>Ga0206683_10000932_pt1 | contig 20525 bp, 19 predicted proteins | sample M280m12015metaG_FD_155483 | JGI IMG/M metagenome (GOLD analysis project Ga0206683, IMG submission 155483) | Ammonia-oxidizing marine archaeal communities from Monterey Bay, California, United States - M2 80m 12015 | ecosystem: Environmental > Aquatic > Marine > Intertidal zone | place: USA...
TGATAAGCATGGCAATGAAACCGGAACTGATTATTTTAAAATGATGAAGATTGTTCTAAACGCAGGTTATCATGGGTATGTCGGAATCGAATATGAAGGTACTCGTCACAGCGAGATGGAGGGCATACAGCTTACACTTGATTTATTGAAAAAGGTAAGGTTTATGAAAGGCAGACGGCTTTAAAATTCAAGTTACCCTTTCAGACGAGGGCAATGTCGCAAAAAAAGGGCTTAGAAATTTATCTAATTTAGTCTTTTGAGTTCTTCTTTAATTTCATTTACCCTCTGGTCCTGTGACATCTATATATATTTTTGTAGCTTCTTCTGGTAGAAGGTCTTCAGAGGGTAAAGAATACTCAGAGAAAGGTAATTCTAGCTCTCTTGAATAGTTGTCCGCATTTAAATTTGAATAAGTCATACCATCTATTCTCATTATTTCTGATTCGAGTTGTCCGTTTTCGTCATAGTCTTTCCAAAGTCCATCTTCTTTACCATCTTTCCAGGGTTGTTCTGCTCTAAGTTGTCCGTTTTCGTCGTAGTATTTACTTACTCCATTTTTTTTACCATATTTGAAGGTTACTTCTCCTTCGAGTTGTCCGTTTTTATGATAGAATCTGAATAGTCCATGTCGTTTTCCATCCTTGATATAACCTTCACTTTTTTTATCGATGATGTTGAATACAGGACCTGTAAAAATATCATTACTATTATTTAAATAAAAAATACTATCACGTTGAACCAATATTTGATAGTTCAATGGTTCTTTTTGGGTACCATCTTTATTCAAATAAGATTCACTAATCAAAATACCGTTTTCATAGACTCCAGTATATTCATTCTCCCCTGAAGAATAATTTATAAAGATTTCACCAGTATATGGTTTTTCTGAATCTGGAAGATACATTAATCCACCTTTATTAATTAGGGTAGAATCTTCAACTGGTTGTTGAGAACACCCAATCAAGATTAATAAGAGTAATGGTAGTAATTTTTTCATATCTAACAAATCTAACGATTACTCAGAGTAGATGTCTATTGTAAATATTGATCACCAAAAGCCAGTATGCAGATAGTATGCAAATAGTATGCACTTTTATTTTTTTGACTTTCTACTATAAATTTGAATTGCTGAACATGGTTCACCAAAATAAATATTTTTTGCATAATTAGATAAATGTGATGCAATAATCAAATATGCCCATGTAGGGACCGGTACCTCAGCACAACCTTTAATCATTACTTTCTTATCTCTAAATGATTCCCAATTCATTTCTGCAATCTGTGAACGAAATTCTTTTTCTTTAATCATTCCTTCTGACAGGAAATCATCTAAAAGGATAGTTTCCATTAACTTAGTTTCTTGATTGTTTCGTTTAATTTTTCAATAAAAATATCGACTTCTTCGATAGTGTTATAAACATAAAAACTAATTCTTGCGCAAGATGAAATATTTAAAGATTTCATGAGAGGTTGACAGCAATGATGACCCGATCGAATAGCGATTCCTTCATAATCGAGTAGCTGTGCGATATCTAATGAAGCAATATTATTAATATTAAAGCTAATGGTTGATGTTCTTTCTGGCGCATTACCATAAATCGTGATCCCATCAACTTTGTACATTTTTTCTAATGCATATTGAAAAACAGTTTCATATTCTGATGGATATAAGTTTAAAAAATCAATTGCTGCTCCCATTCCATATACCTGTGCAGATGGAGGAGAACCAGCTTCAAATTTATGTGGCAGACAACTCCAACTAGATTTTTCCATAGTAACATCTCTAATCATTCCACCACCAGTTTGGTAAGGATTCATATCCTCAAGAATATCTGTTTTACCATAAAGTACCCCTACGCCTGTTGGACCTAACATTTTATGAGCTGAAAACACGAAAAAATCACAATCTAATTCTTTAACATCTATTTTAAGATGAGGAGCACTTTGGCATCCATCTAATAATACTAATGAACCATTTTTATGCGCTTTATCGATAATAGTTTTTGCTGGATTAATGGTTCCAAACACATTCGATACGTGAGTAAAGCTCACAATTTTTACTTTTTCATTTAATGCATTATCTAATTCTTGCAAATCAAGCGTACCATCTTTGGTTGATTTGATATATTGAACTTTAGCACCTGTTTTATCGCAAATTACTTGCCAAGGGACAATATTGGAGTGATGCTCCATATCTGTAAGAAGTACGATATCGCCTTTTTTTAAATTCTTAAAACCCCAGGCATCTGCCACAAGATTAATTGATTCGGTAGCACTTTTTGTAAACACAATAGATTCCGAGTTATCTGATCCAATAAATTTGGCCACTTTCTTTCTTGTATTTTCATAGGCATTGGTTGCTTTCTCGCCTAATTCATAAACACTTCTATGAATGCTAGCACCATATTCTTGATAGAATAGTATTTCTGAACCAATTACAGATACAGGTCGTAATGATGTTGCAGCACTATCAAGATAAATAAGATCTTTGTCACGATTTTTTTCGCGAAGAATAGGAAACTGTTCTCTTATTTTTTGAATATCCATATTTAATACAATCCAAGTTGTAATTTTGCTGCATCAGACATCATATCTTGGTTCCATTGTGGTTCCCATACTAATTCGACATCTACATTTTTAGCACCACTTAATGCTGATAGTTTTTCTTTAACTTCATCAGCAATAACAGGGCCCATACCACATCCAGGAGCAGTTAAGGTCATTTGTATACTAATATTTACCCCATCTTCTTCTTCTTTAATTTCTGTATTGTATACAAGGCCTAGATCGACAATATTGACAGGAATTTCAGGATCGTAGCATGTATGTAATACATTCCAAATTTCTTCTTTATTAGCAAAGTTATTAGAATCTATTGATCGTTTTTCTTCTCCGATAGCTTCACCATCAATTCCTTTGACTTGATACATATTTCCTTCAACAATAATAGTAAAATTATCTCCCAAAGATTGAGAGATGATACCAGTCATTCCTTTAGTCAGGAGAGTCTTTTGTCCATCAGGTACACTGAATACATAGACATCATCTTGAATTGTGAATTCTTTATTCATTTGTTAATTCTTTCTTAATAAATAGCATAGCTCCAATAAATCCATTCTGTCTTTGACTAGAAATCGTTGGTCCTATATTAAGCCATTCAAAAATCTTTATAGGTTCATCAAAATCATTAATAAAATCAATAATATTCTTTTTTTCTTGATTATTGAAACCAATTTGTAATACTCTGAGCAGCCCCTTAACTATTGCACTTTCAGAATCAACAGTGAACGTAATATTATCCTCATCTACAATATTAATCCATGTTTGCGATGTACATGCATGCACTTTATTTGCTTCTGTTTTATGCTTTTCATCGATTTGATTAATTTTTTTACCTAAATCAATAAGATAGACTAATCTATCTTGACCATCAAGTGTCGCAAATCCTTCTCTAATAGGAGATAGTTTTTCAATTATGCTATTCATCAATCCAATGATTTAAGTGATACTCAGATAAGTTGGTTATATTAATAAATTCTTCCAGAATTTCTTGTGCAAATGCTTTAATTAACATGTTATTTGCATCTTCTTGATTAATTCCTCTTGCCCTCAGATAAAATATACTATCTTTATCTAATGCTCCGGTAGTAGAACCATGGCCACATTTTACATCGTCGGCATAAATTTCTAGTTGAGGATTGGAATGTGCTGTTGCATTTTTTGATAATAGCAAATTTTGATTTGATTGATTAGAGTCTGTTTTTTGAGCTCCATCTGCTACGATTACTTTCCCATTGAATACACATGTTGATTCATCATCCAAAATATTACGTACATTTTGAAAGCTTGTACAATGTTCTGCATTATGATTCATTAAAATATTGTTATCTAAGTGTTGATCATTTTTTGCAAGATTCAACATATTAATCTTAGCCTCTGATCCTTCTTTATTAAAATCTACTTCTATAAAGTTTTTATTGAATGTTGATTGGATATTCATGCTATCAATGTTTAAGAAAGTATTTCTTCCTAGTTCATAATAGTGATATCCTAAGTAATTACTGCCAGTATTATCATTGTGTATCATAGAATGATTCAAAGTAGAATCATCAGAACATATAAATTTTTTAAGACTTAGATTAAAACTATCGACTCCTTGATTAATATCTTTCTCAATGATGGAAATATTATTCCCTGTATTAATTTTGAAAATATTAAAAGATGAAATTCTCAAATCTTTGCTATTTTTATCATATAGATTCACAATTTCAATTGGATTATCAAAATTCACTCCTTTTTTAAATTCAAAATATTTTCCAGTTTTGACAGTAGATAGTCCAAGATGAAAAAAAGCTTCTTTTTTAAAATGAGGTGATGTCACACATAAGCTATTATCATTTAATGTTTCTATATCTGATATAGATATATCATCTTTATAGGCAAAATCATTCAGTGATTCTTCTGATAATTTCCCATTAATAAAGCATAAAGTGTATTGATCTTTATATTGATCAATTGATAAATCTTTATTGTGACTACTATCTGATTTGTATTTTTTCAAGTGCTTACTTGAGGAAAATTTCCAATTTTCAAGTTTTTTGGATGGATATCCTAACTCTTCAAATTGATCATGACTATCTTGTTGTATTTTTTTTAACATATTTTTATTTCACAAGCCATGAGTAGCCTTTTTCTTCCACTTCCTTTGCAAGATTCATGTCTCCCGACCTTACAATCTCTCCATCAATCATAATATGGACCACATCTGGTTTAATATAATTCAATAGTCGTTGATAGTGAGTAATGATTAAAACAGAATTATCATCATTGTTAAATTCATTGACCCCTTCTGCAACGGTGCGTAATGCATCAACATCTAATCCAGAGTCTGTTTCATCTAAAACAGCAAATTGAGGATTAAGCATTAATAGTTGCAAGATTTCACTTTTCTTTTTCTCTCCTCCTGAGAATCCATCATTGATAGATCTTTTTAGGAACGAATCATCTAATCCAAGATGCGATAGTATCTTTTTAGCATTAGTTAGAAATTCAACAGCATCTATATCATCTTTACCAGCGTGTTTATTATGAGCATTTAATGCTGCTCTTAAAAAATATGCCATACTTACTCCTGGTATAGCTACTGGGTATTGAAAGCATAGGAATAACCCTTGAAGTGCCCTGTTTTCGATACTCATTTCTATAATATCATTCCCATTCATTTCAATGGAACCGCCATTGACTTCGTATGCTTCGTTTCCTGCAATAACATTAGCTAATGTACTTTTTCCTGAGCCATTACGACCCATGATCACATGAACTTCTCCTTTAGGAATTTCTAAATTGATCCCATTTAAAATCTTTTTATCTTCTACTGATGCTTCTAATTTTTTAATCTTAATCATTATTACCCCACGCTATTTTCTAATGTTACTTCAATTAATTGTTTTGCTTCTACGGCAAATTCCATTGGTAGTTCAGCAAATACTTCTTTACAAAACCCATTAACAATCATAGATACTGCATCATCTAGGTTAATACCTCTTTGATTGCAATAAAATAATTGATCTTCACCTATGCTTGATGTCGTTGCTTCATGTTCCATTTTTGCAGTTGGATTTTTAACATCAATATATGGAAAAGTATGTGCACCACATTTGTCACCAATTAATATAGAGTCACATTGTGAAAAATTTCGTGCATTGTCTGCATTTTTCAGAATTTTAACTCCACCTCTATATGTATTTTGTCCCTCTCCAGCTGATATTCCTTTAGAAATGATTGTGCTTTTCGTGTTTTTCCCAATATGAATCATTTTTGTTCCAGTGTCAGCTTGCTGTTTATGTTTTGTTACTGCAACAGAATAAAACTCTCCAACACTATCATCACCCTGCATAATTACGCTAGGATATTTCCATGTAACTGCAGATCCAGTTTCTACTTGAGTCCAAGAAATTTTAGATCTATCTCCAACACATTTTCCTCTTTTAGTAACAAAGTTATAGATTCCACCTTTACCATCTTTATCCCCAGCGTACCAATTTTGAATTGTAGAGTATTTGATTGTTGCATCTTTATGCGCTACCAATTCAACGCATGCTGCATGTAATTGATTTTCATCACGCATTGGAGCTGTACATCCTTCTAAATAGCTAACATGACTACCTTCATCTGCTATAATAAGTGTTCTTTCAAATTGACCTGTATTGGCTGCGTTAATTCTAAAATACGTAGAAAGCTCCATCGGGCAGCGCACGTTTTTTGGGATATACACAAAAGATCCATCGCTAAATACTGCTGAATTTAATGCAGCAAAATAGTTATCTGTACGAGGAATGACTGATCCTAAATATTTTTTCACTAATTCAGGGTGGTCAATGACTGCTTCCGAGAAAGAACAAAAGATAATTCCATGCTTTGATAGTTCTTTTTTAAAAGTTGTTGCTACAGATACGCTATCAAATACAGCATCTACTGCAACACCTTGAAGACGTTTTTGTTCATTCAATGAAATACCTAATTTATTATATGTTTCTATAATATCTGGATCAACATCATCAAGACTTGCATTTTTTTTATGTTTAGGAGCTGCGTAGTAACTCAATGATTGATAATCAACAGGAGTATAATCGACTTGAGCCCATGTAGGCTCTTCCATTTTTTGCCAGTTTTTGTATGCTTTTAGCCTCCAATCCAATAACCATTGAGGCTCTTTTTTTAATTGAGAAAGTCGCGTAATGACATCTTCATTTAAACCAGGTTCAAATGTAGTTTGTTCAATATCGGTTGTAAAACCATATTTATATTCTTGATCCAGGGTTGAATCAATAATTTTTTGATTTTTATCAATCATTACGCTGAAAAGCTAATACCACACCCGCATGTTCGTTCGGCATTTGGATTATTAACTTTGAACCCTCCATTTAATAAATCGTTGGAAAAATCTATCTCGCATCCTCTAACATAAATCCAACTCTTCACATCACAGAAGATTTGAATACCATGACTTTCGTATACTTTATCAAATTCTTTTTTCTCTCCGTCAAAAGTAATATTATACGACATTCCCGAACAACCTCCCGTATCAATAGCAACACGAATACCTTTTGTTGATGGTTCCTCGCTTTTCATGATATTTTTAAGTCGAGTGGCAGCTTTTTCTGTGATAGTAATAGGTTGTTCTATATTTTTTTCATTTTCCATATTAGAAACCAAGTTTTTGCTTTCCTTCTTCTGTCATCATTTCAGGACTCCAAGGCGGATCAAATGTAATCTCTACATTTACATTAGTCATATGTTCTAATGTTGCAATTTTGCTTTTTATATCTTCTATCATATATTGACCCATTGAACATCCTGGTGTAGTTAATGACATAGTAATATCTACACCAAACTTATTTTTTGGCTGTTCATATATCTTTAAATCATAAATCAGTCCAAGATTCCAGAGATCAATAGGAAGCTCAGGATCATTGCACTGTTTTAGTATCTCAATGATGCTATTTTTTATATCTTTCATAACAGAAAAAAAATTTAACCTATAGAACCTTTATGTCCTATGATTTTAGGAAATATTTATTAATTCCTATACTCGTTGCTTACTTTATTTCCGTAATGTAAATTGATGTTCATTTGAGGACAAAGATGAGCACGAAAGCTAAATTAGAAACAGTCGATAATGTAACGATTCGATTTGCGGGTGACTCCGGAGATGGGATGCAGTTAACAGGAGGAAGGTTTACTCAAACCGCTGCAATTATGGGGAATGATTTAAGCACTTTACCAGATTTTCCTGCTGAAATTCGTGCACCCGCTGGCTCTTTAGCTGGAGTAAGTTCATTTCAGATTCATTTTAGTTCTCAAGAAATTCATACTCCTGGTGAGAAGCCAGATGTGTTAGTGGCAATGAATCCCGCTGCGCTAAAGGTTCACTTAGAAGAATTGACTCCAGGAGGAACATTAATTATTAATAAAAATGCATTTACTTCAAAAAATTTAAAACTAGCTGGATATGAAAGCGATCCTACAGAAGATGGATCTTTAGAGGATTATTATTTAACCCATTTTATTGAAATGAATAAGCTCGTAGAATTAGCATGCGAAGGAATCGATTTAGCACCAAAATTAATTGATAGAACAAAAAATCTATGTGCTCTAGGAGTGCTATTCTGGATTTATGATAGGCCTTTAGAGCCAACTATTGAATGGTTGAATAAAAAATTTAAATCTAAACCAGATATTATTGATGCAAATGTTAAAGCATTGCATGCAGGATATAATTATGGAGATACAGCTGAGATATTTACGACAAGATATATTGTAGAAAAAGCGGAATTACCTGCTGGAACATATAGAAATATGAATGGAACGCTGGCTTCATGTCTAGGATTGTTAACTGCTGTAGAAAAAAGCGGACTTAATTTAACCTTTGCAGGATATCCAATAACTCCAGCAAGCAATATTCTCCATACACTAGCTAACTGGAAAAGCTTTGGTATAAAGACATATCAAGCTGAGGATGAAATTGCTGGTATAGGAGCAGCATTAGGAGCTGCATTTGGTGGATCACTAGGTGTTACTGCATCATCGGGACCCGGTATTGCATTAAAAGGAGAATTTTTAGGATTGGCGCTGATTACTGAATTGCCATTAGTAGTGATTAATGTGCAAAGAGGTGGACCAAGTACTGGATTACCTACAAAAACTGAGCAGTCAGATTTATTTCAAGCTATGTATGGAAGAAATGGAGACGCACCAGTTCCAGTTATTGCTGCAACCACTCCAGGAGATTGCTATCATACCGCATATGACGCTTGCAGAATTGCAGTAAAATATATGACCCCAGTGATTATGTTGACAGATGGATACTTAGCTAATGGTTCAGAGCCATGGATGATTCCTAATCCAGATGATTTAGAGGATTTTAATGTGGAATTTGCAAAAGAAAATAAATCAGATGAAGAGCAACATTTACCTTATAAGAGAGATAAAAAGACTTTAGCAAGAAATTGGGCTATTCCAGGAACAAAAGGTTTAGAGCATCGTATTGGAGGAATTGAAAAACAAGATGTAACGGGTAAGGTGAACTATGATTCAGATAATCATGAGCATATGACTCTAGTCAGAGCCCAGAAAGTTGCGAATGTTGCCAATGAACTGCCACCGACCAAAATTTATGGTAAGAAAAAAGGAGATTTATTAATTTTAAGTTGGGGTAGCACTCATGGATCTTGTAAGGCCGCTACGGAACAATTATTAGAAGAGAAATTAGCAGTAGGACACGTTTCATTGAGATGGATTAATCCACTACCTAATGATTTAAAGAAGATTTTATCTAATTATAAAAAAGTGTTAATACCTGAAATAAATACAGGACAATTACGTCAGATTATCCGTGCAAAATATTTAGTTGATGCCATAGGGTTGAATCAAATTCAAGGAAAGCCATTAGGAGCTTCAACTATTGTGGCAAGATCAAAGGAGTTGCTTAAATGAGCGATAAGCCATTATTAAAAAAATCTGATTTTCAAGCAGATGTTCCAATTCGTTGGTGTCCCGGGTGTGGAGATTATGCAATTTTAGCACAGACACAGAAAGTTTTTCCTCAACTTACTGATAAAAAAGAAGACACAGTGTTTATATCTGGTATAGGATGTTCAAGTAGATTTCCATACTATATGAATACATATGGTTTTCATACCATTCATGGAAGAGCTCCAACAGTAGCCAGTGGTTTAAAACTAGCTAATCCTGATTTATCAGTCTGGATGGTCACTGGAGATGGAGATGGGCTGTCAATTGGCGGTAATCATTTAATTCATCTATTAAGAAGAAATATTAATATAAATGTAATGTTGTTTAATAATAGAATTTATGGATTAACAAAAGGACAATATTCTCCTACATCAGAACAGGGAAAAGTCACATATTCTACTCCTATGGGATCATTAGACTATCCTTTTAAGCCTACCCAGCTTGCTCTTGGTGCACAAGGATCTTTTGTAGCTAAAACGATTGATAAAGAATTAAAACATCTACAGAGTATGATAAAAAGAGCACATGAACACAACGGAACAGCATTTATTGAAATTTATCAAAATTGTAATATTTTTAATGATGGAGCTTTTGGAGATTTAACTGATAGAGATACAAAAGCTGAACAACTTTTATACCTTGAAAATGGCGAACCAATGATTTTTGGCTCAGAAAAGGATAAAGGAATTTATTTGGATGGGACTAAGCCAAAAGTGGTAAAGATAGGAAAAAAATATTCAATCGAAGATATCCTAGTTCATGATGAATCTGATGCTTTTATAGGATCTATGCTTTCTAATTTTACTGCAAATAAAGATTTCCCTGAACCTCTGGGAGTGTTATTTTGTGAAGAGAGAGCAACGTATGATGATCTGATGTCAAATCAGATGAAAGAAGCAAGTAAGCAAAAAGGTAAAAGCTTACATGACTTACTGCATGCTGGAGATACATGGGAGGTTAAATGACAAAGTTTAGAACCGAAAAAGATAGTATTGGTCAAATAAAAGTACCTAAAAATGCTTATTTTGGAGCACAAACTCAAAGAGCTATTGAAAATTTCCAAATTGGGTGGCCAATGGAGTTTAGTCTTATACTGCCATATATCATTATTAAAAAAGCTGCAGCAATGGCTAATCATTCTCAAAAAAAATTATCAAAAAAATTAGCTAACGCTATTATAAAAGCATGTGATGATCTAATTGATCACCCAGAAAAATTTCTTGATCAATTTCCTGTTCCAGTATTCCAGACAGGAAGTGGAACTCAGACTAATATGAATGTAAATGAAGTAATAGCTAATAGAGCCAATGAAATATTGGGAGGGAAATTAGGTGAATATAAATTTGTTCACCCAAATGATCATGTAAACATGTCCCAATCTACTAATGATACATTTCCAACTGCGACTCTTGTAGGATGTGCTTTAGCTGTAGAAGATATTTTACTACCTAGCTTAGAGCTTTTAGAGAAATCGCTGACAAAGAAAACCAAAGAGTTTAATAAAATTATAAAAGTTGGTAGAACACATTTGCAAGACGCAACTCCTATCAGATTAGGGCAAGAATTTTCTGGCTATGCTTCAATGGTTAGCCATGATATCAAAAGAATAAAAAATGCAGTTAAAGAGTGTACACAGCTTCCAATTGGTGGAACTGCTGTAGGAACAGGAATTAATACAGTAGAAGGATTTGATGCATTGGCAACTGGCTTTATTGCAGAGGAAACTGGTATAGAATTTAATGTATGTGATAATAAATTTGAATTACTATCATCTCAAAATGCTATATCTAATTTATCTTCTCAAATTAAAATATGCGCAGGCTCACTAAACAAAATTGCTAATGATATTAGATGGCTAGCAAGTGGTCCTATGGCAGGAATTGGAGAGTTGATACTTCCATCAAATGAACCAGGAAGTTCTATTATGCCAGGAAAAGTTAACCCAACACAGTGCGAAGCAGTAAATATGGTGTATGCACAAATTTTAGGCAATGATTTGACAATTAACTATGCGGGATCCAATGGCAACTTTGAATTAAATACCTATAGACCAATTATTGCATCTTCTATTCACGAGTCTATTACTTTGTTAGGAGAAGTAGCGGAGTCTTTTACGTTAAATGCGCTGGATGGTTTAGAGGCAAATAAGGAAAAGATTGAAGAAAATTTAAATAAATCATTAATGCTCGTAACAGCATTAAATCCAGTTATTGGATATGAAAAAGCAGCAAAAATTGCAAAAAAAGCTTTAAAAGAAAATATTTCATTGAAAGAAAGTGCAAAAAAATTGAAATATCTTTCGGAACAAGAGTTTGATGAGATCGTTAAACCAGAATTAATGGTTTCTCCAAAAAAATATGACTAAATCATTTCTAACCTCTGTTAGAATAATTGCTTATCTATCCATTTTAGTAATTTTCTATATTGTATATCTATCAAGAGATCTGCCTTCATTGGAGCGTTTAGAGACTTTTGATCCTGCGATGTTATCTACACTATATGATCGCAATGGAGAAGTCATCGGTGAATTTTATATACAAAAAAGAGTATTTATTGATATAGAAGAGATGCCAGAGCATCTTAAACATGCGGCGATTGCTTCAGAAGATAAAAGATTTTATCGACATTGGGGCGTTGATCTGCAGAGTGTCTTTCGTGCTATCATAGTCAATGTTTCTTCAATGAGTTTTAGGCAAGGATTTAGTACTCTTTCTCAGCAATTAGCGAGGAATCTTTATAAAGAGGTTGGATTTAGAGATAGTATAACTAGAAAATTGAAGGAGATGATTACAGCCATTCAGATTGAAAGGACTTATACAAAACCAGAAATCTTAGAAATGTATTTAAACACCGTACATTTCGGACATGGAACCTATGGTGTCGAGTCAGCAGCAAAAAGATATTTTAATAAGAATGCATCAGAATTAACAATAGGAGAATCTGCAATGTTGATAGGGCTATTGCCTTCTCCTGCTAACTATTCTCCTTTGAGAAATTTAAATAAAGCAATTGAAAGACGATCTATTGTTTTACGCGTAATGTATAATCAAGACTATATTGATCATCAACAGTATATAGAAAATAATAGTATTATACCTGATAATATTTCCTATGAAATTCCAAGAGGTAAGGCCCCTTATTTTGCAGAACATGTTAGAAGGATATTAGAGAAACAAGATGATGAATTAGGTATCAATCTTTATCAGGATGGTCTAAAGATTTATACTACTTTAGATTATCGTCTTCAAAAAATTGCAGAAGACACTGTGATGAAAACATTAAAGAAAAATCAGGATGAATTTAACGCTCAACTTTTTGAAGATAATGATAGATTTTCAAAGTTAGGATATCTAGGAATCTTTCCAGAAGACTCTGTTAAGATGATGTTAAATGGACAGATGAAGTTGTATGAAGATTTAAGAGAAAACTTATTAGTGCAATGTGCTTTTATTGCTATAGATAGTAAAAATGGAGAGATTTTAGCAATGATTGGTGGACGATCTGATTATTTAGATCAATACAATCGATCAACTCAAGCTCTAAGACAACCTGGGTCAGTATTTAAACCATATATTTATACTGCAGCAATAGATAATAATTATCCAGTAACCACAAAACTTCTTAATCAACCTGTTGCCCTATATCGTAATAATGCTAAAGGAGAGAAAGAAAAATGGACTCCTAGAAACTATGATAATAGCACAGGAGGATTGACTACACTAAGAGAAGGATTGCGTCGATCATTAAATTTAATCTCTGTTCGTATGGTTCAAGAATTAGTTCCACCACAACAGGTAAAAAATATGGCAAAAAGAATGCAGATTACTTCTCCAATTCGAGCTGTAGATGCAATTGCATTGGGAACTTCTGAAGTTAAGCCAATAGAAATTGTTGCTTCCTATGCAACATTCGCTAATAGAGGGATTTATTCCTCTCCCATCGCAATCACTAGAATTGAAGATAAATATGGTCAAACGATAAAAGAATTTACAAATACACAGAAGGAGGTATTAAGTCCAGAGACAGCATATATTATGACCAATTTATTGCAAACAGTTATGGATAAAGGAACTGGTGGAAGTGTAAGATGGAAATATAAATTTACACATGCAGCAGGTGGTAAAACTGGTACTACGCAGAATTGGAGTGATGCATGGTTTGTTGGATTTACTCCTAGTATAACTGCCGGAGTATGGTTTGGAGTAGATCAATATCCTATTAGTCTTGGAAAGGGTCAAGCAGGCAGTGTAGCAGCTTTACCTGCATGGGCATTATTTATGAAAGAGGCTCATAAAACATTAAATATCCCAAATGAACCATTTGATATGCCTGAAGGAGTTGTAGAAGTTGAAATTGATTCTGAAACAAAAAGATTACCTACTTCAAGGACTGAAGAAAGAGAATTAGAAGTTTTCTTAAAGAGTAATCAACCAACAAAAGAAAAATAACCTATTAATTCTTTCTATCATATAGATATAGGATAATTAATCCTAAGATAAATAATATAATATTAGGCATCCAGGAACCAATTGCAGGATTTAAAAGAGCTCTATCAGCTAATTGTTCTCCCCATATTAATAAAATATAGTATACTAGGAAAAATGCAATGCTCAGTCCAGAAGCAATTGTAATACCACCTTTTCTAACTAATATTCCTAATGGAGCACCAACAAGAGTAAATAATATGCATGCCACCGGTAGAGTAAATTTTTTATGGATCTCAACAAGAAACTTATTGTTATTTTTTTCATAATTTTCAATAAGAGTAAATTCATTTTTAAATTGTCTTAAATTATTGTTTAGTGAGAGAATCATTTCTTTTTGTTCATACTCACCTATAGGAGTATTTTTATTATAATCTCTTTTTTCTTCTTTATTAGGAGTTGCATCATTTTTAAGAAGCTCAATTTGAGCAATAATATTTTCAAGGCTCATATCAGTTTTGGTTTCAATACCAATGTCTTCTTTGCTATTTTCAATACGTTTCTTTATTTGTCCTATAGATATTTTATTTTGTCGAATTTTTTCAATCATTGCAGGCACTTTCATTTCGCGATCTGTACGGTTTGCTTCATTAGTTCTGTTTAACAGCAAATCATCCATAGATATAGTAATTTGGTGTGTACTGAATTTTATTCTGCGATAATGATCATAATTTTCTAAATCAATTTCATGAATTTCTCCATCTTGTAAATTAACAGTAATAATATTACCATTAGATTCTAGAGAACCTGTCTGAGCATATATAGTAGTTTGCTCTGATTGTGTATTTTTGCTAAATATTTTGACATCTTTAAATTTATTTTCTTCAAGTTCTTTTACAATCATAGTATACTCTGGAACCATATCTATAAAATATCCTGCTTCAATAGTTAGTTCAGGTTGTTTTTGATATATATCTCTTGCCAGTAAACGAGCATTATAATTCATATCAGGAAGTATAAAGTTATTAAAAAGACATAATAAAAATCCCACTATACTTCCAAACCATAGCGCTGGTTTAATAATACTGAATAAGTTAACTCCTGCAGATTTTAATGCAGTAATCTCATTTTCTTGCGACATTCTTCCATAGGTCATTACACTCGATATTAGAAGAGACATCGGAACAGACAATGCAATAATCCACGCAAGATTCAAATAAAGATATTCAAATATAGTCACTATATCTAAGCCTTTACCCAAAAAACGATCGATAGCTCTAATTAAGAATTGAAGAAACAAGACTGTAGTAATTACTCCAACAGAAAGAATGAAAGGAGTAAAGGATTGTTTCATTAAATATTTGTTTAAAGTGCTCATTTTAGATTATTTGTAAAAATTTAACTCTACTTGTGTAAAAACGTAAACTATAATAAGTTTGCAAGCTTATTTAAGTTTAAGCCAATGGTGACTGTAGCTCAGTTGGTTAGAGCCCCGGATTGTGATTCCGGCTGTCGTGGGTTCGAGTCCCATCAGTCACCCGTATAAAAATTTCGGGGTGTAGCGTAGTCCGGTTAGCGCACCTGCTTTGGGAGCAGGGGGTCGCAGGTTCAAATCCTGCCACCCCGACTTAAGAGTTTCTCGTCTATAAACTCGGCAAATTAGAGCTTTAGATCGTAATGGTTTAAAGCCCTTTTTTTATACATACTTTTGGCATAATTGGACATATTTGGACATAAAAATACAAGAGTTAAGAGATAAAGACCCAGAATTTGATAAAGGATATGCAAAGATTGAAGAAAGTAGAGAAAGAATACGAAAAAGACTTTCAAAAATGAGTCAAGAGGAAATAGATAAAGAATTAGGGAGAAAATGATTAATTCAAGTAATTAAAAATCTTAAGGTAAGTACATTGTTTGGCGTTTAATAATTGCTTTCCCTAATTTTCCATAATCATTCATTTTAAATCTCTCCGCTATAGCTTTGTAACCTTAAATCAATAGTACCATATCCTTTATTAAGTTTTATAGCAATCTTAACTGGCGCAATAACATTTCCAACTAATGCATATGATAATTCTAAGTCACCACTATTTTTTAATGCTGGGTTGCCTTTATAAAATGGCTTATAAGTATAAGCATCAAATTTTCCTAAAGGAGTTTTAATTTTTTTATAACCAATATTTGTTATATCAATAACTTTTACTTTCTTTTCAAAAGTCACAAATTCCATAAAACTACCCTCTTCGATTTGAAAATTTCTTAGAATTAAAATCATAGAATATGGATTATAGAAAAAATCAGGCGCTTCACGTTCCTTGTAGTATTTTTTTTCTTCTTTAATGCCATCAATCATAGCAAGATTATCTTTCATAGTGATTACTGAATCATGCTTCCATTTTCTCTCTCGAAGTGTCTTTTTTTGTCGTATTAATTGTAGAGTATCCTTGTTAATCCATAGCTCTAGTTGGTCCCTAACTTTATAAATTCGATCACCAACATCTGTTGTTCTAAATTTGTATGTAACATGATATGATTCTTGACCTTCAATAATATCAATCTCTTTTGAAGTTTCCATGTAGGCATGTCCAATACGAATAAACTTATAATAAACATCATATTCATATTTTTCACCAGGGAAAAATGCTTGAGCATTCAAGGCAGAAAAAAGGAAAATCAAAACAATTTTTTCAATATTCTTTGCTAGTATTTTCATAATAAGATTAATTAAAAAATAATTTTATCACTTTTTAATCTATTCCAAAATAAAATACATACAAAGCGTTCATCTGGACTAATCTTAATCTTGCATACTCTTCATTTGAAAAGGTTGATGGGTTATACCAATTATTATAATAATCACTATTTTCTGTAATTATATTCTCTAGATCAACATCTGCCATTTCAACAATTGCCCCATAAAGATATTGCAATCCATTTCCTTTATCAGAATTACCTTTATCCCCATATCTATCAAATTTATTTTTTAGCCATCTGTGAGTATCTTTAATAGCATCTACATTATACTTTTGTTGTTGAAGTTGAAAGTATAAAGGTACTGAAATATTTACTTCTTCAAAATTTCTAGCTAATTCTCGGTATGCATCTTCTCTCTTGTCATTGCCTATTTCTCTCCTATAGTACTCTGCATCTGCAATAAGAAATCTCATGAAGCCATGCGTAAGAAAGTAAGGACTATTTTCCCAGATATCTTTCTTTGCAACCTTAGCTTGGAATCCGTTACGTGCATTTGGATGTTTAAAGATGTGTCTTGTGTTCGTCTTAGTATATTTATAAGGCTTTGCAGAACAACATTCATCAATGAATGGTTGTGCTTTTTCTCTAAGATCTCGATGAGATCTTTCATTTTCTGAAGGAGATTGATTCTTTGACTGAACCATTATGAAATAAAGGTACTCATTAATGACATTGATTCTATCATCTTTTGGTTTATTTAGATAGCTAATCATTATCATCACTAAATCATCAGTTACCTTGCTTGCAAATTCTAATTGATCATAGAATTTTTTACCATTAGAATATTCTAGTCTAAGTTCAAGATAATCAACATATTGTTTTTCTAAGGACAGGAAATCTTCACTGATAACATATCTTTCATAGTCATTTCGTAGCGATGATCCATAAAGACTTTCTTTCTTGCTAAGTAAGTCATCCAAGGATTTAGCGTTAATATTTGATATTCTATCTAAAGTATAGATATATTCATCAATCAATTTCTCTCTCTTATCGCTTGGACTTAGAAAGAAAGAATGTGTCATAGATAAGGTATGATTATAAAGATTTTCATCAAATTCATTATTGGCTTTTTCAAGCGCTGCATATCTTTCTGCCTCCGCTTTTTCTGCTTCTGCTCTTCTTTTAGCCTCCGCTTTTTCTGCTTCTGCTCTTCTTTTAGCCTCCGCTTTTTTTGCTTCTGCTCTTCTTTTAGCCTCTGCTTTTCTTTGGCTTTCTAGCGCTTTTTCTCTTTCTATCTTTGCAATTTTTTCTCTTGCTGCAACTCTATGATCTAGAGATTCATAATATTCATCACTAATTAAATCTTCAACAATCTGTAACATGATACTATAACTACTCATTAGCTTATTACTAAAATCAGTATTAATTCTATCAAGACCGATTCTTATGTTACCATCATTAATTAGTTTATCTGATCCTTCTTTTCCATATGCATATGAACGATCACGAACTATATATTGATTAGCTATTGTAATGGTTAAAGATGGCACTTCATTTTCATTTTTTTTAACTCTTTGTCCATAATTATATAAATTCTGAGCATCCATATTAGGCAAAGAATAGATTCCCTTATATTCACGTTTTATATTTTCAATATTATAGAATTCTATTGCCTTCTCTTTTCCAGAAATTTCTAATTGAATATCAACAGTTTTATAAGTTGTAAAATTGAGGGAAGTAACCATCATAGTAATAGCAAATTCACTTAGATTATTTTTAGTAATTCCTGCATCAGAAGCACCAGAATAACCACCATAAGCATCTAGAACCTCTTTCCATGTAGGTTCAAATTCTTTGACAATAACAGGATTTTTAAATTTTATATTTTTCCCTTTACTGGTAGTTTTATCCCATAGATACTGATTATATAATTTTTCATAATTTTCTTCCATTTTTTGGAATTCTGAATTGAATATAGATGATATATCATCATCTAATTCTGCAATATTTTTTTGATTTGATAAAAGCCAAATAGTTTTATCTTGAGCAAAAATGGTACTTATAAAAATAATAAAAACACAAATTTTCTTAATCATTTTTTTAATTCCTTATATTTTCTTAATTTTTACAAACTTAGTAAAGTTATGGTCTTTCTCAAAAAAATAAAAAATTCTAAATGAATGAGGTATAAAATGAAAAAATTAACACTTGGAGCAATGACTGGAATTGGAGTTGGAGTAGGTGTTGCAGTTGGTGTTGCTTTAGATGACTATGCAGTAGGACTTGGTATTGGAATTGCTATTGTAATCGTTATGAAATTCATGAGTAAATAAGATTTGATGAAAGTAGTGTCTTAACATAAATTATTTCTCTAACAAATGGTAAAAGCTCACAAAAAAGAGGATTTAGACTATTCTAAATCCTCTTTTTTATATCATTTTTTACTTTAAAAAGATTAACTTTTAAAAAAACTAAGAGGATCAACATGAAAAATCTTTTTTATAAATTATTTATTTTAATATCATTAACTACTATTTCTTTTTCACAAACCTATAAATTGACCGGTGATAAAATATTTAATCTTGCTGCTGACTCAGTTGTGCTTATTCTTGGTTCAAATACTAATCAATCTGGTATGGGTTCTGGAGTATTTGTCACTTATGAAGGTGAGATAATTACAAATTATCATGTAATCGAAGGTTATGAATCTGATGAATTAGGCGTTTGGATTTATGAAGGTTTTCAGGAAGCAGATAGATATGAAAGTTCAAAAATGATTCCCGTAGATATTGTAGCAACAGATAAAAGTAAAGATTTAGCTCTTTTAAAAATAAAAAAAAATATAGATGACATAGTACCAATTTATCTTGCATATGATGAAGATATTTTAATTGGATCACAGGTTTTTGCAATAGGTCATCCAGGTGGAATGCTTTGGTCTTTTACTGAAGGTATTGTAAATAGAATAGCATATAATGAATGGAATTATGGACCTGTAACTGCGTCAGCTGGATTCTTTGAAAATCTATATAACTGGTGGTTTGATGTTGAAGAGGATAAAGGATATATTGTAGCTGCAAAAACAATTTTTACTCAAACACCAATAAACCCTGGTAATTCTGGAGGGTTATTATTGAATTCAGATGGCAACATGGTCGGAATTAATACATATAACGACTTAACAATGAATAATGTTAATGGTGCTGTGCATATTGATGAAGTAGAAAAATTTTTGATAAAGAATGGTCTTGAGGTTTCGGACTTATTGGCTCAAAATGAATACGTATCAGACTTATCTGATTTAATATCTAATTTTGTACCGATTCGCAATCCTGAATTTGATGGATATTATTTTATTTCAAAATTTGAAGGAGCTGACATTAGTATTGAGTTCGGCGTACCTAGAAATGATGAAGAAGCTACATATATTGGAATCGATAGAAATGATGATGGTTACCACGACTTAATATTATACGATGTTGATGATGATGGATCATTTTCTGAGTGGGATATCGATCTCGATATGGATGGTGAGTTTGAATGGTCGGGAAATATACATAATGATAAAATGATGAGATTTTATAGAAAATTTGTAAGTAGAATTGATTCAATGCTTAACGATTCCTTTTCAGAACTAACACGCTTAGGTTTCATTGAATAATTACATTATTTAAAATACTTGGAAGGTTAAATAATATGAGATTTATAACATTACTATAAATATATTCCAATATTATCAAAAAATGGTACAATCAATAGGTACGATAAATTACAATTGAAACTATCCTACAGTTTCTTCAAATTAGTTGATGCGTAATTTTTTTCTCATCTTTAGTGTATTTTGGCTTTATACTTGTGGTGGTGGTGGTGGTG
>Ga0206683_10000935_pt1 | contig 20484 bp, 18 predicted proteins | sample M280m12015metaG_FD_155483 | JGI IMG/M metagenome (GOLD analysis project Ga0206683, IMG submission 155483) | Ammonia-oxidizing marine archaeal communities from Monterey Bay, California, United States - M2 80m 12015 | ecosystem: Environmental > Aquatic > Marine > Intertidal zone | place: USA...
ACAGTTGGCTCATAAAACAACCCTCCCAGAGCATGAGGATTGCCTCCGGTTGCAACCTTTGCTCCTTTATTTTTTGCGTCATCGATATGCAAAGATACTTTTTTCATTGCGTTGTTGCTGATCAAGGGGCCTTGCTGGGTATTTTCTTCAAGACCATTGCCGACAATGAGCCCAGATGCTTTTTCTGAGAAGCGCTCACAGAAAACATCATAGATGCCAGACTGAACATATATTCTGTTTGCACAGACGCATGTTTGGCCACTGTTTCTATATTTTGCTATCAATGCACCGTCAACCGCTGCATCAAGGTCAGCATCTTCAAAAACAATGAAAGGCGCATGACCCCCTAACTCAAGAGACACTTTCTTTACTGATTCTGCAGATTGCCTTAGTAGAAGCTTTCCAACAGATGTTGAGCCGGTAAAAGTTATCTTTCTGACATTTTTATTTTCTGTCAGGACAGCTCCAATTTTTTCAGCATCACCGGTCAGGATGTTTAACAAGCCCTTAGGAAAACCAGCCAGTTCTGATAAATAAGCCAATGCAAGTGCAGAGAAGGGAGTTTCAGGCGCTGGTTTCGCAACAACACTGCAGCCAACAGCAATGGCAGGCGCAATTTTCCTTGCAAGCATGGCAGATGGAAAATTCCAGGGCGTAATGCACCCAACCACTCCTATGGGTTGTTTTATTACAAGCGTCCTTCGATCGTGCTGATGAGAGGGTATTACATCGCCATACACCCTTTTTGCCTCTTCTGAAAACCATTCGAAAAAAGAAGCTGCATAGGCGATTTCTCCAATCGATTCAGAGATAGGTTTTCCGCCTTCGAGGGTTATAATTTTTGCCAAATCTTCCTGATTTTCAAGCATGAGACGATGAAGATTTTTCAGGACTGAGGACCTTTCTTTCGCATCTGTTTTTGACCAAATCTTTTGTGCTTCTATTGCAGCTTCTATTGCAGCAGTTGTCTCGCTTGATCCACAGTTTGGGACAAAGCCAAGTGATTCAGAGGTTGCAGGATTTAAGATTTCAGAGCTCGAGCCATCATCCGCATTAATCCACTCGCCATCCACATAGCTCATATTTTTCAGCAGGCTTTTATTCATGATATCCATGACCTAACCCCCGCTTCTAAATCGCTCCATGACATCCGTATCCATACCAACAGATTTTGCCAACTCTTTGAAAAGCTCGCCACTTACTTTGTTTTCATTCTTTTCTGCTGCAAACTCTTCAGTGTTTTCAATGACCATCTTTCTTAAGGGCGGCGGGACGCCCATCAGCATCTCAGTGGCGTCATTGTCCCATTCCATCGATGTTTTTGCATCGGCTCCCTGCATAGCGGTTTTTGGTTGTCCAAGCTCATGTTTAATGAGTGTTTCGGCAGTTGTGTGATAATAAGTTTGTCTTGCTTCATCCCCCATTCCTATAGGAAGATCCATGGTCTTTATCCTTTCTTCTCTGCCCATGGAAATTAACTCTTTATCAACCACTATGGCCTCAATTTTTCCAATTACAATGCCAGAGCTTTTTTCTAGCTTAACTATCTCATCAACAGTGCATTCAGCTATTTGTGGGCATTCTTCAAGGCTTGGTGGCGAAACCTTTCTTGATGGAATCTGAGTGAATTTTGTAAATTCCAACTCATTGATCCCTTCTGGATAAAACTTTGCCGTCTCCATCATGTCATCTAAATGTTTTGCGCTAGGACAGTTGACTACGAACTCACCTGTTTCTTCGATGTTTACTAATGTGTGCGAGTCCTGCCTAAAGCCTATCAGCATTCTAGGGTTTTTCGTCATTACATCGTATTGCATGATATGTGAATAAGGCCCTGCATTCACCGTCCCATTTTTATCCAATGTAGTGATAATTGTGATTAGTTTTGGCCAAAGCCAGATATCGGAATACCAAAAAGGCTTAATCTTAATTTCTTCTTTTTTGCTCATTATTTATACCTTTATAAATTCGCCGTTTTTTAGTTTAGTGATGTACTTCTTATAATCTCTAATGGCTTGATATCCAAAAAGCCATAAGATGGGAAGATTCGCCATGATGCAGAGCCCAGTGCCCAGGTTTGCAAACAGATTCAATTCCCTATCTGTTTGAATAAATCCAGTAGTGGAGAAGATTGCCAAGACACAAAAAGCCAGTTTGTAAGACAAAATTGCCTTCTCTCCAAGAAGAAATAAGACGCCTTTCTCTCCATAATAGCTCCAAGAAATCATTGTAGAGATTGCAAAAAGCCATGATGCAAGTGTTACCAACCACTTCCCAAGGCCGGAGGAGACTTTATCGAATGCCGCAGCAGTCAAATTTGCACCTACGTAATCGAGGTACACTTCTCCATTTGTTTCAGGGCGATTATCGGAAGAAATTTTGTCCCATTCAACAGCCTTTATAGGGCCATCAACCAAAACAGTTCCATATACCTTGTGTAAATTATTTCCAGCCTCAGTATTGCTTGAGCCGGAGTAGATCATGAAAACCTTGTCTCCATTTTTTAAGCTGGGAGCACCTTTGATAACACCATCAATAGACCAACTTTGTTCCGATGGATTAATGGCGAGCTCTGAAAGCTGAACCTCTGCAGGTCGATTCCAAATGCCTGTAACCAGAATAACCAAGGCACTCATTGTGCAGACAACTATGGTATCAATGAACGGCTCTAGGCCAGCCACAACACCCTCCCTGATGGGCTCATCTGTTTTTGCAGCAGAATGGGCAATAGCTGAAGAGCCCTGTCCTGCTTCATTTGAGAATAAGGCTCTTTGCATTCCAAAAATGAAAGCTGAGCCAGCGGTCCCCCCAAGGAAAGCGTTACTCGATTCCATTGGTGAAAAAGCTGCGCTCACAATCAATTTAAGCATTTCAGGAATTGCAGTGAAATTTATGGCTAAAACATATATGCATGCCAAGATATATATCAGAAGCATTATTGGAACAAGCTTTGAGGTTACGGCGCCGATTCTTTTAATACCGCCAATGATTACTGCACCGACTACGACAGCAAGAATGGTTCCGGTAGCCATTGTTGGAACACCAAAGTAGGCCTGTGTAAGGTTTGCAACATTCCAGGCTTGAAACATATTCCCAGCAGTGATCGTGTTTACTATTAGAGCAAAACAAAAAGTCCCAGCAATGAACTTACCAAGAATTTTCAACGGACCCGTTTTGCCTGAAAAATTCCTCTCAACAACCCACATTGGACCACCACTTGGATTATCGGCTTGTTCAATGTTTCTGTGTATCATTGAAAGCGATACTTCACTCAATTTGATTGCCATACCCAAAAAACCAACGACCCACATCCAAAAGACTGCTCCCGGTCCACCAAGCGATATTGCCAAGGCAACACCACCAATATTTCCTAGTCCTACTGTGGCTGAAAGTGCTGTTGAAAGGGCCTGAAAATGCGAAATCGCTCCAGGATCATTATCGTTGTCGTAATCCCCTTTGATGACCTTGAATCCATGAGTTAATGCATAATATTGAGAGAACCCGCTCCAAATTGTAAAGACAATGCCTGTTGCAACCACTGCGTAAAGGGTATAGTTGTTCCAAAGAAAGCCACCAATTGCCTCTATAATTATTTTAAACTCTTCCATCGTCTTTCCTTATTTTAATTGCATGTAGCCTGCCGATGACCTCGACATAGATCTGGCCGGAATAATCATATAATAACGTTGAATGGGAAATTTCAATTCAAATTTGCTAAAATTCATTTTCAATTTCCCAGTGATATTGAACAAACCGTGTCCCATCGGGCCACAATGTAATAGTGGCGAGCGTCCAAATCAGGTTCGCCAATGGTTAAGAAAAATAGAAATAAGTAATTATGAGACTGAGTCCCAGATCAAATGTTGGTTTATATGACTCCCGATTCGAAAGGGAGAGCTGCGGCATTGGGTTTGTGGCGCACGTTAAAAAAGAGCCCAGCCATCAAAACATAAAAGATGCTTTAACCATCCTCTGTAAAATGGACCATAGAGGCGCAAGAGGGGCTGAGCCCAATAGCGGCGACGGTGCTGGAATTCTTACAGGCATGCCACATGCTTTTTTTGCAAAGATTTCAAAAGAGTTATATGCAGTAGATCTTTTGCCAGGCAGCTACTCTGCAGGAAATATTTTTCTCCCCAATAATGAAGATGAAAGAGAGGCTTGCAAGACATTTCTTGAAGAGTCATGCTCCCAGAATGAATTAAAAATAATCGGCTGGCGAACGTTGCCAATTGATATAGAAAAAGCAGACATAGGCCCTACAGCCTTGGATGCGATGCCCCACATAGAACAAGTGCTTATTGTTGATAATCTGACAAATTGCGACCAAGAGGATTTTGAAAAGAGACTCTATTTAACAAGAAAAAAAGCCAGCAACCATCTCCGCAGCCATTCAGATATAAAGGAGTCAGAGCTTTTCTATATTTGTAGCCTTTCCTCAAAGACCATCGTCTACAAAGGAATGCTGACCTGTGATCAGGTTGGAAAATTTTTTGATGATCTAAGTAATCCTGAGTTCGCATCTCATTTGGCCATGGTGCACTCAAGGTTTTCGACAAATACATTTCCAAGCTGGGACAGAGCTATGCCAAATCGGCTCATGTCTCATAATGGCGAAATCAATACCATTGAAGGAAATATAAATTGGATGAGGGCCAGAGAAGGAAATATGAGATCACCTATTTTTGGAGACAAACTCAAGGAGTTGTTTCCAATTATTGAGCCAAACTGCTCGGACTCTGGGAATTTTGATAACGTGCTTGAGTTTCTGACTTTATCAGGACGCTCTTTAGAGGAGTCAGTTTTAATGATGGTGCCTGAAGCTTGGCAGAAGAAGAAAACAATCTCAAAAGAGAGAAAGGCGTATTATGAGTTTCAGTCTAATCTCATGGAGCCATGGGACGGCCCCGCTGCAATTGCATTCACAAATGGCGACGTAATTGGTGCTGTCCTAGACAGAAACGGCCTCAGACCAAGTCGTTACTATTTAACGTCAGATAACAGAGTGGTCATGGCCAGTGAAGTAGGTGTATTAGACATACCTGATGAAAAAATCATCAAAAAAGGAAGATTGGAGCCAGGAAAAATATTTCTAATTGATTTTAACGAAGGAAAGCTTCTTAGCGATTCAGATGTCAAAGAGCCACTTGTGAAAGAAAACCCCTATAGGAGTTGGCTTCATGAAAATAGATTTGGCTTTAGGAAGATCAAACAGTACTCAAACGACCCCTTGTATGGCAAGGAAGAGCTTCTTAGGAGAATGCGAGCATTTGGCTACACCTCAGAGACGCTTGAGTTTATGCTTCTGCCAATGGTTCATGACCTAAGAGACCCATTGGGCTCAATGGGCAATGACACAGTTTTGGCATCACTCAGCGATAAGCACAGGCTGATGTATGACTACTTTAAGCAACGCTTCGCCCAAGTTTCTAATCCTGCAATAGACTCAATTAGAGAAAAGATTGTCATGTCTCTTGAGTGCTATATTGGCCCAGAAGGAAACCTATTAGAACCATCTGAGAAACACGCAAACAGGATTCTTGTTGAGAATCCAATACTGACGAACACAGCCATGTTTGCTCTCAAGCATCTTGATTATCTCAACCACAAAAGCAAAGTGATTGACATCACTTACGATAAAGGGGTTGGGCTCAATAAGACAATCAAGGAAATCTGCAGGCTTGCTGAAGAAGCTATTGATGATGGGATTGGATTCTTGGTGCTGAGCGATAGAGGCATGAGTGAAAACAAAATTCCTCTTAGCACTTTATTGGCTTGTGGTGCTGTTCACCATCATCTCCTAAGAACCGCCAAGCGGTCAAAAGCAGCAATAGTTGTCGAAACGGGCGAGGCTCGTGAGGTGCATCATTTTTGTCTTTTGTTTGGTTATGGTGCTGATGCAATCAACCCATATCTAGCATACGAGATACTGATGCAAGCTAAGGCGGACAATGTAATTAAACACACTCATTACAAAAGAGGCCCAGAAAACAGAGTGGCTCTGGATGAATACGAAGAAGTTATTGATGCATATCGTCAAGCGGCAGTAAAAGGCATTTTAAAGGTCATGGGAAAAATGGGAATCTCAACGCTTCAGTCATATAAGGGCGCACAAATTTTTGAGGCGATTGGCCTATCAAGCAAGGTAATTGATGAATGTTTCGAGGGAACCGTGAGCAAAATCGGAGGAATCGGTTTCGACACGATTGAGCATGAGAACTCACAGAGGCATAGCCTTGGATGGCCAGAAGACCCAAGCGAAACATCTACAGATCTTCCAAATCCAGGAGATTTTCATTGGAGAAGCGAGGGCGAAAAGAAAGGATGGAACCCTGAAACCGTATGGTCGTTGCAGCTGGCTGCAAGAACCAATGATGAAGACGCATATGAAAAATTTTCAAAACTTGCAAACAAAAAGGCAGAAGACGCATTAAACATTAGAGGGCTACTGAAATTTAATTATCCTGATAGTAGCATTCCAATCAATGACGTTGAGCCAGCAAGCGAAATAGTGAAACGCTTTTGCACTGGCGCCATGAGTTTTGGCTCTATTTCCCCAGAAGCCCACGAAACTTTAGCAGTTGCTATGAATAGAATTGGCGGGAAAAGCAATAGCGGAGAAGGCGGAGAAGATCCGGCAAGATATGAGCCCATGAAGAATGGTGATTCCAAGTCATCTGCGATCAAACAGATTGCATCCGGACGATTTGGTGTTACAGCAAACTACATTGCAAATGCAAAACAACTTCAGATCAAGATTGCTCAGGGAGCTAAACCAGGCGAGGGGGGCGAACTGCCCGGAAGAAAGGTTGATGAGAAAATCGCCTCGATACGATATTCAACACCCGGAGTAGGCTTAATAAGCCCTCCCCCTCATCATGATATTTATTCAATCGAAGATTTGGCACAATTAATATTTGACTTAAAGAATGGCAACCCAGCTGCCGACATAAGCGTTAAATTGGTTGCTGAAAGCGGAGTAGGCACAATCGCAGCAGGCGTTGCTAAAGCCCATGCTGACCACATAGTGATTTCAGGCGATGTTGGAGGAACCGGAGCATCCCCTCTCACCAGTATCAAAAATGCCGGCATGCCATGGGAGCTTGGGCTGGCCGAAGTTCATCAAACACTTATTATGAATGGCCTTAGAAGCAGAGTAATGCTGCAAACAGATGGCGGGTTAAAAACAGGCAGAGACGTCGTCATTGCTGCATTACTGGGCGCAGAAGAGTTTGGTTTTGCTACAGCACCATTGATTTCTCTTGGTTGTATCATGATGAGGAAGTGCCACCTAAACACCTGCCCGGTGGGCATTGCTACCCAAAATAAAATACTTAGACAGAAGTTCACAGGCCAACCAGAACATGTGATTAATTATTTGTTTTTGGTTGCTGAAGAAGCGCGAAACATAATGGCCAAGCTTGGGGTAAAGTCCATTAATGAGCTGGTGGGCAGAACAGAATTATTGTCCACAGAAAAAGCAGAGAAACATTGGAAATCTAGTCAGTTAGATTTGAGCCCTCTTTTATTGAACCCCAACCAGGCCAGGAGCGACGCACAGACCAGAAAAACAACTGATCAGGCTCATGACATTGATTCAGTGCTGGACCATGAGTTGATAGACAAATGCCAGGATGCACTCAATAAGAAAAACTCAGTAGAGCATGATTTCAATATTTCAAACCTTAATCGCACAACAGGAGCCATGTTGAGCCATGAAATTGCAAAACGCTGGGACGACGAAGGACTTCTTGAAGACAGTATTCGTATAAACTTCTTTGGTTCTGCAGGACAAAGTTTCGGAGCTTTTCTGTCCAAAGGCGTGACGTTTAATTTAACTGGAGACGCAAACGACTATGTTGGCAAAAGCTTGTCTGGTGGGAAGATCATTGTTCGTCCTCCAGAAAATTCGGTGTTTAAAGCAGAGGAAAATATTCTGATCGGAAATGTAGCCCTTTACGGCGCAACGTCAGGCTATGGCTTTTTTAGAGGAATCGCAGCCGAGAGATTTTGTGTCAGAAACAGCGGAGCATGGTCAGTGGTTGAGGGCGTTGGAGACCATGGATGTGAATATATGACAGGAGGAAGGGTCGTCGTACTGGGCGAAACCGGAGTGAATTTTGCTGCAGGAATGTCAGGAGGCATTGCCTATGTTTATGATCCCTGGAATGAGTTTTCTCCCAAATGCAATACAGGAATGGTAGAGCTTGAACCGATAGAAGATGAGACGAGCATTGCTGAAATACTTAGGTTGATCGAGCTGCATCATGAATATACTGATTCGCCATTGGCTGAAGAAATAATGGATGATTGGGACAACAGTTTAGAAAAGTTCATCAAGGTTATGCCTATTGATTATAAGCGTGTGATGAATGAGAGAGCAGAACACAATGAGGAGATTGAATCCATTTTTGATGTAGAGGACAGAAAGTCTCAAAGGAAGGGTGTGTAAATGGGCAAACCGACCGGTTTTATGGAATACCCAAGAAGAAAAACACCCTGGCGTGACGCGGTTGAAAGGGCATTGGATTATTACGAAATTTATACTCCTGCTGAAGAAGAGCAGTTAAAAAAACAAGGCGCAAGGTGCATGAACTGTGGCGTGCCATTCTGCGAATCCGAACACGGCTGTCCCATTGATAATCTCATTCCGGAATGGAATGACTTAGTCTACAAAGGCAAATGGAAAGAGGCTTATGAAAGATTGACCAAAACAAATAATTTTCCAGAATTCACAGGCAGAGTGTGTCCAGCTCCTTGTGAAGGATCCTGTGTTTTAGGTATAAATGAGCCTGCAGTCACCATTAAAGACATTGAAAACTCAATCATTGATAGAGCTTTTGAGGAAGGGTGGGTCTCAGAGAAGAAACCGATAAAAGGAACGGGCAAAAAAATTGCAATCATTGGCTCTGGCCCAGCAGGCTTGACGGCAGCAGATCAGCTAAATAAAGCCGGCCATAGCGTCACTGTCTTCGAGAGAGAAGACAGAATTGGAGGCTTACTTGTTTATGGGATTCCTAATATGAAGCTTTCAAAAAGCCTACTGAATCGAAGAGTCCGGCTTTTGGAGTCTCAGGGTATTGAGTTCAAAACAAAAACGAATGTTGGAAAAGACATATCCGCTGAAGAGCTCAAACAATCATATGACTCTACACTCATCGCCACAGGCTCAACAATACCGAGAGATCTAGACATAAAAGGCAGAGACTCTGAAAACATTCATTTCGCAATGGATTTTCTCACCCAGAACACCAAGAGCTTGCTAAATAGCTCACTATCCGACGGAAACTATATTGATGCAAAAGATAAAAGTGTGATTGTGATTGGAGGGGGCGATACAGGAACAGACTGTATCGCAACTGCGATCCGTCATGGATGCAAAAATATGGTGAATATGGAAATCATGAATAAACCTCCAAAAAGAAGAAGCTCTAATAACCCATGGCCCCTTTGGCCGAATATTTTGAGAGTAGACTATGGGCACGAAGAGTCAGAAAAAAGATTCGGCAGCGACCCGAGAAGATTTTCTCTACTCAGCAAAGAATTTTTAAGCAATGACGGCCTTGTTACTGGACTAACAACTGTTGAGATTGAATGGGCCCAAGGAAAGGATGGAAAGATGCAAATGAAAGAGGTTGCTAATTCAGAAAAGATCTGGGAAGCAGATTTGGTTTTGTTGGCACTCGGCTTTATAGGGCCTGAACAAGAAGTGCTCAAAGATTTTGAAGTACTTACAGATGCAAGGGGAAACATAGACTCAACCTACGGAGAATTTTCGACAAATATTGAGGGTGTTTTTGCTGCCGGCGATGCAAGAAGGGGACAGTCATTGGTTGTCTGGGCAATGAATGAAGGCAGAGGAGCGGCTCTTGCAATTGATAGATATTTAGAAGGCTCAAGCAGACTCTCAGCACCCAGCCTTAAGTTAGGATCATTGAAAACTTAAGACATCAGCCTAAACGTGAAATTAAAAATTTCATGGCCAAGGGAGATGCCCCTTTTCTCAAATTTTGTATTTTTATCTCTTCTGAGGAATGACTCTTTTACATAATCTTTCCTGCTTCCAAACAGATCTATGACTTGTTCTGCATAGTTCTCCCAGTCAGTAGAAATATTGATCAACCCATCAGAGACTAGTTTTTTTGACATAAGCTCAATAAATTCGGCATTAATGATTCGTCTTTTGTGATGCCTTTTTTTTGGCCAAGGATCTGGAAAAAGTAAGTTGATCTCACTTAATGACCCGTCCTCTATCCCAAATTTCATTACTTCAACTGCATCGCCACTCACAACCTTTAGGTTATCAAGCTTGTTCTGCTCTATTAACTTGAGGCAATGCCCTATCCCGGCATCATAAACCTCTACACCAATGAAGTTTGTATCGAATTTTTCTTTTGCCATTGATATCAGTAGCTCTCCGTCGCCAAAGCCAATATCGAGTATGAGTGGAAAGTCGGGGTTTCCCATTAAACTGCTCGGAAGCAAGCCCAAGTTCAATGAGTACTGGATACCATATTTAGGAAGAAGTTCTTCCAATGCGGATTTTTGAGAGGAGGTGATCCTCCCTTGTCTTCGAACAAAACTTCTGACTGGCCTATTGGTTGAGAAGTTGTTCACGGAGATCAAGGATTGCCTTTTCTTCGATTTGTCTAACTCTCTCTAGAGATACATTGAATTTCTTTGCAAGGTCCTTAAGTGTTACCTTTTCGTCGCTTAGCCACCTAAGCTGCAAAATCTCTTTGCTTCTTTTATCAAGCTTCTCTATTGCTGCTGACATCATTTCTATATTGCTCTCGAGCCAGTTTTCTTCTTCCACAAGTTTTGAGGGATCACTGTTTGGTGCCGGTAAGAAACCTGCAGGACTTACATGAGGAGCGTTTTCATCTTCAGGGCGATCAAACAGAACGTCTTTGGAGGCCAAACGCTCTTCCATTGTTTCAATATCTTTTGTTCTTACGCCTAGATCGCTGGCGATTAAGCTTTTTTCATCATTTGTAAGCCAGCCTATTTTCTTTTTTGAGCCTCTGAGCTTAAAGAAAAGCTTTCTCTGAGCTTTTGTTGTTGCGACCTTAACGATTTTCCAGTTATCGAAGACAAACTCATGAATCTCTGCTCTAATCCAGTGCACGGCATAGGTAACGAGTCTCACGCCTCTTTCAGGATCGAATTTCTTAACCGCCTTCATCAGGCCAACATTTCCTTCTTGAATGATGTCAGCGAGAGGCAGTCCGTATCCGTTGTAAGTTCTAGCGATATGAACAACAAACCTCAACTGAGAGAGAATCAATTGTCTAGCTGCATCAAGGTCATTGTTCTTTTTAAACTTTACAGCAAGAGCATATTCCTCTTCTCTCGTAAGCACAGGAGCCTGGTTTACAATACTGATGTATGCCTCTAGGCTTCCAATCGGGCCAAGAAGTTGTATTTCATTTTTTATTGCTATATCACTCATAAAGTTAACCCGAAAATCATTTCGAGGGAGTAAATATTAGCACTCTCAATACATGAGTGCTAAAAATATACTTAATATTTTTAAAAATACTATATAAATCAATATATTATATAATTCTTATAAACGTTAGATTTGACAATATTTGAGTTGAATATGCGCAAAAAACGCATGACATTGAAAAAAAAGAAAAAAGTCAGAATAATTGGAGGCAAGCATAAGGGGGCTATGCTTTCCGTAGAGGATGATGAGGTAAAGCCAACACCCGATCGTGTTCGTGAGACATTGTTTAATTGGTTATCGCCCCATATTGAGGGCTCTATGGTTTTGGACTTGTTTGGCGGCAGCGGTTGCCTGAGTTTTGAAAGCATCTCCAGAGGATCTGGTTCAGCGCTATATATTGACGCATCAAACAAAGCTTGTGCAGCATTCAAGGACACTCTTGTGCGTTACAGAATGAACGACATAAAAATTGCATGCAGAGACTCCACGAAGATGATCCAAGAAGAGAACATCGGAGACTTTTTCGACATTATTTTTGTTGACCCACCCTATGGAAAATTTGAATTAAGCCAAATCATCGACAAACTGTATGAGAATAATTGGGCCAATGAAAAAAGCTTGATCTATCTAGAGTCCAATAGATGTTTAAAGCAATTAACATCTCTAAAATATCAATTAGTTAAAGATTCAAAGGCTGGAAATGTATATTATGGAATTCTTAAATCAACAAGACCAAAGAGCGAAAAATGATTGCACTTTATCCTGGAACATTTGATCCAATAACAAATGGACACTTTGAGATTATCAGAAGAGCCTCAACGATTTTCCAAGTTTTGGTTGTTGGAGTCGCCGTGAGCGAAGAAAAAGAGCCTTTATTTGACCACGAAAAAAGATTGGAAATGGTGAATGAAGTTTTGAATGCGTTCAGCAACATCGAAGTCCAACCCTATGATGGATTAACGATTGATTTTGCAAAAAAAATTGATGCAAGAGTGATCGTAAGAGGCCTTCGTTCACCGGCAGATGGCCAATATGAATTTGAGTTAGCCAGCATGAACAAAAAACTTGCAGATGATATTGAAACTGTTTTTCTTAGCAGCGGCGATCAAAATGCTTTCTTGTCATCTTCATTGATTAGGCAAATTGCTCAAGAGGGCGGAGACGTATCGGACTTTGTTCACCCAACCGTTCATCAAGCTTTAAGCGAAGCTTATAAAAAATAAAAATCTCCAAAGAGACGCCCAAGTTTATAATCTTTAGGTCTGACAACGCGGACAGAAAAAACTGTTTCTTCCCCCGATGATCCGTGCCTTGATTTCTGCACCACACTCTTTGCAGTCCTCTCCAGGTTTTCCATAAACAAATAGCTTTTGTTTAAAATACCCAACCTTCTTCACTTCATTATAGTAGGTGAAGTTTCTCAACGTTGTCCCACCCATCTCGATCGCTTCATTCAGAACTTTTTTGATCTCGATACCTAATTTTCTATATCTATCACGACTGATTCTTTTCGATGACCTCGCTGGTCTGATGCCGCTCCTAAACAAGGATTCACTGGCATATATGTTTCCAACGCCAACAACAATATTGGAGTTCATAACATAGTTTTTTACTGCGGTATTTCGATTTCTACTCAGACTATATAGATGGTCACCAAGGTTGGGATCTTCTAGCGGCTCAACGCCAAGATTTTTTATCAGCTTATGTTTTTCAGGGCACTCATTCGTCCATACCAGGCAGCCAAAACGCCGCGGATCATTCAAGCGGATGGTTTTATTGTTCTCAAGTATGAGCTCAACATGATCGTGTTTTTGGTATTCAATGTTTTCATCAAACACACCGAGACTGCCAGACATTCCAAGATGGAGAATCGCTGTTCCCTCACTGCAGGAAACCAGAATATACTTGCCTCTCCGATATATCTTTCTGATATCGGCACGAATTAATTTTCTAATATTTTTCTCTTCAACGGGCCATCGAAGGTTTCTATTTCTGATATTCACCTCTTTAATTGAGGTGTTCTTTAAAGCGAACTCCAATGCTATTTTGGTGACCTCTACTTCAGGCAGCTCAGGCATTGTTTTTGACTATGGGTGGAAAGAGCGTTATTTAATTTTGGACTCTTTATAGAGAACATGTTTCCTAATTCTAGGATCAAACTTCTTTGTTTCCATTTTATCTGGGTGCTCTTTTTTATTCTTAGTGGTCGTGTAGTAATGACCAGTCTTAGCAGATGAAACCAATTTAATCTTTTCTCTCATTAGGCGTTCTCTCCATATTGCTTGAGGTTTTCAAGCACATGATCGATCCCGAGTTTGTCGATGGTTCTTAGCCCTTTTTTAGACAATCGAAGTTTTACAAATCTGTTTTGGCTTTCAACCCAGATTCTATGCGTATGAAGGTTTGGTAGAAACTTTCTTCTCGACTTATTGTGGGCGTGTGAGACATTATTCCCGCTTGTTGTCTTCTTGCCTGTTACTTGACACACTCTAGCCATTTTTATTTCACCTCGTAGGTACCGATTTATTTTTAATTCAGGACGGCTTTTATACCAATAGCACAGACAGTTAGCAAGTTTTAATGGACAAATTTAGACGCTGTTTGGTAACACATATTCTTAAAAAGAATTAAACTAGTCTTATGCAGCATAGTCCAGAAAGAAAAATTATTGACTTAAAGGTTATTGATACCAGGATTGGAGATACTTTTGAGATGCCAGATTATCAAACAACCGGATCTGCTGGAATAGATTTGCTCGCATGTGTTGATGAATCAATAACCATTGAGCCAGGACAGACAGAGCTCATACCCAGCGGCATCGCAGTCTATATTAGAGATCCTTCCTTGGCAGCGGTATTATTGCCCCGCTCAGGTCTTGGTCATAAGAAAGGCCTTGTTTTGGGTAATTTGGTTGGCTTGATTGATTCCGACTACCAAGGGCAGGTGTTTATCTCATGTTGGAACAGAGGCAAAGAGAATTGTTTAATTGAGCCCGGAATGCGTCTTGCTCAAATGGTTTTTCTGCCGATTGAGCAGGTCAACTTTAATTTAGTGGAATCATTTGATGAATCAGATCGTGGCGAAGGCGGATTTGGACATACCGGAGAAGACTAAGAAGGGTTAGGCACCGTATTCCTTTCTATAGTTTTCTATGGCTTCCACATGGTTCTCGAGTTCACCGGAGCTGTTTTTTACAAAAGCGAGAATTTGATCCAAGTTGACTATGGAAATTACCGGGACGCCTAGGTCTGATGAAACCTCTTGAACTGCCGAGTATTCGCCCAACCCTTTTTCTTGCCTATCAATAGCGATAATAATCCCTGAAATTTCAGCGCCTGCTTCACGAATGATGTGCGATGCTTCTTTGATGGCTGTTCCTGCAGTGATCACATCGTCTACAATCACTATTTTACCAGATAGAGAAGAACCCACTATCTGTCCCCCTTCTCCGTGATCTTTTTTTTCTTTTCGGTTGTATACAAAAGGAACGTCTTTGTCATGATTCATGATAAGACTCGCACTCATTGCTGATGCAAGGGGTATTCCTTTGTATGCTGGCCCAAAGAGCATATTGAATTCAATACTGCTCTCTTCCAGTGCCGAAGCATAAAAATCTCCGATATTTTTTATGACTTGACCCGTCGAAAAAAGACCCATGTTAAAAAAATAAGGGCTGACCCTTCCAGACTTAAGCTCAAACTCGCCGAATTTGAGAGCACCTATTTGGATCGACATCTCTATAAATTTCTGTTTGTAGTTTTCCATTAACGCTAAACTAAGACTTGTCTTCTGCTAAGCATCTCACAGAATGACCCGATAATGAAGACAAGCATTAAAGTTGGAGAAAAGACATAAAGATTATTTCCTTAAACGTAAATGGCATAAGAGCAGCAAACAAAAAAGGACTGTTTGGTTGGATCAATAACCAAGATGCGGACATCGTGTGCCTTCAGGAGGTCAGAGCACAGGTAGAAGACATACAAGGAGATGAGTATTGGCCAGAGAATTATCATTGCTTCCATGCTCAGGCAGTTAAGAGGGGGTATAGTGGTGTTGCTATTTTTACAAAAAAAGAGCCGGAAAGTCTTTCGCATACTTTGGGCATAGAGGAGTTTGACGAGGAAGGTCGCTACATTGAGTGTGGATACAAAGACTTTAATATTGCCTCGGCTTATTTCCCATCGGGATCATCTGGCGATATAAGACAGGAGGCTAAATATCGTTTCTTAGATTTTTTTGAAAAAAAACTGCTTGAATGCAATCAGAATGAAACACCTTTTATTTTTTGTGGCGATATTAATATTGTTCATAGAGAGATCGATATAAAAAACTGGAAATCAAATCAGAAGAACTCCGGGTGCCTTCCGGAGGAAAGAGCATGGTTGGATAAAGTTTTTGAGGAGCTAGGGTGCACAGACGCATTCAGGTCAATCAACAAAAATGCCGAAGAATACACCTGGTGGTCAAACAGAGGCAATGCTTATAATAATAATGTTGGGTGGCGGATTGATTACCAGATATACAATAAGTTTTTTTCTAAAACGCCAATCAAAACATCGGTCTATAAGGAAGAGCGTTTCTCAGATCATGCGCCTTTAATTGTTGAATATGAATAGGCCGCTTTCAGAATTCAGCGAAAAAGGAATTGGTATTTACACCAGCTCCGAGTCCATAAGAATGATTTTTCTAGGATTTTCGGCAGGGCTGCCCCACCCTCTTTTGTTTGCGACTCTGACACTTTGGTTGGCATCTGCTGAGATCAGGATATCTGAAATTACGATGTTTGGTTGGGTCGGTATTGTTTACGCAATAAAGTTTTTATGGGCGCCTATGTTGGATCGATTGAGACTGCCTGTGATAACAAATATGATTGGACAAAGAAGGTCTTGGATACTTCTGATGCAAATAATGATTTTACTGGGCTTAATTTTTATGTCATCCCTAAAGCCTGAACATGATCTTATGTATTTAGCATATTTATCAATCGCAATTGCTTTTGCATCGGCATCACAGGATGTCGCCATTGATGCATATAGAATTGAGATTGCCGAAAGCAAATTTCAAGCTGTTCTTGGGGCAAGCTATCAGTTGGGCTATAGGGTCTCTGCGTTAACGTCAGGAGCAGGCGCGCTTTACATGGCAAGTTTTTATGATTGGAAGCTCACATACCAGGTTATGTCAATGTTCATGCTGGTGGGTATCTTGACGGTCATTTTTATCCCAGAATCAAACAAGCCAGCGAACACAAATAATGGTGCTGGCTGGCTTAAAAAGACTTTAATCGAACCTTTTTCTGAGTTTTTCAAAAGAAACGGCTATTGGTCTCTCTTTCTATTGATGTTTATTGCACTTTATCGAGTCAGCGATTTAATTATTGGCATTGCTGCAAACCCATTCTATGCAGATATCGGATTCAATCTTTCTGAGATTGCAACTGTGACAAAAGTCTTTGGTTTCACTGTGACCATTATTGGAGCATTTATAGGCGGTTTGTCAGTGGCACGATTTGGAATTGGCAGGCTGCTGATTATCAGCAGCATTTTACTGACACTAACCAACTTATTTTTCTTGTTTTTGAATAATGCAGGATCCAGTCTCCCAGCCCTTGTGTTAACGATAAGTGCCGATAATTTTGCCTTGGGATTTTCAGGAACTGTATTTATCGCATTTCTTTCAAGCCTAACAAGCAGGTACTTTACAGCCAGTCAATATGCGCTATTTACATCTGTCATGTTCCTTCCTGGAATTACGCTCAGCGGTTTTTCTGGCCTGATCATCGAAAGCAGTGGATGGGCTACTTTATTCATTTATTCCGCATTGCTTGGAATACCCTCAATCCTCTGCTCTTTTTTGATTGTCAGAAAAGGCTGGAAGGAACAATAGTTAGCTTTTAAAGATGAAAGAGTTTTCGCTTATAAATTGAGACAGCGATTTTGGTGATTCACCCATGAGATTAGAGTAAGTATCTGTCTTCTCTTCAATGCCTCCATCAGCAATGCCTTTGAATAAATCAATAACTGCATCCAGGTGCCATTGATTTGTTAAAAACTGACCAAGGGTTTCTTTATAGGCAGCCAAAGGAACATCAATATAATCGACTTGTTTCCCCAGCCCTTGAGTAAAAATTTCTGCAACCTCAAAAAAAGACAAAATTTCTGGACCCGTTATTTCATGGTTCATTGATTCGTGACCATCCTCAGAAAGAACTTTTGCAAGAACTTTTCCAACATCGGTTGTGTCAATCATGCCTGTCTTCCCCTCACCCATCGGTAGAAAAATTTTACCCTGATCTTTGATTGTTGCGGCCGATGCAAGTAAGTTTTGCATGTAAAAATTTGGTTTAACCATTGTCCAGTTCAACCCTGATTGCTTGATATATTCTTCTGATTCAAGATGTAATCTTGGAATGGGGCTCGTTGCATCTGGGGTAGCCTCAATTGATGACATCTTAACAATCCTGTTTGCGCCCGCTTGTTTTGCTGAGTCCACTAGTTGTTTCTCTAGGCTCAATTGGTTTTCTGAGTTTGGAAGCAATATCAGTGCCGTTTCAATATCGACCATGGACTGATCAACAGCCTCTTTGTTTTCAATCGATCCGATAATTACTTCTCCGCCTAGAGATTCTATGCCTTCTCTTTTTTCTTCGTTTCTTATGAGCGCTCTAAATTTTATCCCTCTCTCATTAAGTGCTTTAGCTGTGGCAGAGCCTGTTTTCCCTGTGGCGCCAGTTAGTAATATCATTTTGTTTTCTCCAAATTTAATTTGTTTAGATAGAGGTCATGAAAGAATCCAACCCCTGTTTCATATTTTTTGCTTAAAGGCCCCTCATTATATATCCCTGCTTGAAGATTTTGCTGAATTTCTGGTATCAATTTTTGGTCTTCTAAACTAACTTCGAGCTGATATTTGCCCTCTTTATTCTCGAAATCATCTTCTTTTACAGCAGATGGCCTAAAGAGGTTGTAGACAACCCGGCACCACTTTGGCCTTATTGGCTCTATTCTTTGAAACACTATGCCTCTTCCATAGATATTGAATATGAAATTTGGGAAGTGCCAACCAAAGCTACCCGGCTGTTCACTGTTTCCTCTTTCAGGAACAGAATGGATACTGTATTGATCATTATTTTCAAGGGCATAGTCCTGCCAGAGGACATCTCTATTAAGCTGAGGATGGACAATGGGAATGTGGTAACCCTCTTGATAGTTATCGACGTAAGTTTTCCAATTTGCATGTACGTCAAATCTCAATTCACTGTGATGCACCAGGTTTTCTTGGAAGTGCTGTTTGATGACATCATCAAATCCTCCAAGCCACTTTTTTAAAGATTGAGACTTCATATTAAAGTTTACAAATATTAAGCCAAAACGCTCCTCTATTAATACGTCAAAAAGAGAGTGTCTGCTTTCATCAAAGTCTTCATTGGCGAAGAATTTAGGTGTATCCATTAGTTTGCCATTTAGATCATATTTCCATCCATGATAGGGGCATATCATATGCTTACAGACACCACTCTTTGACGAGACAACTCTAGCAGCACGGTGCCTACAGACATTATGGAATGCTCTAAGATTATTGGAATGATCTCTGAGGACAATAATTGCATAGCCAATAATATCTGTGGTAATGAAAGAACCAGGTTTTGATAATTCATCTGATCTTGCTACCCATAACCATTCTTTCTTAAAGACGGTTTCTATTTCTTGATCGAAAACTGATGAAGAATGATAAAAGTCTGCAGATAAAGTTTTGGTTCTTGGCATAATAATGATTCAAATCAATATTGTGATCTGTAATTATATTATATGAAAACAGACTTAGGACCTACGATTAAGCTAGATAGAAAAGTTGCATTGATAACAGGCGCTTCCTCAGGAATAGGAGCTGGAGTAGCAACGGCATTTGCCAAAGAAGGTGCTCAGGTAATAATCAATTATCCCAATGACCAAGAAGAAAAGAATGCAAAGAATGTATTAAGTGCAGTGTCCGAATATTCCGAATCATCTATGATTATAAAAACCGATGTTTCATCGCCTGATCAGGTATCTAAGATGATTGAAACGATTGAAGAGAAATATAAGACAATAGACATTCTTGTTAATAATGCAGGTATAGCAACAAGTGCTCCAATCCATGAAATGGAAACAGATATGTGGATAGAGTTATTGTCCATTCATCTCAATGGCACTTTTTATTGCACTAGAGAATGCTTGAGGATCATGTATAAAAATAATTACGGACGAATAATTAATACTGCATCTCAGTTGGCATACAAAGGCAGCGCCGGATTTGCTCATTATACAGCTGCCAAGGGCGCAATAATTTCATTTACACGATCTTTATCATTAGAAATCGGTAAACAAAATATAAGGGCAAATTGTGTTGCACCGGGTGCAACCATGACAAGAATGCTATCAGATGTACCCAGTGAAATTCTTGATGGTATCAAAGCATCAATACCAAAAGGCTCAATAGCAGATATCGATGAAATTATACCTGCTTATCTCTTTCTGGCTTCATCCGACGGAGACCACTTTGTTGGACAAACAATAAGTCCTAATGGTGGCGATCATTTCTTATAGAACATAATATTTGTAAAATAGTATCTTCCGGTTGAATAACATCTATATAGTGTATATTTAAGTAATATTAAATAATACGTATGCTATATGTTAATTAATAGCAAAGAATTTACGGTTGACTTTATTAATGCAATTGCCATTAAAGAGAAGCCTTATTTCATATCAATTGTTGAATACAAAGGTTTACGTATTAAAGTTAACCCTAGCGGTAGAGTTACCTATATTACTTATGCAAGAATTCAAGGTGGAGGCAATCCTAGAACGATTACACACGGGACAATTGATACATTAACTTATCCTAATGCAATTGATCACCATCTTAAGGCCATGGCTTTATTGGAAAAGGGAATCGATCCCAATCTCATTAAAAAGACAAAAACAAAACAGTTCCTTGATTCAATAAAATTCATTGATATTGCAAATGAATATTTAATAAACAAGAGGACAATC
>Ga0206683_10000937_pt1 | contig 20458 bp, 17 predicted proteins | sample M280m12015metaG_FD_155483 | JGI IMG/M metagenome (GOLD analysis project Ga0206683, IMG submission 155483) | Ammonia-oxidizing marine archaeal communities from Monterey Bay, California, United States - M2 80m 12015 | ecosystem: Environmental > Aquatic > Marine > Intertidal zone | place: USA...
AAGACCAACTGTCAAAGCCAGTTAACCAATTCATATTCGCGGGGTCCTGGCAGATGATCAGATCAAAACCCTGATCGACCATCCTCTTTTTTGTCTCAACCAGGCGACGATCATATTCTGCTTTGGGAAACGGCTTGGTGTATTGCATGTAGATTTCTTTATGAATAGTGGACGTTTTGCCAGGTTACAACGATCATTCGACCGTCAGCGCAATCACCGCCAGAAAATCACCTGGCTTGATCAGACACGGAAAATGACGGCCCATGAAAATGCCGTCTACTTTTGATCGATACTCTACAGGAGTCGAACCGGTTCTCTCGGTATCGTGGACGACTGCAATCAGATCGCCTTCTTTGACTTCGGTACCAAGGTCGTTACACATCTCTATAAGCCCGGAATGCTCAGACCTAACAAAGCACTCTGGGCTCATGGTATCGAGACTTACTGAAGGGCCGCGCTCCGGCTCACCCGACAGGATGCCGGCATGCATGAGTACGTTTGAGATGCCCCGTTTTGCAATCTTCACACTGGTTGCACTCGCCGAGCCTCCACCGCCCAATTCGGTGCTGACAAAAACTTTGCCCTGGTTCTCTGCAGCCGTGTCATAAAGATGAGTCGCATCGGGCTCGAGCAGCATCAATGTGTAAGGAGCATTAAACGCCTCAACTGCCCCGACACAGCGGGCCTGCTGCTCTTTGTCATCCAGTATGTGGGCCGCACCAAATGGCAGGAATTCCATCGTCTTGCCACCAGAGTGGATATCGATGACATAGTCCGCCATTGGCAATAAGGTGCGAGAAAAATAGTCGGCAATGATCTGGGTTATGTTTCCGTTTGGATCTCCGGGAAACACCCGATTCATGTTGCCACCATCAATGGGTGAGGTCCGTTTACCGGCTTTGAACGCTGGATAATTCATCGCCGGGATCATGATCACCCGACCGCTCACCACATCAGCGCTCAGTTCATTGGTCATACCCCAAAGCGCTATCGGTCCTTCGTACTCATCACCATGATTGGCCCCGGTGAGCAAAGCCGTGGGCCCTTCACCATTCTTAACAACAGTCACGGGGATCATGACGGCACCCCAGCCTGAATCATCTCCTGAATAAGGTACTTTCAGAAATCCATGCTGAACGCCATCTAGGTCAAAATCTACCGTGGATTGAATTGGGTTATCTCTCATGTCTTGGTATTCCGTAAGCTAACTCGATTGAGATTTTTGCACCATAAGAAAAGTGGTTTCCAACACTGCTATACCTCATCCTGGTGATCAAAGATGGAGGTATACCCGCCCGACCAGTCCGGTGGCATGGGCACATTCATTTCTTCGTGATGTGCATAACCCGGCTCAACGCCGCGAACAATTCTTCCATAGCGTGAACTCGGATATGCCGGTGCTGTATACGGTACTGCATCGGCTGCGCCATAGGTAATCACCAGCACTGGTCTGCCAAGGCTACTATGGTTCCGTCTGGAACCATGAATTGTGCGGCTATGGTGGACTGACACTGTTCCTGCGCTGCCAGTGATCTTGACAGGTGGGGCAAGACTCGCATTTTGAAGATCGTTATCTCTGATCGCCCCAGTCCACTTACCCTCGTTGTCGTAATGTTCAAAAATTCGCCCGCGCTGACTGTTTTCATAGATCTCAAGAGGGCCCTGCTCGGAAGAGACATCCTCTAGAAATACCAGGAACTGCATGGTGCCGCTGTGGGTATGCGGATAAAAAACAATATCCTGATGCCATTTCACCTCGGCACCACCATCCGACCATTTGAAATTCAGCATAATTTCACGAAAGCGCACGTTAGGCCCCAGTAGGTCAGCCGCAATATCAGGGATCACTGAATCAGCGCAGATTCCCCAGAATGTTGGATCCAGATCATCCAGATATGCTGCTCGACGCAGTCTGGGATTATCGGAGTTATGGTCCTGCTCCAGATCGATCTCCCTTGAGGACTCTGTCAGTTGGCGTGTTGTCTCAACAATACTGTTCGCGGCTGTGCGCAAGGTGGCTAGTTCGTTATGCCCAATCAGAGACGGGAACACCAAATAACCTTTCTCATAATAAAACTCACGCTGGGCCTGTTTCAAAAACACCGGCACCTCGGCATAGATATCCTCAAGCTTCATTAGCACTTTCTAACGGGTTGGGTTGGGCTGGGTTTGAGAAGACTGCTTCGTATTCGTTGCGCCCACAAAGATCAACACCACGCATCAGGTACAACGGCACCCTCTCAAGGCGTTTTAGCCCACTATCGTCCCCTGATCGATACGGGTTTGATTGATGCCGCTCTTTTTCTATGTCCCGGTCATAGTAGGAACTTGTCGGCATGAAACGAAGCGTCATGCCGCGGCGTGGCCGATTCGATTGATTAGGCTCTGAGCCGTGCGCCAGATACACATCATGCAAGGAAATCTGCCCTGCCTTCAAAATCATATCTACCGCTTTGGACTCATCGAACTCACTTGGGAGCAACTCCTGATTGAGTGCGAGCCCTGGTGAATCGTTAACCTGGTGGCGCCTAAGATTCTTTCCCTTGTGTGAGCCTGGAATGACCCGCAAGCAGCCATTTTCAGGAGTCGAGTCGTCTATCGCCATCCATGCCGTGCAGGTGGCCAGCGGTCTCATCGCCCAATATTCACCGTCCTGATGCCAGGGTGTTCTCGTGCCAATCTTGGCCGGCTTTGCAAAAAAGCTTGAATTCCATAATGCGAAGTTATCGCCAATGATCTGGCTCACCATGTTAAGAATATTTTCGTCACACGCGAATTTGATAAAGCTTTCGTCGAATGGCAGCAGTGCCGGACAATAATCTGAGAACTGTGGATATTTCGCAATAAACCGACTATGTGTCGATCGAATAGCCTCCAGCGTGCCTTCATTCAAGCGATAATCCGGAATCACGAACCCGTTAGCATGGTACTCGGCCACTTGGGCGTCCGTCAGTTGAGTCGCAATCACCTGGCTATTCTCTCGCTAAAAGTGGTTTTCCAGGCTAGTCCAAACCCATGGTCAGCAACTTACCGTAGCCTGGCAGTGGATCCTGATAACCCGCGATCCGAATAGACTCCCAGAACAATGCCTGGTTGGCAGAAATAACGGGTTTATTCAAAGTCTTTTCAATCTGCTCGATTACATCAACCGCACGAATGGCGGTACAGGAAATAAAAAGCGCGTCAGCATCAGCACGGTCAGCCTCCAATGCGGCTTTCACAATAGTTTCAGGCGGGATACAAGCCATATCGTTGTCATTGGCAAAAAGAAAACTCGTGGTTGAAATCACTTGTGGGCCATGCTGCTCGATATAGTCCACCAGCATCTCGTTGACGTCATCGGTATACGGGGTCAGTACAGCAATGCGGTGCGCATCCAGTTGTTTGAGAGCTCTTAGCCCGGCTGTAATTGGCGTAACCACGGGTATATCTGGTCGCGCCTGATGAATGCTGTCCGCAACCGCTTCATACCCCATTGCTGTGGTGCCTGAAGTACAGCAATAACTAACAACATCTAGGCGGCCATCCGGGATAATCAATGACGTGGCATCAGACAATCTGGGGCCCATGGTTTTCAGGTTTTCTACAGTGCAAGGATTTACATTGAGCACCCTTGAGACAAAAACCGCCACATCGTCGCAGGGGCGCATATTGACAAAATCACGCTCAACCACGTAATCACTTGCCAGAGCAATTAAGCCGATACGGTGCCGACCGGGGCCACTATCCAAAGTCGTGTCTGCTTGAACCGGGGCCGCGCTGAAGGCCGGTCTGGCATCAATAGATTGAATTGAACTCATCTTTGCAAATCTCCCTTGGAGCTTTTCAATATTGTCATCATGGCCAGCATACGCCGGACGTTAGCCCAGCACCCGGGCAAGATCTTCGCATAGATCCTCAGGGTCTTCCAAACCTACAGAGACACGATATACGCCGTCCCCGGCAAAGTCACGGTAAGCTTGCAACTGCTTTCCAGAGAGTCGGTAACTGGATGACATCAGGTCATCCGTGTCCATCCAGCAGATCAGACTTCGATGATGCCCCAGCGAGACCGCGTAATGGATAATCTGCAACTTCGACATCATCTGGGCTACGATATCAGCACCGTTGTCGATCTGAAAAGAAAGCATCCCGGAAAAATTATCCATCTGCTTTTTCGCTAACTCATGATGCGGGTGAGACGGTAAGCCCGGATAAAGCACTTTCGTTACCCGTGGATGTGCCTCAAGAAACTGGGCAACGGCCATCGCATTAGCCTGGTGCGCTTTCATCCGTAACGGCAAGGTCGCCAACCCCCGGTTAATCAGCCACGCATTGAAGGGGCTGATAACACCGCCCATATGAATCTGGCCGTCCGTTTCAATGGCACGCATATCCTCATCAGAGGCAAGTACTGCACCCCCCATGGCATCACCGTGGCCACAACAGTACTTGGTTAACGAATGAATCACGTAATCTGCACCCAGCGTCATCGGACGCGTTGCGATTGGTGTGGCAAACGTAGAATCAATAACCAGACGAGCACCCTGCTGGTGTGCAATTTGTGCGATCTTGGAAATATCTGTTATGCGCATGGTGGGATTCGCCGGCGTCTCTCCCCACACTAGCGCAGTCTCTTGTGTTACAGCCTGCTCGACCGCCTGCAGGTCAGATAAATCTACAGTGACGACATCGATACCCATGCGGGCGAGATCATTACGCGCAAGTTCTGCCGTGCCAGGGTAATTCGCATCGCTCATCACCAGGCGATCACCCGTCTTCAATACACTAAACAGCACTGCAGAGGTCGCAGCCATACCCGAGGCAAAACATCGACACGCCCGGGCGTTCTCTAACGCCGATAATTTTTCCTCGAGCTGCTGCACTGTAGGGTTGCGCCATCGGCTATAGATATACGGCGCCTCATCAGGGATATCGTAAGCTGAAAAACCCACCGGCTCATCAAGCACAAAAGTACTCGACATCACGATATTAGGTGCAGATGCCCGAGTGTTAGGATCGGGCCTTTCTCCGGCATGTACTGCCAGGGTGTTTCGCCCTTTTTTCTTATTCTCGGACTGATCAGTCATCGTAACCGCCTTGGATTGTCATAAAGTCGTGTCACCGATATATGTCTTTATTCAAGGAAAGTTCCTTAAATATAACGATGCACCTCCCGCTAACCTGCCTCTATAACAGGCTATGACCACTGTTGGCAACAACTGTTCTAGGCGATTTCAAATACCGGGGCACCTAGCATATCTATCAAGGGCGTCACACCCAGACCTGGCTGGGTAGGTGCCGTCATGTAGCCATCTGCAACGATCGGACCACCCTCAGCAATAGCAACGCTGGCGTATTCGTGAAAAGCAGAGGACTGAAAATGAAAGGCCCCAGGGGTCGATTGTGCAAGGTGGGCTATGGCGGCTGTGGCAATCTCACCACCCCAGCTGTCCTCTATGGTCATCACAATCCCAAGGTTAATACACAGGTCTCGCACCTGACGCGCCCGGGTCAAACCCCCCATTCGATTGATCTTAAGATTAATCAAGTCCATCGCATTGTCCTGATACCCACGGAGCAGGATCGACAATCCATCCATACACTCATCGAGGATAAATGGCAGATCAGTATGCTGTCGCACGGCAAGACACTCTTCATAACTCAAACACGGCTGCTCAATAAAACATGAGAGTTGTCGCTCCTTTAGCATCTGCGAAGCAGCATTAACCACACGTAGCGCCTCATGCTGTTTCCAACCGGTATTGGCATCGGCATCGACCACGTCTGTGGGCTCCATCACTTCAATGATGCGCCTGAAACGTTCGATATCACTATCAGGGCTTTCGCCCACTTTGATCTGGAAATGATTAAAACCCAGTTCACGGTACTCCACGAAGTGCTCAGCCATGAGCCCCGGGTCCGCACGGGCCACAACCTTAAAGAGCTTTACCCGTTCCTGGAGTTTGCCGCCCAGTAACTGATAGACCGGCATACCTGTCGCCTTGCCCAGAAGATCCCAACAGGCCATATCAATTGCTGACTTAACATAGGGATGACCCTTCAGCAGTTGATCCATCTTGAGATTAATTCGATCTAATTGGGTTGGGTCCTCACCGATAAGGTCGGGCGCCAGGATGGAAACGCCGGTACGTACACCCTCAGCGTACGCGGCAAGGTACGAGGGACCAAGCGGACAACTCTCACCCACACCGGTTAACCCCTCATCGGTATCAATCAGCACCACGGTGCTGTCAAACGCAGAAAAAGATTGGGTCGACCAACTATACGATCCTTCTTTCATGGGTAGATCAACTTGAAATACCCTGATGCGTGAAATCTTCAATGGCAGATTCTCCTGGCGAGGCACGGGGCGGCAATAGCCGAGCTGGCCTTAACTTGCGGTGGTCGTATGCTGGATATGCCGCTCTGCGGCCTTCGCTACCGCATCTGAATCTATTTCAAATCCCAACCCAGGCAACTCGAACACACCCAACTTGGCATCTTTCAATGAAAGATCCGGACTGGCGATAATATCTGATGTGAGAAGGTGATTCATGTACTGATTGGCATCATCCAGGTTGGGAATCACGAGCCCCACCTGATGCGCAGCGCAGGTGGTAATGCCAGTCTCGTACAATCCATGAAGACAAATATTGACCCCGGCAGCCTCGGCGACGGCAGCCGCCTTGACGAACGGCCCAAGGCCACCCGTCTCATGAAGGCCAAGCGTAATGAGATCCGCTGCCTGCATCTGGGTTACCTGATAAACATCGGTAGCATTAAACACACACTGGTCGGCGGCAATAGCAATAGGGCTTGCATCTTTAATCTGCTTAAGAGCAGTTAAGCTTCGATGATCACAGGGTTGCTCGATCATTTCTACCTTGTATCGTTTTAGTTCCTCAATCATGCGTATGGCAGTAAGAGGATCCCACGCCTCATTCGGGTCAAGACGTAGCCGAATATCCGAGCCTATCGCCTCGCGAACCTGTCTTACGATCTCAAGATCAAGCGCATCACCTCGACCAACCTTGCAATATATGACTCGATGCCCTTGTTTCACCAGCGCCACAGCGTCTTTGGCCAGGTCTTCGGGTTTAGAACCCTGAATAAACCCAAAATACTCGACATGTTTTCGTTTCACGCCACCTAAAAGGTCATACACCGGCCGATCAAGTGCTTTTCCCTGAAGATCCCAAAGCGCCATCTCAAGACCCGCCAGCACCTGACCTCCAAAGCGAGGGGCACTGCACTTACCCCGAAACTGAAACAACGACTGATAGCAGATCGCCATCAACCGCTCGCGGTCAAAAATGGACTCCCCAAGGAGGTGTTTGGATGCCTCATCGACAAACGCTTTGACACCGACTGCCGTGGGAGTCGCAAGACATTCTCCAAAGCCCACCTGGCCCTTATCGGTCTTTATTTCGATCAACAAGACTTCCGACCCTGCGGTAATGCCCTGAGACCAGTAATAGGGCTGCAAATACGGTACAAACAGAGGCGTTGAACTGATATTTTTGATTTTCATTTGATCGATCTATCTAGTGATCACGAGGAAAACACTGATACATGACGCGATGATTCAAGAGCTCTAGAAAGCCACCGACTCTTCCTCATGAAACTGTTATCGTACTGCGGCGGGAATAGTTCTTATTTTGTCGATCTTCATTAACTAGGGGCCTAAAATTAACTACGGGCAATTCCAGGATTTCGCCGTCAAGCAGTATACATCTATCAGATTATCACTAATTATTTATGAATTTTTTACACACTATTGCCTAAATATCCAATAATCTGTATACATCAGTACTTACTTTTGCTCAATTTTATATTCAGCACCAAACTTTGACATATTTTTTGCGATGGCATTAAAGGTTCATAAAGCAGTCCAACAACGCTGGCGGCAGTTGAAAACTTGCGAAATTGGCGGTCAGCCTAACTTGTGGGCAATTTGCGTAAACGGAACCTTCACAAAAAAACATTACCGCTTGCGTTAGAGTAAAGCAAGCCTTTAAAAAAACATTATTTTCAACAAAGGAGAATGAGATGAAGAAATCTAAATTAGAGGAGATTATTCACAAGGATTTTGTGCTGAAACAGGCCTTGAATGACTCTCGAATCACCCGCCGCGATTTTCTTGCGTTTACCGGCGCGATGGGTATGTCAGCCACGCTCGGCGGTGCGCTGTGGTCTGGCCGGGCTCTGGCTGCAGGCCCGAAACGTGGCGGACATATAGTCTCAGGTCTTAATGATGCCAACACGTCAGACTCTTTAGACTGCGGTCTTTTCAATGCGACCTACATGATCTGTGTCAGTCGCGCTTTCCGTGACAGTCTGGTCAATGTTGCCCAGGACAACAGCATGGAACCCGCTCTGGCTGAAAGTTGGGAAGCAAGTCCCGATGCCAAGATATGGCGATTCAACATCCGACAAGGCGTAGAATTTCACAACGGCAAATCTCTAACCACGGATGACGTGGTTGCCTCAATCAACAAACACCGAGGTGAAGACAGTACCTCATATGCCACTGGCGTATTTTCAGGCATTAGTGATGTACGCGTTGATGGCAATACTGTTGTTGTTGAACTCACAGACGGTAATGCGGACTGTCCTGCACTATTTACTGACTACCACTTCAACATCATGCCATCCAAGGATGGCGTCGCAGACTCGCTGTCACCTCATGGAACAGGTCCATATCTACTCAAAGAGTACGACCCTGGTGTTAAGACCATTCTGGATCGTAACCCGAACACCTGGCATCCAAATGGCGGAGCTCTTGCTGATTCACATGAGGTCATTGCAATTCTGGATGACACCGCCCGGCAGAGTGCGCTAATCAGTGGCTCGGTCGACGTGATTAACCGACCTGCACTCAAAGGAATATCACGCCTGAAAAAAGTCAAAGGCGTCAATATCATTGACGTTGCGAGTAATCTCGCATTCACCCATCCGATGCGGATGGATGTACCGCCATTTGACAATAATGATCTGCGCACGGCACTGAAACTTTCCACACCGAGGCAGGAGTTCATCGACAAGGTGCTGTTTGGTTACGGTGCTATGGGTAACGATCAGCCACTGGGACCAGGGTTCACCAGCTACGATCCAGACCTGAAAGTTGAATATGACTTAGACAAAGCCAAACATCATCTGAAAAAAGCGGGTATGGAAGGTGTCAAGATTGATCTTAGCGCATCGAATACGTCGTACGGTGGTGCGATGGATGCGGCGCAGTTGTTCCAGTCGCACTGGGCCAAGATTGGTGTCAACCTGAACATCATTCAGGAACCACAGGATGGTTACTGGAACAACGTCTGGAACGTAAAACCGTTCTGTACCTGTTACTGGGGTGCACGTCCAGTGGAAGATATGATTCTGTCAATTTGTTATCTCTCCACATCGCCCTGGAATGACACAGTCATCAAGAACGCGCGTGTTGACGAACTTGTGGTTGCGGCACGTGGAGAACTCGACCAGAAAAAACGCACCGCCATGTACCAGGAAGTGCAACATATTATCTCTGCCGAAGGTGGAACTATTATTCCCGCTTTTGGTACTGACGTGGCAGCCACTCGTGATTCGATTGGTGTTGGTGATCAGATCGGCGGTGGCTGGGAAATGGATGGTGGCCACTTCCTCAAAAGGTGGTGGAAGGCCTAAGCAGCTGATCTTCTGGTACAGAATAAGCGGCCCTCGGGCCGCTTATTTTTTTCTTGTGATCCGTTTTGAAGTAGCATCGATCCGCGCAACCGATCACCGCAGTTATTGGTTCGAGAGCCGGTCGAGAGTCCATGCCAGGACAATCGGGCAATGCATATTCGATCTTTCTGAGCTACAGTAAGTCACAAGGGATAAACAGGTCTGTCTGATAATCAATAATGAATAAGATTCTTCTCATGGTGTTGCAGCGCTTTGGTCTCGGCCTGCTGACACTATTTGTAGTTTCTATGATTATCTTTTTAGGTGTTGAGTTCCTGCCAGGTGATATTGCTGAAGCCCTATTGGGCCAAGGCGCCAGCCCCGAAAGCGTCGCGGCCCTGCGCCATAAACTGGGGCTTGATGTACCAGCACACACCCGCTACATCGATTGGTGGCTTAATGTGCTGCAAGGTGACTTTGGCACTTCATTAGCAAATGGTCGCGATATTGCAGAATTAATTAAAATAAGATTAGCCAATACACTGTTTCTTGCAGTGGTTGCAGCATCAGTCTCCGTACCGCTTGCCATCATCTTCGGTATCCTGGCCGCCTTATATCGCAACAGCCTCTATGACCGTTCAGTGAACGTCATTACCCTGGGGGCTGTCTCGGCACCCGAATTTCTTGTCGCTTACATTCTTATTCTGTATTTTTCGGTCACATTGGGCTGGTTTCCAAGCTTGTCTAACGTGGACGCCAATACGACTTTCTTCGAAAGACTCCATCGAGTTGCCCTGCCCGCAGTTACCCTGACTGGCGTTATTCTGGCTTATATGATGCGTATGGTTCGTGCTTCCATCATCAATCTTCTGGCAAGCGCCTATATCGAGATGGCCCACCTGAAGGGAATGCCCAAGTTGCGTGTCATTGTTAAACACGCCCTACCAAATGCTTGGGCTCCGATCTCCAACATTATCGCTATCAGTCTTGCTTATTTGGTAGTCGGTGTTGTGGTTGTAGAGGTAGTATTTATTTATCCAGGGCTTGGGCAATTAATGGTGGACTCGGTGTCGAACCGAGACATCCCTGTCGTCCAGGCCTGTAGCATGATATTTGCTGGAACCTACATCCTGCTGAACCTGACTGCTGATATCGTATCGATCTGCACTAACCCCAGGCTTTTGCACCCAAAATGACGCCCGACCAAGCAACAACAGCGAATCCGGCTATCGACAGGGTCGCGCCACACCGATCCCGGATGAAGAATATGTTCCGGGAAATACTCAAGGCTCCGATTACAGCAAAATTTGGCATTCTGGTAATCCTGATCTATGGGTTCGTGGCTATCTTTGCACCTGCTTTGACGCCTTATGGTGAGACCGAGATCGTTGGGCCCGAATTTGATGTCTGGGGAGACACGTTTATCCTCGGCACGGACGGCCTGGGTCGCGACATGCTCACCCGACTGCTTTTCGGTGCACGAAATACTGTTGGCATTGCCTTTCTAACTACAGTTCTGGCATTTTTAATAGGAGGACTGACTGGTCTTTTTGCCGCAATATATAGCGGATGGTTTGATCAGATCGCAAGCCGCATAGTCGATGTGCTTATGGCGATCCCCCAGCTTATTTTTGCCTTGATGTTGCTGACCATATTCGGCACATCTATTCCCACGCTAATTATCGTTATTGCGACTCTGGATGCCACTCGCGTCTTCAGGGTCACTCGGGCAGTAAGTCTGAATGTGGTCGTACTCGATTATTTTGAAGCTGCACGACTGCGCGGAGAACACATCTTCTGGCTTTGTATTCGCGAGATCCTGCCTAATATCACAGCGCCATTGCTCGCCGAATTTGGTCTACGATTCTGCTTTGTTTTTCTGATGATTGCGGCGCTGAGTTTTCTGGGACTGGGTGTTCAACCCCCAACGGCCGACTGGGGTTCCATGGTCCGGGAAAACGCCGTTTTGATTACCTATGGAGATATCACACCCATCCTTCCTGCAATCGCCATTGCTATCCTAACCCTGGGTGTTAATTTCCTGGTCGACTGGTTTTTGCATAAATCCAGCGGGCTTAAAGACGGTCACTAAGAGAACTTCTCCAACACACTACGCATGACGCCATGACTGATCGGTTACTCGAAATACGAAATCTTCAGATCGATGGCGAAAGCGATGAGGTGTGGCATGAAATCATCAAAGACATTGATCTGAATATTGACCGGGGTGAGGTCCTTGGTCTGATTGGAGAATCCGGCGCCGGCAAGTCAACTTTGGGTCTTGCGGCCATGAATTTTGCAAGGCCCGGCTGTCGCATCCGCGGCGGGTCTATCCGTTTTGATAACAAAGAGCTGACCGAAGAATCTGAAACTGCGTTGCGAAAACTGCGTGGCGTGCGTATTGCTTACGTGGCTCAAAGTGCTGCGGCATCATTCAATCCGGCGCATCAACTGATAGACCAGTTCTCTGAAATCCCCGTGGTGCATGGTGTAAAGAAACGTCAAGACGCCGAAGCAGATGCAAAGGATCTATATCGCCGAGTATTGCTTCCTGATCCTGATGGGATCGGCTATCGTTATCCTCATCAAGTCTCAGGCGGCCAACTGCAAAGAGCGATGACGGCCATGGCGTTATCCTGCAGGCCTGACCTGATTATTTTTGACGAACCCACAACTGCGCTGGATGTCACGACTCAAATTGAGGTGCTGGCCACTATCCGGGACATTGTCCGAGAGTTCAACACAGCGGCTATCTATATATCTCATGATCTCGCAGTCGTTGCCCAGATGGCCGATCGGATTATGGTCTTGCGCTATGGCGAGCTTGTGGAAGAGGCCAGCACACGGAAAATGATGTCGGAGCCGCAAATGGACTACACCAAATCCTTATGGGCTGTGCGCTCCTTCAAAAAAGAAACGGAGACCGCAGCGTCAGAGTCAGGCCCACTGGTTAAGGTGAATAACGTTACTGCCGGCTACGAAAAGGAAGACGTTCTGAAAAACGTGACATTCGAGATTCACCGCGGACAAACTGTTGCGGTAGTCGGGGAATCAGGCAGCGGCAAAAGTACTGCAGCCAGAGTCATTACCGGACTGCTTCCACCACGGTTGGGTGATATCGAGTTCAATGGCAAGCCTTTGCCTAAAGACTACAGATCTCGCAACAAAGATCAGTTGCGCCATGCGCAAATGATCTATCAGATGGCCGATACTGCGCTCAATCCCCGCCAGCGTATCCGCAGCATTATTGGCAGGCCGTTAGGTTTCTATCTGGGCCTATCAGGCCAAAAGAAAGAGGATCGTATACGCGATCTGTTATCCCTGATTGAATTGGAGCCGGATGTCTACATCGACCGCTATCCAGACGAATTATCCGGGGGACAAAAACAGCGTGTAAGTATTGCCCGAGCACTCGCCGCTGAACCTGAATTCATTATCTGTGATGAGGTGACCTCAGCACTAGATCAACTGGTAGCTGAAGGAATTCTGAGACTTCTGGACAATCTGCAACGGGAATTTAACCTGGCTTATATGTTTATCACGCACGATCTGGCAACCGTGCGGGCTATCGCTGATAATATCGTGGTCATGCTTCAGGGTGAGATTGTCGAACAAGGCCCCAAGCAAAAAGTATTCAGCCCACCCCATCACAAATACACCGAACTGTTGCTCTCATCCGTGCCCGAGATGAACCCCGACTGGCTGGATGACCTAATTGCCCATCGCAAGCGACATGGCGCGATGACCTCGACATCGACTTCCTGATGACGCGCAACCCATCGGCCAAGATCCTGCCGTATTGGTTTTGAATCAGACGGTGCTGTCCAGATTCGAGGTGTGGAACAGTTTGATCACCGTTTCCCGAATTTCCCACCTGACCCGCTGACCTTTGCGCGTAAATACACTGTCGCCCCGAATGCACTCGATGGGAGCTTCCTCTCCCAAAGTCAGGATCAATCGGCCCTGCAAAATGGTCTGCAGCTCATCTCCTAATTCGTTGCAATCGAAGACGCCTTCTGTGCAGCGCCAGACTCCCAGCCGAGCAGTGCCATCAGGACTCACATAGTCAATGCGACCTGAGGCAACCGGGTTGCCCTGCACGATCACGTAGTTCGATGCTTTGTTGTCAAAGGGCCAGTGCTCAAGATCATCGAGCGGCTCGTCTTTTCGATAAAGGCGCATGAACTCTTTCTCTTTAACTTTCGATCAATCCGGCTAAGGCGCAATATGCGGCCCATACGGCGTTCTCGTCAGGACTTCTGCGCCATTAGTGCCGAGCAGGACGGTATTTGAAATAAAGTAGTTTCCCCTGCCGGTCTCGGTAAACCATGACATCAGATGGAAGGTCATGCCCTCTTGCATCTGCCGGTCAGAATCATGGCGCAGGCCAGTCACCCGCGGCCCGCCGGTCCACGCGGGTGGAAAGCCAATGCCAACGAGATATCCACAATGATGGCGGCGGTATTCGGGCATGCCGGCAGCATTCACAACAGATTGCCAGCCGTTGTAGACGTCTTTTGCCTTGGCACCCGCCTTGAGCGCATTCAGCGCCGCATCAAATGCCTCGCCGCAAAGCTGCGCCATCTCAGCATCTTCATCCGAAATTCTGCCGATATTGACCAGCCTGCCCATCGGCGCGTTATAACGCGCCACACAGCCGGCCACTTCGAGAAAGACCGCCTCGTGATGCACCCCGTCACCCCAGGTCGTGTGCTCCTCCGCCATCCGGTGAAACGGGCGCAAGAAGGGGCCAAAGCCCGGTGGCGTGCCTCCTGCCCGCGTCATGGCCGAAAGGCACTCGGCTGCGACATCTGCCTCACGCGCCCCGTCGTGGATGGCGTCAATAGCAGCCTGAGTGCCGGCATCTGAGGCAAACGCTGCCTTTCTCATGTAATCCTGCTCCTGCTCGGATTTCACCAACCGCATCTCATCCAGCATGCCTGTGATATCTACCCACGACCCAGCGTCGATCTGCTGCTTCAAGGTTTCGCCCATTGCGTACGAAAGACCCGCGGACCCCGCTTCTATGCCGATAGTCTTGCCCGAGGTGCTGCCCTTCAGGTGCTTGATCACAAGCTCGGCGGCAGTCTCAGAATCCGTATGCCCGATGAATGTTGCATTACGGACCTGATTGCGAATGACCACATGCTCCATGGCCCGGGTCACGAGCACGAGATCGCCGTCGGCCGGCACCATGAGGACATGGGGCGCGAAATATCCCCAGTGATCCAATCCAGTGAGATAGAACACCTGCTCTGGCGCACTCAGGAGTATCAGGTCCAGACTGCGGGACGCCATCTCCTTGCGGGCGGCTGCCACGCGGCGGGTAAGCTCGGCGTCCGTAAAGGGGTTTGAATGCATATTCCGCTCCTCTGAATATTGGTATCACTAGAAAGACCCTAAGCCAGAGCCATGTTGTTGCGTTCGAAAGTCGCCGAAAACGCGTGCAGATTTTTTGCCTCTGACCTGAAATTTCTCTAATGCTATAAACAGAAGTGGTGCCGTTAACCGCGGCCCACATATGGCATGGTGGTGGCCATCACGTTCATAAACAACACATTGGCATCCAGTGGTAGTTCAGCCATATGGAGCACGCTGGTAGCCACGTGCGCCACATCCATCAGAGGTTCGGCCATGGTGGTGCCGTTAGGCTGGCGTACACCCTCGCCCAAAGGTTTTGCCATTTCGGTAGATGCATTGCCGATATCAATCTGACCACAAGCGATGTTATGCGGCCTTCCATCAAGCGCGATACTGCGGGTCAGGCCCGACATCGCGTGCTTGCTGACGGTATAGGGAGTGCTGTTAACTCGCGGCATCGAAGCTGATATTGAGCCGTTGTTGATAATCCGCCCGCCCTTGGGGTCCTGACTTTTCATCTGCCCAAAAGCCCGTCGGGCACAAAGATAAGCGCCATGTACGTTAGTATTCAGTACTGCCTGCCACTCGGCTAACGGCAACTCATCGATATCGATCGGCCGGGCACCGATACCGGCATTATTGAACAACACGTCAATGCGGCCAAATCGACCGACTGTTGCGTCGAACAGACTGTCGACATCTTCCTCGCAGCCTACATCCGTCTGTTGGCACAGCGTGCTTTGCGAATCAGCGCTAGCCTCCGATACCACGCTATGCAGCAATGCTTCGCGCCGCCCGGCAAGCGCCACACAATAGCCGTGCTGCAAAAAGATCTGGGCAACGGCTTTACCCACCCCAGTACCCGCACCAGTCACGACAGCAACTTTTTGACCTTCTTTCATTTTAATATCCTTAGAACGTTTTCGACGAGCCAAACCGACAAGTCAGATAGTTAACTGAATCAGCACCCCAAGCCCCGTGTAGCAAATTCAACACGCACATTCTGAAAGTACGAGCGCGACACCGAACCGGGCGAGTTACATCATTAAGTAGATTCGCGCCTTTGAACTTTAACTTAGCCGTAACCTGCTCGCCAGCGAACAGTATTTTCATGCCTGCCCACAGGCGTGCGGGTAACCCAAACCCTCGACAGACTTGGCAAGCCTAGACGTTTTCAGATGAGCGGGGCTCATCACTTGGCGCCCATCAACAACTCTGAAGACTTCAACCACCAAGCAAAGATTCTTCAAGCGGAAAATGCGACATCAGGTCATAGCCGTTTTCCGTGACCAGTACCTGCTGTTCAAGTTTAACGCCGTCACGCTCACCTGGGGCGCCCATATAACTTTCGACACAAATTACCATGTCTTTTTCGATGACGCCGTCATAGGGATTGGAGCCACGGAAAAGCGGTTTAACCTGTGGATACTCGTCGGACATGCCCACACCATGGATAACACAGGGGTAGGCGTTAGGTTGGAATTCCTCCGCGGGTACGTAGGCACGCTGCTGAAAATCTTTCAAAGTTATGCCCGGACGGATCAGTTTCAGGTTGTGACTGATCTCCTCCAGAGCCAACTGATATAGTTCCCGCTGCCGCGCTGTGGGTCGCGCCGGGCCACAGTGGAAAGTGCGTGATATATCAGCAAAATAACCCCTCGGCCCTACCATGTCGGTATCGAGTCCCACCAGATCACCGGATTCGATGCGCCGCGGCGATGCTTCCTGCAGCCAGGGGTTGATACGTGGGCCTGAGGCCAGCATCCGGCCCTCGTGCCAGTCCCCGTTGTTGGCGAGATTGGTGTAGTTGAGCAATCCCCACAATTGAAGTTCACTGACGCCGGGCAGGATGGCCTGCTTCAGTTGGGCAATGCCGTGTTCGGCGACGGCAACGGCCCAGCGGATACAGTTGATCTCATCTTGGGACTTGATTGCCCGGGCAGGCTCGCTCACCAGAACACCATCAATCACATCAAGGCCGCGATCCTGCAAAGCCCGGGTAATGCTGGGGTTCACATATTCAATCGCAACCCGGCGCTTATCAGTACCGATCTGGGCCAGGTAATGTACAACATCACTCGCCAGCTGTTTCGCGTACTCACTGAGAACATCAGCACCGTCAAAAAAAGAAATTGGCCGACCCGGCCGGGTTTCATCGGCCCAGGCCGCGCCTGCCATCACACCGTGAATTACCGTCGGGCCATTTACCGAAAGAAAAACATAAGCCTGTGGCATATGTGACTGAAAGAGTGGGTAATCACGATAGTCAACCGCATAGCGCAGGCTGACCGGACTGACCAGCATGCACATTGCGGCATCGTTCTCCAGGAGTTTTTCCCGCAGACGGGATAATCGCCAGGCGTGCAGACGATCATCATCAACAGGCTCAGGCTGTTGAAACTTGGAAAGATCACTCCAGTCATCCGATGAGATCATTGTGTCTGGTTTAGTTCTTTTCATATCTTGAGTCAAAAAAATCGTGCAGGTGCCCAGAGATAATTCGGGTTGAAACACCTACAGGATAGAAAGAATGCAAAGGAATCGACCTAAGTGGGCCAATAGGAATGGCCGTGGACTGATCTGTTAACGCAAGCGCCAACTGTTGACCCATCATCGTAGCCATAGGTACGCCTCGACCGTTGTATCCAAGCCCTGCATAAGCATGGTCAGAAAGCTTCAACAACATGGGGCGTTGATCAGGAGTAATGCCGACATACCCTGCCCAGTCAAACTCCCAGTCTGTTGAGGAAATTTGCGGAAACAAACGAACCGCTTTGGATCTCAAGTGAGTGGTATCTAACGACCCGATACCACCTGATAAGGTTCCACGCCAACCGAAAACGAGGCGGTTCGATTCATCGATGCGATAGTAGGCTGGCACGCGTGCATACTCTGCCACTGGCTGTCTTTGGGGAAGCAATGCCCCTGCCAGGTCCTCCGGTAAAGAGCACGTCGCCGTTAGCATGCTGGCGACGGGAATAATTGTTCGTGAAAGCCCCGGCCAAAGATCGTCAGTGTAGCCGTTTGTCGCAAGTACTAATCGTTTGCATCTGATGCTTCCGCCTGGGGTTGATACCTTCCACCCTCCCTCAGATCGGGAAATCTTACACGCCCGGGTATTGCCAAAAATGGTTATGCCTTGTTCCTTGCAGGCGCGGGCCAATCCACGACTATACGAAAGTGGCTGCAAACTACCGCCACGTTGATCACACATACTGAGATCATAGTGAGATGTTCCGATCAACTTCGACGTTACTTTTTTGTCCAGTAATCGAATATTCTCACCGGTATCAGTCCAAAATTGGGACCATTCAGTAAGGTAGCGAATCGCTCGTTTCCCTTTCCCCGCAATGATTGAGCCATTTCTCAGCGCGTGACACTGAATCTGATACTTCTCAATCAGATCGAAAACCAGTTGTACAGATGCTCCCAATGTTTCAATGAAGATCTTGAACTGCTTTCCGGGGTATAGCGTCTCCAGGATAGCAAGATCTGATTTCCATTGGGGGTGAACCTGGCCACCATTTCGGCCTGAACAGCCCCAGCCTGGTTGAGCCTGGTCAACAACAACGATGTCCTTGATGGCATCGACGGCATGTAATGCTGTCGACAATCCCGTATAACCTGCACCAACGATCAAAAGATCAGTTTCGACATCTACGCTTAAAGCAGCAAAGTCCTTAAGCGGTTTTGCAGTTGATCGCCATAAACTGTCTGCCGACTGGGAGCTCTGGTCTGCCATAGGTGAGTTTTACCGTCAGCGTACTTGTTGGGGGTTTTTCAGTTAATCATTGAGCGGTTGCACCACGATATTGCCCACATGTCTTTTATCGATAAACGCCTGCTGGGCCTCGCGGAAATTCTCCAGCGGATAGATCGCCGCCAGTAGTGGACGAATCTCGCCGTGTTCGATATATCCCACCAGATTCTCGAATACACGAGGCGGTGCCACTGTTGCGCCCGTGAAAGTCAGATCACGAAGATAAAATGTGCGCAGATCAAATTCGACGATCGGGCCGGCAATGGCACCGGCGCAGGTGTAGCGCCCGCCACGCACCAGCGCGCTGATCAACTGCGGCCACAGTGCGCCACCCACCACGTCGGCGACCACATCTACCGATTCCTTACCGGTCGCCTCAAACAACGCTGATTTGAGATCTTTGCAAGAGCGATCAATCACAGCGGTGGGTCCTATAGCCAGCACATCAGCCGCTTTATCTGCCCCGCAAAGGGCAATACATTGGGCACCACGACGGTTGGCCAACTGGATCAGGGCAGAGCCCACGCCGCCGGAGGCTCCTGTGACCAGCACGATATCTCCGCGGGTGACTGCGGCCCGGTTCAACATATTCTCAGCGGTGACATAAGAGCACGAGAAGGTCGCTAACTCTGCATCTGAAAGTGGGCTGTCAATAGACCGCACCTGCCGATGGGAAATCTTGGTGTACTCGGCATAGCCACCATCACATTCGCTACCAAAATAGCCCGCTTTGGACTGATTCAATGGATCATCCCAATCCCGAAGCCAACCATCGATTAGCACCCGCTTACCAAGCAGTGATGGCTCAACATGATCGCCCTCCGAAACTACGATACCAACTGCATCTGCTCCCTGGATACGGGGAAAAGTGATCGCGGCCCCACCCCAGGTGCCATCTTGGCCTTCAGCACCAGCCAGCGCCTCACCCGTAGTGGCATCCGTATTACCTTTGGAATACCAGGCACTACGCGTGTTCACATCGGTGTTGTTAAGGCCACAGGCGGCGACGCGAATCAACACCTCATCCGCGCCAGGAGTCGGAACAGGCCAGTCGTGGTGATATTCAAGCTTCTCTAGGCCACCGTGGCCTACAAGCACCATCGCATTCATGGTGTGCGGGATATCTACTGTCATTAAACTATTCTCAAGATTGGTGAATAAACTTCTACGATCTGTACACGGCGCTGGGATCTCCCAGCAACGATTCATCTGGCGCAAACCCCAAACCCGGCAGATCGGGCATCAGCAGATTGCCGTTCTCGCTTCGTGGCCCCACGCCGGGTGCCACATCAACCGTTAACATATCCTGGCAGGCCCAACACCCCAAACGAAACTCGTCAGGCGTGCTTTGCGCCAACGCCGCGGCTTCAGCATCCGCCAAAGCCGAGCCGCCTGTTGCCATGACATAGATCTGAATGCCATGCGCAATAGCAACGTCGCGGATACGCCTGGCCTTGGTCAAGCCCCCAACACGGTTGATCTTGATATTGGCGACTTCGGCGATGCCTTCGTAGGCGATCCGAGTCATGTCATTGATACTGACCAGAGTTTCATCCACCGAGACCGGGGATGTCGTCAACGCACGCACCGCCTTGATATCGTCCGTGGTCTCGCAGGGTTGCTCAAAGGTCACTCCCAGATCTGCAACTGCAGCCATGACGACAGCGGCCTCGCGACGAGTCCACGACCGGTTAACATCATAGAGAATTC
>Ga0206683_10000942_pt1 | contig 20385 bp, 11 predicted proteins | sample M280m12015metaG_FD_155483 | JGI IMG/M metagenome (GOLD analysis project Ga0206683, IMG submission 155483) | Ammonia-oxidizing marine archaeal communities from Monterey Bay, California, United States - M2 80m 12015 | ecosystem: Environmental > Aquatic > Marine > Intertidal zone | place: USA...
CGTATTTGATGTTGCACCGTCTGATCCATCAAAATCGAAATCTTGAAAGAAAAAGTATTGATCCATTATGTAATTTATAGCATTGACAACACTTGATGTATCACCAGTTGTTAAATTACCTATAGCCCCAATATCGGTTGCTAGGTTGTTGTGTTCTACTCGAAAGTTTTCTAGAGTTGAACTTGTATCTACTGTTCTTGGCATGTCATTTTCTCATTAATTTGTAGAAGTATTTCTTTCATGTCATTTACTTCTTGTCTAAGTATATTTATTTCACTATCTTGACTCTTATATCGTTCTTTTAATCTTTTAGATCGTCTTAAAGATGAACTATCTGTATTAATAACAGCCATGTTACCATCATCTCTAACTAAAGTTGGTTGTCCTTCTATTCTACTCATTATGTACTCAACGCTATCGCTCTAAAGTTTTCTATTAGAGGAACATTAGAACTATTGACTGATTGTAATACCATTTTAATCGAAAATGTCGTATAGTCTTCTAGACTTTCAATCTCATAAGTGTGTTCTTTAAAATCAGATGCATCTGGTTGAACTGTTTCTTTTATCGTAGCTAAATTCCACCCTAAGTCATTAAATTGTGTATTTGAATCGTTACCCATTACTTTATAATATACATCTATTGACGGATCGGTTCCAGAAGGATCAGGTCTTTTTAGACCATCAAATAATACATGAATACTATTCGCTACTTCTTTTAATTGAACTTTCTTAGTCATGTATACTGCGGCATTACTATCACCTCTAGCTTCTGTTGAACTTATATAATCACTCGCTGAAATATCGGAAGATGAATCAACATTATTGATTCTATTTTGTATACCTATGATACCTATTGAATCTATATCTAGAACTGGTGAAACATTATCTCTTGTTGATGAGAGTTGACAAGTAAGTGATAAACTCTTTTTACCACCCATTTCGTTTGTCTGATTAATATCAGAAGCTACTATTTTTGGTGAAGCTAATCTGTTATTATCGTTTAAAGTAATCGTTGTTGAACTTGTATCTTTAGTATACGATGCTGAATATGCTGCTGTGGGTTGTGTTGTTCCTGTACCCATGAATGTAGTTAGTATACTAGTGTTGGGTAATTCGAAACTTGGAATCGCGGTATGTATAACATCATAATAAGCATTTGAAGATGCGGTAACTGATCCACCACCTGAGACACTACTTTCTGTAGCAGCTGCGTAGTTCGGAGTAGTCGCTGTACCTTCTACTCTAGCTGCCCATGTAGCATCTGGTATAGTTATTAAATATGAATCTAAATCAGAAACTATCTGAGCTCCTGATGTAGCAGCTGAAGCACTTGTTCCCGCGACATGAGTTGTATTAATATAACTAATTGGTATTCCACCTACTGAGTCAGCTACTGCTGCTACTGTAAATGTCATTGTATCACCATCTTTTACAAAATTAACTGTTTCACCTACAGCATATCCTTGACCAGGATTAGTAATTACGATACTTGTTGATGCTGTTGTCGTTGTCGTTATTGTAGCTACACAACCTGTACCACTGGCACTTTCGCCTGAAGCGGTTATTGATTGAGCGTCTGCTGTCATTGTACCACCACCTGTTCGTGTAATTGTATCGTCTGAGAATGAGAATAGGCCGTTTATTCTATCACCTGTAACTCCAGAGATAGTAATATTTGATAATTTATTATCGTAATTTCCATGTGAATAATGATATACTCTGAATGTTTTAGTACCTGAGACTGATTCAATTGGATTATGAGATAGTGTATCAGCGTCTATTCCAGTATTTTCGAAAACAACTGAACCCGTAGTTCCTGTTGTAAACTTACATCTATTAAGTTTTATTTTTAAATCTTTTAATTGATCAGCTGTCCATGTTGAGTTGTTCTGAGACTTGAATAATACCCCAGCATATGGTTGTTGATCTATGAAATCGTTTGTTTTAATATCTTTTTGTCCCATTTCTGAAACCCAACAAGTATAAACATTAGAGTTAGTCATTACAACAGCACAGTATTCTCTACCTGATTCTAAATATACTGGTGAATCAAAACTAAACTTTGTAGCTACTGATGCATCAGCTGATGTATTAACTGAAGCCGGAGATAATGTTTTTTCTCCGAAAGGTAATATTCTCTGAGTCGGAAATCCGTTTTCCATGTGTCTGATCTGTACTGATACTGGTAAAGCTGTATCTTTAGCACCGAAATAAACTTCCACTGAACTACAAAATAATCCACCTTCTGTATCTACTAAGAATGATTGGGCTAATGGATCAACCCACCTTACTGGTACCCGTGCTGTCGAAACGCTGTGAGTAATGGGTGTACCAGCTACTACTCTTTGACCATTGACAATCTCAGTTTTAGAGTCTTCAACATCATCTGATATCACTCTACCATTTCTTGTAGAAAGTATTTCTTCTTGTACCATTCTGATTTCACCTGTAGCAGAATATATAGCTTCTCCTTGTGAACCAGAATTTGGTGTATTAGTATTACTATCTGTAATCTTTAATGATTTAGAACCTGTTGAAAAGTTTAATTCATCTGAACTAGGAATTGAAAATGTAGCTGATATTGCACCTAGATTATCTGATCTAAGTCCTGTTCCTTTAGATGTGCCTGCCCCGATACCATATGTAGCTGAAGTTGGAGTCATGTGATTATTAACATCAATGCCGTCAAAGAAAGCATAATATCTTGTATTCGGTTTGAAGTTCTCACCCGTTACCGTTATATCCCGCGATCTCATAGATTGAGCGATATTAGTAGACACCTGTCGATCAGCTCTTGATTCAACAAATTCTTCAACTACTGAAGTTGTTACTCCCGTTCTTGTTTGTCTCTTTTCTGTTGTAAAGTTTACAATATTAGAGTGTGTTGTTTGATGTGTCATGTTCTTTTACCTTAATTCAAACCTTATAGTATTCCATTGTCGGCCACCACCGCCACCACCGCGATTACTTCGACCCGGGAATGTTTTCTTTCTTGTTCTTGGAGTAACAGTTTTTCTTATTACTCTAGGAGTAGGTGTGGTTGGTGTCTCATGTGCAATAACTTGAGGTGGTTCTTCAATAGTTGTTACTGGAGTACCTATCCAATCGTCTTGCCAATTATTCCAAACAGTACCTAACGCATTTCCTACACCAGATAATATGGCATCATAATCACCTTCTACTGTTCTTCTAACAGCCGGTAATCTTTCTGTATCAAACCACATATCTCTTGTGGGGTTGAGTGAGACTGTACCATTAAATAATACAACATCATATGGATTAACAAATTCTGTTGTTGAAGCCTTGTCTATATTAACAAAAGTTTCTTCTGTAAATGGTAATGTAATTAAATCACCTGTTTTAGTATATCCTGATGAACTACCTGTCGTTAATGAAATATCAACGAACTTCGAATTATGTTGTGGTCTTAATGTGCCTGTTGTTCTATCAACAGCGACTTTATAATCTGGGTGATTAGTATCTCCTGTTCTATGGCCTCTAAAGTTATCAGTTACAAATCCTGACTTAAATCTATCTAGGCCATCAGCATCTTGTATTTGATGTAAATTTGTTTCTTGTTCTAAAGCATTTAGAGATGTAACTCTTTCTAAGTTTTTAACTCTACCTTGGATTCTACCAATGTCTCTCATTGTGAATCGTTTGTGATCTTGAGATTGTGTACTTACTCTAGTTAAGTCAGCTGTGTAGGCTGGTATATAAAGTGTATGTAACAATATTGAATTCGCCGGAGTTGTAGGAGCTACTGGGTGATCAGCCGGTTGACCTTCTGATAATAAGAATTCTCCTTCTGAACTTAATACCAATTTATCTATTCTTGGTAGATAGTGTGTCATAGCTGTTGTTGTCAATGATTGACCACTCTTAGGTAAATCAAAAACTACTGGAGCTGTGACGCCTGTCTTAGTATAAAACATCTCATTACTGTGTAACAATGGTTGAAGGGCTATATCTGAAACATTCGTGACTGTTCCAGCTGGTTGTAGTACAGCTGAAGGATCATGTAGTCTACCACAATATGATCTATAGTCAATAGCGTCTGCTAATTCTATAATACCGTCAGGTTCCAATCCACCAGGATCAGTAATATTCGGAATATAATTTGGGATATTTTCCCACTCAACAGTACTATATGAATTTACATTAAAGAAGTTTCCTGATCCAGATGTAAAGTAATCAAATATGATTAATAATCTTCCTGTTGGTACTGGAGCTCCTGGAGCTCTTTTAATTGAGGCCAGTCCATAGTATCCGTCTCTTTGTCCGTCATCTACATAGAAGCTGCTAGTTATGTCTTTAGAATCTACTGTGACGGCGCTTACTGCGCGACTGTTAGAAGTATCGTCTGAAGAGGTACTATTAGTTACCGTATCACTTGTTGTAAACTCAACCTCTGTTACATAGTAGAAATAAACTGTTGTACCTGAAACTTGAATAATTTTTCCTATAGCACCTGAAACATCTCCTGATATTTTATCACCTGGGTTTCCAGCGAATCCACTAGCGACTGTTAATCTAGGAGGAAGAGCATTATCTGATGGTGTGCCTAAAGTATTTAAACCTGTTGATTCGTATACAGCTCTTACTGCATAAACATCAGGTACGCCTAATGTTATTATTTCGTCATTGATGTTTGTTCCGTATACATCATTTGAGGCACTTGAAGTTGCTGTAGCGTTAGCTACTGTACTAACCATCAGGCCTCTTGATCTATTTAATGTTTTAGTAGCAGCTGCTGATGAGACATCTTTTTGAATTCCGTATGTAGCTTTAATAAGATCGTCAGCATCTAATGCCGCGGCTTGTGCATGTGTAACTGTAAATGTTCCGTTTGATGTCGTTGTAACAGCTAATGTAGTAGCTGATTGAGCTATATTGATTGTTTGTCCGTCTGTACTATTATCTGTTGATCCGTTCTCATGAACTGAAATAAGATAATCATTATTATCTTCAGCTATTAGACTGCTACCACTACCTACAGCGCTTGAACTAATAGTAGCTCCTGCAAATGTTAATAGTGTTTGTTGTCTAAGTGTTACTTGATTTGGTGTAACAGACTTGACGAAATTTTTTGGAGTAGGTGAAATTGCTACTGTTTGTTCTGGAGATAGTAATCTAGCTCTTTGTCTAATAAACTTACCTTCAGATGCTGTACCAATAGATACGATAACTGCAACAGTATCACTAGTGACTGCTGTTACTTTTTCAGCTTCACCTGATGGAGCTACGACCGTATCTCCTACTTTTAATTCTTGAGTAAATTTAGTATTAACACCTGTTAATGCTGTGCCGTTCGCTTTAATAGTTCCTGATATAGGAAATTGATTATCTGTTAATACTGTATCTGCTGTAAAGTCAGCTCCTGTTGTTCTTGTAGCTTGATATGTTTGTCTAACATCATCTGTTGAATAACTCTTAACAGCTGAAACAGCTTTACCAGCTGATGTGGCTTGTTCTAATCTAATTGTATCTGACGTTGAGAAGGTTCCTTCTACATCTAGTATATAAAGTGTTGTGGCTCCTGAGGCTGAGTCTGCTGCTAGTATACCTTTAGCACCTGAGACTGAACCTTTAACTCTTTGTCCTGCAGTCATTCTGTAAGCTGTAGCCGCTACTGTAAGTTTCGTATACATTCTAACATCAAATAAATGAAGTTTAAAGAAATTAGTAGTTAGTCCACTATGAATATTTGAGGCCGAGTCGCCTGATGTATAATTAAAGAATCTACATCTTGCTACACCGATCTTAGTTCCATTGGCGGCACCAGCTGTTGTATTAGCTGTGTCGTATAAGTCTATGAAACCATATGGTGCAATACTGGCTGATTGATTTCCCCACTCGGGTTGACCATGAATGTTGGTTACATTAAAGTAATTACCTATTTCAAAAGGTACAGCTAAAGCTCCAGCATCTTCAGACGATCTAGATTTAGAAATTTCAATTAATGATTGAGAAGGTTTATCAATTTCAAATCCCTTTACATACGCTTTACCTGGAGAGAATATACCGACCATTAGGTCGTTGTCGCCGGGTGTTACTGTATTCGTTGATAGATAAACACCACCATTAATTTTATTATTTAAATGTTCTCTTAATTCTAAATGGAATGGTTTGATTACATAATCACCACTCTCATCATAAGTTCTTCTAGCTAATGTTCTTTCTAAAGAAGCATATGCTGTAACTTTTACTTGTTTTGTTACTATACCAGCTTCTACTCTGGATAATTCAATAAAATTATCAATGTCTTGAGTTCCACCTATAGCTTTCTTAACTAAGGTTAATTGTATTTTTAAACGATTGGCTCCAGGAGCATTTTCGTTTGAAGCGCCTGTAGCGTTATCTAATAGAGATGTATCATCTGTTGATGAGAAAAGACTTTCAGTAATTTGTAATCCTATTCTGTATGTAGGTGTATTTGAATACTTGTCTAGTAATATTGTTTGTTCATCACATCTTACAAAGAAACCTCGTGTGTATAAAATACCACCACGAATTGTTACAGCCGAACCAGTTGCAGTGGCTGATGAATGACCTTCCACCACGGCCGGATTGATTGTTCTGAATTCATTGTTTGAATTTCCAGAAGTAGAATATTCACCTGCAGCATTGACAGTACATTCTTCTATGTCTTCGTTGTCATTAAACACATCATAATAAGTTGTGCCTGAAGGATTACCTGTTTTAACATAAGTAACAAAAAGAGTTAATGGATCAGCATCTGTTGTTGCGGCAGTGGAGTTAATAACTTTAGCTACTACTCCAGTATCTTTACCCTGATAATACTTACCAATGGCAGCTGTTCGATAAGTCTCAGTTGTTTGAGTACCACTCGCGTTCGGATTAGTTGTATTAACCTTGACGGCGTAATACAAAGTGTTTACGGTGGTAGTACCACCCATGACCAAAGAACCTTCTTCAAATATATGATTACCGAACTTTTCTACTTGGTTCTGTAATATACTCTGTAATTGAGTTAGCTCTCTAGCTTGTATCGCATTAGATGGACGAAACAGGATTCTGTGATAATCCTTTGTTTCATCATAATCATCATAATAAGGCGATACATTTAAGTCTGTATTCTGCGCCATTTATGTTACCTACATTTCTACTATTAATTTAATATCTTCAATCTGATCAGACGCTCTTGAAACAGCACTTCTATTTTCTAGATAAATGATGTCACCTGAATGTCGTTGAACTTCTTCTGCTGTTATTGCAGATGAAGCCGCCAATGTTCCGTGATTCGTACTTGTCGCTGAGTAAATAGTATTACCATTAGCGAAAGCTATGATACCACCAGCCTCATTAGGATATGGTAAGTAAGAGATGATTCTATTTGTTGAATCTACTGATACTACAACACCTGCTGCTGAGGTTTCTTCTTCTGTTGAAGCGTTCCTGATAATTGTATCTACTGTTGGAGCAGCAAATCCACCTGACACAAAAGTCATTTTCTTGTATGCTGTTCTTGTTGTCGCTGTACAAAGCGTGTTGCCACCAGCATCTGTTGGATTCACAACTACACCAATTTGTCTGAAATCGTTATCAGTTGGGAAGTCACCTGAACCTTCTGCGTACTCTAATCTTGAATTAAGAATTACATAGTTAGCACCCAATTCAGTAATTGGATCCGCTCCATGACCATTCTTTGGAGCAATGATGAATTCGATATTCGCTGATACATTTGTACCATCAGCTCTCTGACTAGCATTATCAAATCCAGGAATATCTTCGTTAGCTAAATAAGCTGTTGTATATCCAGAACCTGCTGTAGTAATAGAACATGATGAAACACCACCTGATCCGTTTGTGACTACTGTGGCTACACCACTAGTACCATCACCACGAATTACTATATTCGCTGTTGTTGTTGATGCTGTATATCCAGAACCTGCTGCGATTACTCTGACTTTATCAAGAGATCCGTCTACTGCTCCGTTCTCAACATCCCATTGTGCTGATCCGTCATCTGTAGCCGCGTCTCCTAATCTACCATCATTATCGCCGGCTGCATTAGATACACCACCATGAACTGCTAATTTAGCACCCATAGTTTTTATTGGAAGAAAATCGTTAGTTACGAATTTAATTACATCTGATGCTGATATGGAATACATATATTTCCATTGATATTGATCTGACTCTGTTGGAGTTGCTACAGTTGTATGATCTGGTTTTACTGTTGATGCGTTTGCTGCTGTCCCGTCAGCTGTACCATTAGATAAACATTTGTATACATTGTAGTCATCAGTTACGACATAATACAAAGAACTCCAAATAGAAGTTGCTGAGCTAGATGATGTATTTGCTGATGAATAGTTGTGACGATACTCGTCATAAGTTGTTCCGCTTGTCCAATCTCGTCTTACAATCGCATGTGAAATGTCTGAACTCGTTATAGCCTTTAAAGCTATCATATTACGATAAGCATCATATTCATCATTCGGGTTGTCTACGGGAGTTGGCGGTGTTGAATCGTCTGTCCACGAATGTCCTCTGCCGACAAACATATAGGATTTTGAAGTCCCTTCTGTCATATCTTCGACAAATTGTTTCGCGTTGTTCAAACGAAATTTTTCAGTTATTATTGCTGCCATTGTTATTACCCTAATTTAATATTAATTTGTTGTACTAGTTATTTATATCAGTTATCCTGTTTGAACTACAGCTGAATGAGTTAAATTTGTCTTTCGACCTAAATCTCTTTCCAATGTATGTACAAATCTACCTGGATATATACTACTTATATCACTAATCTTTATACCTTCTGACGGAGACTCTTGAAGCATATGCTCTCCAGTCTCTAACATTATGTCATCAGTATTACCTTCTTGTTGTACTTTCTTCATGATGCTATAGTTCTCACTAAACATCATATACCCTAAGTCACTTAAAGTTGGTCCTACTTGATTTGATTCTTTCTGACCGATCATAAGTGCATCTTCTTTGAGTAGTGGTAAACTATCTGTTTCATCAATTAGTCTCTCACCACTCTCTCCAATCAGATTGTATGATACATTCTGACTTGATTCCTCTGAGACAAAGTAAATCGTTTCATCTACTGTTGTCGCGTCTTCCCAAAGTAGATCAGTATCATCTTCTAAAATGATAGCTCCACTTTGAGAGAAACTTTCTCCTAAACATTGTCCATTGTCAGGTTCATGAGTTAATCGTGAACCATCTTCTGTAATCAATGTCTCCATAAGAAAATTTGTTGTCTCGTATAATTTTTGTCCAGCTGGTCTATGTCCAAAACTGATATTACTACCGTCATGTGTATTAAAAGCTGAATCTATTCTCAATGCTGATCCATTACTATTATTAGCTGTAGTATTAGAACCAGTTGTTCTTGAGTTTTGTATGTTTAATGCTCGTGTCTGTTTCACACCAGCTGAGAATGTTCTTCCTCGTTGTGTTGCTGATTGTGTAAATATTGGAGATGATATTATATTGACTTTTCTTTGTCTCATCTCTGAATCGTATGTTTCGTTTGGATCGTTCGCTGTAAGTTTTCTACCTCTTCCACCAAATCCTGATTCACCTACTACATAATCATCTCCACCACCTTCAGCGTTTGTTTTTTGATTAGTAGCTAGTAATGTTGTGTCTGCTGTGATAGCACTTGGTTCTTCTTTCGAAGGTATTATTTCTGGTACATAATGTAGTTCTACAGCTGTTGGTACAAAATATGTTGTAGAAAAATCTATATTTTTAATTCCATTTTCTGAACTAGTAAATTGTGATCCGGCTTTACCCCAATCTTTAATATCTCTATGAACAATAATGAATTTGTTTGTTGTGTCGTGTTCCATTACGATACCTAAGGCATCAGAAATACCACCTCGTACTTTAGTTCCTACTGCTAAGGCATTGTTTAATGTAGAATATGAAATCTTATGTTGATTATAATGTGGGAATATATCTAATTCTTTATGTACTCTATGTCCTTTCGGAGAAACCTCAGCCATGAGTTGTCTCTTAGTGAAGTCTCTAGTTGTCGGTGTTATCGTTTCACCTATTACATAACCTTGAGCTCCGGCTGGTTCATCTGGTACTGTTGAATATAATATTCCTGATGCTTGATCTCTAACTGTTGAATTTGTTACAGCTAAGAATCTTTCAGTTGTTACAATACCTTCTTCTGTCTCTAATGCGAATCTACCAATACCCAATGTGGTACCAGTAAATGTTTCATTACTTGGTCCTTCATAAGGAGATCCTACTGATTCTATTTCAAAAGTAGCGAATACTGTATCACCACTACCACCGACCATTGATTGTATGATAGTAACTGTTTCTCCAGCTGTATATCCTGTACCTCTATTGGTAATTACAATATTTTGATAAGATGTATTATTAGCGTTGACTTGAATTGATATCTCAAGACCTGAACCACCTGAAGGTACTTGAGGAGTTACACCTGCGTAAACACCCGCGGCTCCTGTACCCGTCAATGTTAATTGGTTTAATCCTTGAATACCACCTGGTACTGTTCCGTCTTCTTGGATTAGATCAGCTGTGTCTGTTCTTGAACCAATAATTAAGGTTGGTATAAATGATCTCGTTGTCTTTGTTCCATCAAAGGTAGCATTGTAAACATCAGCCTTAGCATCAACTGTATTTCTGATGGATACTTCTCCGAAGAATATTGTTCCTGCTGGAGATAATAATGATTTAACTAAACTTCTGTATTCATTAATACTCTTACCCACTTTAATTAGATATGAGAAATCTTGATATTGTTTACTGTCATGTATTCTTTGTGAAATTACAGAAGGGAAACCTGTATCATTCGTATAGTTTCCGTCAAGTAATGCTGTAGAACCTAACTTACCTCTAGCTGTGGCTGGATTTATTTTGCCAATTACGAAGTTCTTATTGTCACTAGTTGTACAATAATCTCCGTCATTGAATATACCTCTAACATCTTTTAAAACAAGTAAGTTTAAATCACCATTAAAGGTAGATATAGTTGCTGTGGCACCTGTAAGATTAGCTGTGATTGTCGTATTAACTATTACGGTAGCTGACATATCTTTGATAATCGCGTTCTGTTTATAATTACCGATACCACCTTGAACAAAGTCATGACCAGTTACTTGCATCTTTAATTTTTTGATTGAACCGATCTCATCACCATATGCCCATAGCTTAGCCCCACTACCCGCTGTAACTGTATGAGATTGTATTGTACATACCGAATTGGAAGTGCCACCCGTTACTGTACCTGTTGGAACTCCTGATGCATCTGTTGATCTCTTATAAACTAAAATTCTTTTCTTTTCAGTATCGTGATTGGCTACTATAAATGTTTTACTATTTGTTGAAGTTAATACTTCACCTGTCGTAAAGCTTGTGCCCGTAGTCATAGCGTCATAGTAAACATAACCACCCATGAATACTTTCGGCAATGATTGATAATGCATTCCCGGACTTGTTATTTGAATCTTTCTTATAGCACCTGAAGCTTCATTTGAAATGTAGTAATCAGGAATAGCTCCGTTTGATTGTTCTGGTCTGAGTGGACTTTCTAATAGAAGTCCTCTGAATGCTTGATGTATTTCTACCAAGGCATTGTTAGCCGGTGCTGTTGTAATTGTAACTTTAGTTCCGGCTTGATCAGTTGTGAATTCTGTCTCTCTTGTTAATTCTGTTCCGGCTACATATACTTCTACTTTTCTTGGATCGAAACCTAATGTTAATGGACCATCGTTACCTCTACCTTGAAATACTTTATTTGATCCGTCACCTGTATATGTAAATACACCAGGAGTTGTTTCATTTTCTAATTCTATTAATCCGTCTGATACTGATACTCGAGCTTCACCGTTTTGACCACCTGTGCCTGTATTGATGAATACCATCTCATCATTCTCTGTATAACTTGTACCAGCGTCATCTATAATAATGTCTGTTATACCACCACGACCAATCGACCCAATAACATTAAGTGATTGAGAAGCTGTTCCTCCAGCTGGTGAATTATAATTAAATGTTTCTGACTCTGAATACAATGATCCTAATGATGCTTGTTCTGTATACATTCCACCACCCATTGTTCGAGTAGCAGGACCTCCAGGATAATCAGGATAGATATCTGTATTTTCGTGTATCAGTGCGTAATCAGTAACTAGAATATCATTAATATCGTATACCGATTCTTCTGATAATAATATACCAACTCCTGTACCTGTTTCTAATTCAAAAGCTTGAGCTTGATAATATTGACCACCCAACGCATGTTCAAATATTAGGTCATCTCCATCTTCCATTAAGATGTTGTCACCATTATGATCTACAATATAAATTGAGTCAGCTGATTCTAATCTTATAATGTCTTCTAAGTCACCAGCCTGTCCGTCTTCTATACCAACATAAATACTTGATTCAGTTGGATCAATGTCTGTCATTACACCTCGAACAGTCGCGTCAAGGTCTACTCTAAATCCATCTCTGTCTGATAGTACAACATCATCACCAACATTAAATGTTCCGACATATGGTGTAACTAATTCTAATTCGTACGCGTTACCAACATCATTTGTTCCAGACATTCCTGATGAATCGTTGATGTATGCTTTGGCAATAATTCTATTACCTTCAAATTTTTGTATTAAACCTCTCTTATATACTGTCGCGTCTTTCTCAGCATAGAGTCTCATCACCGTTGGTTCTGAGAATTCTGAAACTGAAGGTCTAATTACATTTAAACTTGGGTCGGTTACTTCCGCCTCTAATCCGTATAGTATTCTAAATAAAAATTCGTATGATTCTTTTGTACCTTTTGATAGATACAATTCGTGTATGTGTTTTTGTAGTAATCTTTTATTGGCCAATACATCTCTATCAATGAATGGCATGAAGTCTCGTCTGAAATATTCTAAGAAGTCTCCAGAAGTTTTATCTACATCTGCATATGATAATAAATTGTTAGCTGCCTGTAAAGGACTAGCTTTGAAAGAAGCTACTTTAGCTTCCATAGCAGAAGTCTTACCGACTATAGTTTCATCTATGTCAAATTGAGCTTCTGAAAATTGTTCAATATAAAGGTTTGAACTTGTACCTATAACATCAATTCTTCCTATAGCACCTGTTGTAGAACCTACAACGAATTCATCTTTCTCAAAAGATGTCTTTTGTATACCACCAGAATCAATGTCTATTTCATAATTAAATTTAGCAGAGGTTAAAGAAGACGGAGCATATGTGCCAGACTCTTGTAAGAGATTACCTCTCTCACCAGCTGAATTAAATTCTTCTCCAGCAATTGTCCCGTCTTCTAAACCAATGTAATCAATGTCTGCCGCATCTTTATAGATTAACTGTCCTTTCTCTAAAAACTCAAAATAAGATTTTAAGAAAGAGACAAACCGAGGTCCTTCTTCCTGAAAAAATTCAGGAAGAAGTTCTTCGACTTGATCAGCTATTCTATCGTGAAATATCGGCATAATAGATTACTAAGCTATTGTAGCGCTTCCACCAATCATTACCCAACCAAGTGTTGAATAATACAGAAGAGCACTGTCACCTACTGCATCAAAAGTAATAGTTGTGTAACCAGCTAATGTGGCTGGAGTTACAACAGTTGTTTGACCACTTGAAGCTTCTACTTTTGTGTAAAGAACTTTTAGTTGTCCAGCAATACCATTAGCTAATGTTACTGCGTTGTTACCAGAGTTATCAGTATCAGTTGTAAAAGCTGTTACCATACTGGTTACATCTGCAGCACCAGCACCTGTTAAGGCTTGTTCTGCTTGTGCAAATGCTAGGAAGTTGGGAAGGTATTTTGTTACATTCTCAACTGAGACCTTTTTATTTACTGGAGTTCCAGCTGGATCATCAATAACATGCAACAAATCTGCTGATGCTATTCCTGTGCTTAAATCCGTAAGCGCGGTTATTTTTTTATCTGCCATTTTAGTTTCCTCTTATTAGCATTATTTTAACCCGTTAATTCGGGAATTCTACTCCATGCATATACATGGACCATTATTTAAGAGTAACTTGAGGAGGTAGTATAACCCACTCCAGCACTCGTTTCACCACTAGCTACTGTATCTGCTACGCCCGTAACAGAAATTTCAGAAGCTGTGATATCCAACAATTGGTTCCTAACTGAAATGACATCATTTGAGTCTGGAACTATTGTGAAATCTATTGAATCATCAGTATTTGATGTTGAACTATATGTCAATGTATTAATACTTATTACACCTGTACCATAGTCTACTGTACCAACTGTATTGTCTGCATACACTCTTGTAGCATTGTCTGCATAATATTTCCTTATATTACCTGATCCGTCATCATCAAAGAAATAATTTTTCGTATCTCCAGATTCAAAGAAGCCTGTAGAGGTTATAACACCACCACCAACTTTATTATGATCTGTGTGTGGATTATATAGTTTGTTCCCAAAGTCTAATTTAATTGTTGACTTTGTTCCATCAACTACAACTGAATGATTTTTTCTCAACTTAATAGTTGTTATATTAGATAGTAATGATTGTTCAGCATTATCTATACTAGATGTTAATTGTGAATGTCTGAATAGTGTATCAAACCCAGCTAGATTATTTTTATCGTAAGATAATATTGCTGCCTTGACTAATGTCGCTAAAGCTGAGTTAGTCTGAGAAGTTTTTGTAGGATCATATTTGAAACTTGTAGATATTAATATTTGTAATATTTCTGAGTCTATAACCTCTGGTCTAACTGTTAGAACACTAAGATCACTTAATGAAGTTTTTAATGATGACTTCTCCGCTGTTGTTAAATTGTTTGAATATTGAGATGGTTTGATTGATACAAATACTTTACCATACTGAACTGGACTAGCGTCTTCACCACCCCAAACAGCTATTGAGTCTGCACCCGGATATAAGTCTTGTAGTTTGGCTTTATAGTCTGCTACTGTCACTAACCTGTTTTGAGAAGTATAGAATTTAGAAGCTGAGAATTTAATTTGATCTGTAGTCTCGATATCTTTACCACCTGAAGCACTGATTGTATTTGTGAATGTTACACTTGAATTACCATTAATTGATGTAGCCATGGAGAAGACAGAAGCTCCGTTCGCGTGATCAGTATCAGTCACAAGATACGATATAGTAATACGATCTCCGTCTTTAGGGCCCGCTCCGATAATACCATCTCCGAAATATACTTCAAACAATCCTTCGTCATTTTCCTGGAGATACCATACATTTGAAGAAGATGTGATACTAGTTAAATCTCCAGCTCGAGTCCAAGCTGTTACAACATTATTAGATGTTATATTAATAGAAATAGTTGAAGTATCTATATTACTATTTAACATTGGAAATCTTTGGTTAGATACTTGACCATCAAACATATAGATATCAGTAGTCAATCTACCTTGATATACATCTAACTCAATAAACTTAAAGGCTCCCTCTGTAGGTGTGATTGTTTTATTATCTAATGATATAAATGTATATGATGTTCCGTCATATACTGTTGTGAATTCATGACCTCTACCTATGGTTAAGTTAGAAGGTGTAACCCCACCAATTGTTGGACTAGTTACTGTCAAATCAAAAGTAGCTTTAGCTGCTGTTCGTGAAGAAGGTGTGTACCCTAATTCTTTAGCTCTTGATACAACATTCTTTCTAATCTGTGCTGTGTCTAAGAACATCTCTGATGCTACCATGTTAGCATTAAAGGCTGATGTATGAGCAGCGTATGCTAAGAGGTCTGTTAGTATAGATAGATTAGATCCTTCGAAATTATAATCTTTTAACGTATCTTGTCCTTTAAGATATTCTTTAAGACTAGTTGACACATCTTCGTAGTCTAAGTCTGTTATGTTAATATTTGAACTTTTTATTGTTGCCATTGTTATTTCCTATTATCGTACTCTCTGTAATACTAAATCTAATTCTTGTGGACTCGGATCATTATGAATAGTGAACATCATTGTTACATTAAGATCGTTACCAACATCTGATACTAGTATCTCTGTTATTTTGGCTCTTGGTTCAAAACTACTGATTAGAGCTTTAATGTTATCTTTCAACACAATATTATCTTGTGTTGTTAATTCAAACAACATACCTCTAAGATTTAGTCCCAAACTTGGTTTGAACGGTCTTTCATATAGGTTTGTAGATATTAAATTTCTTACTGATCTCTTGATAGCTAGAATATCTGATTTGACTATAGTATCTCCTGTTTGAGGATGCAATGTCATATTGATATCGATATCAGTAAACCACCTTCGAGATACTCTACTTGATTTATTTTTACTATTAAATTGAGCCATACTACTATTTATGTCTTTTAATCAAATGGATTTAACCAGTCTAAGAATCGTTCTACTAAACTTTCAACTGGACCTTCTGTTTCACCTTCATCATCTTCAGCTAGACCTGTATATTTGTGTTTGTGAGTAGCTAATGTAGCACCCGTATCTGTAATCTCACCTTGAGCGTCTATGTCTTTAGCTGCTGTAACATTTTCTGTTACATGAAGTTTACCTGTTATTGTTGTATCAGATATTATCTCTGTTGTGTTATTACCTGTAATAGTTATCTTACCTTGAGATAGAAGATCAGAAGTACCTACAATAGTACCATCAAAATTACCACCGATTGTACTTTCACAATTTCCTGCAACTACACTTTTACTATCTCCACCTACTGTTGTTTCTGTATTTCCTGTAACATTCATATAAGCGTTACCTTCTATATTAACAACTACATCTCCTGTAATATTAACAAAATCATTTCCAACAACAACTGAGTATTTGTCTCTAACAACTTTCTCTACATAATCTCCCTTGTTGGCGATTTCAATTCTTGTACCCGATCTATGATAAAGATGTATTCTTTCAAAGTCTGGAGTATCATCTAATTCAATTATATGACCTGATTCTGTTTCATGTACATGATTGAATGGATATGTGGGATTTATATATGTTGTGTCATCTCTCGGACCAACTATATTATTCATACCTTCTGTTTCGCCTGTCTCCGATCTTGTACCTTCTTCAGCCCCACCTTCTCCCATTAATAGAGTTTCATCATCTATAGTTATCTTCGGATATGATACATCTCCTCTAGCTAACAGATTAACATCAGAAGTTTTGAGATATAACTTTTTAGGATATATTTCACCTGTTGTCTCTCCATCTCGTCTAGGAGATTTATCTAATGCTAAATCCAATCCGTAAGTTCTATTAATATGTTTAGGTGATTCTCCATCAGGTGTACCTTTAAAAGAATCTTTTGTATCTACTCGAGGATCATTGAATCCGTCTTCTGTTGATCTTACTATCTGTTGAAAATTTCTTGTACCCTCATCATCAACACTCTCATCTATTCTATAGTATTCTTGTGGTATACCAATGAATGATCCTATGACTACAGGATCTTGCATGTTTAAGTTATCTCGATAAAACCCCATGACAGTAGAACCTTCTACAAGACCATGTGTTGTTGTACCAAGTCCTGATAAAGATGGTGATGTTGTCGGCATCATGACTTCTGCCCATGGGAGATCAGGTGTAGCGATCAGTTGTTTATCGTGTGAATGTGCACCGTAAATTCTGACCCTAACTCTATTTAAAAATAATGGATCATTTCTATCTTCGATTACACCTGTGAACCAAGTGAAACCTGTTTTACCTTGATATTGAGTCATTACTTTTCTGTATCTCCGTATTCTATCTTTGTCGTTTCAATATCTGCGTTAACAGAATCTTTCATGCATCTTATATTAAGATTACATTCTTTTGGAGTTAAGTTCCACATGATCTCTGTAATTAGATGATTGCCACTAAAAAATACAGGTTCTTGATGTTCTTCTCCTGGTCTTACTGCAGGAAGGTCTAAATTAATTAATTGTCCAACTGAGATATCTGTTCTAGCAGATAACACAACATTGATTGAATAATATTCTAATAATTGTTTTGCGGCTGTTCTAAATTGACTAGAACCTAAATGTGTCATGTGATCAGCATGATGGATATCATTAATATCATCAAACTTAAAAGACGAGTCACTAGTTAAGATATGATACGCGTCTGAATATGAACCGATCGGTTTATCCTCTGTTACTCCTTCAATCGCTGGATCTTCACCGTCATGAGACTCACCACCTATATGTGTCATTTCAGGTGTAGTCCGAACAAATGGGTGACAAGATACTGAAGTCCCACCACTAAAATGTTTTTCTAAGAAGTTATATGTTTTGTCAACAAAAAATTTATATGTATTGTTAACTGTTGTTTGTCTAGATGCAAAGAGTCCTTCAACAACACCTTTCATTACATCTGTTTGTGTGTCAATCTTGTATGCTAATACCCTTCTACTCATTCCAACTTCAGAAGCGTCAGAACCTGTCTTATCTGCCGGTTGATCTTTACCGTCATTAGCTCCGGCCTCAATATATACAAAGGGTCTACCACCAGCATATTCTCTGTCCATCATTGTTGACAACGCTTGAATCCTGTATCCACCATTAGCTGTTTGATAGAAGAAGAATGAATCTTGTAATCCACTAGTAGAATCTATACCTTGAGCATTCTTACATAACCAATTCATTGTATATCCTACTGTCCAATTTGGGATAACAACTTGATAATTATCACCTTGAGACGCTTCTCTAACTTCAAAATGAGGTATAAGTTTACCTGTCTCTGTACTACTAATATTTAAATGGTCTTTAGCGACCTTGGCTGCTATGTCTGTCATTGAACCACGGAAGGCTTGACTTATTCTTTTTCTTCTTGAAGTCAACATCTCTGGAGAACAGAAAAGAAGTTTATAGGCTTGAGTTGAAGCGTCAATTCTAGTGACGGCTTCTACTTTATATATTCTAAATAGTTGATCAATACCATCGTCAGGGTGAGTTTCGTCTTGATTTCCTGAAGGTTGACTAAATTTTATTCTAATAGATTCTTGACCAAACAATTTATAGTTTTCTAAGAAGTTTACTGAATCACCTAAAACAATTTCACCTAATAAATAACTTCTACTGATAGATTCGTAAATATTACATTCTACCATAAGACTTTTTACATCGGCACTATCACCTTCATTGTTGACAATGGTTAAAATATCTAAACTGTAACTCTTAGGATTTGAAGAATCGGCCATAATTTATTCTCGTACTATATCAATAAATTCTTTTACAATTCTACCTATATATTTTGGTTCAATATATCTTATCATAAATTTATCTTCATTAAGTGTTCTTTCATAATTTTCGTTTGTCACAACTGAATTACCAGTTGACACCGTAGTTCTTAATTCGTTAGAATCTGTATAATGATTAACAGCGTCTCTTTCATTTTTTACAGAAGTCACGGTAAAACTCTTTCCAGACTCAGCTCCTAATACCGTGCCTGTCGTAAATGTTCCATTAATACTATTTAATGTTATTCTATTATGTGTTGGATTAATATGAGTTACAAACCCATAAGCGCCTGATGATGATTGTGAAACTTTTTCACCTAGTTTAAACTTTGAAGTTGATGAAACTATATCTGTACTTGAACTCGCCACTAAACATTTACCTGAATATTTTCGATCAATATATTTTTCGAGTAGTTGATTTGATTTTGGCCAATCATTAAAATCTTGTAAATTTTCATTAACTAAAAAGAATGTCCAATATAGAGTTGAATCCCCATAGAGTTTAGTCGCGACAACATCAGGTCTTTCTCCTTCTGTTATACGAAAATAATTATATCCAGAAATACCTTCTTGAAGATAACTCCAAGCTGATACTTTACGAAATAAATCTTTAGCTCGATAATATGTACCATCACTCTTAAAATCGTAAACGATATCTGGTATATGTTTAAAAAATCCTTTAGCCATTGTTATGCGTCCTTATTCGTTTCAGTTTTTGCGTATCCTAGAATCTCTGGTACTGTACCACCTTCTTGGGATTGTTCTCTCGCGTTAGAACCGACATTTGTTTGTGAAGCTACTCTGCTGTCATATTTATCTCTATCAAGAGTCATGACTTCTGAGAAGCTTAAGGATAAACCTACAGCCGCCGGAGCTCCGTCCATCATTCTATTATTTTTTTGTGCTCCATAATCTACTTTAACATCTGTCAACACACTAATCATAGGATAGTCTATCCAGTCCTTCATAGGTCCATGGTATCTAATAGCCCATTCATTTGGAAAAGTATAAACTCTACCAGCTGAACCGGGAACTGTTCCTGGTAATGCACATTTCTTAAATGCATAACAGATAGATCGAATCGTTTTAGAGTCTCCAGCATTTTCAGGATATAACATAAAATCGTATGAGAAGGTTCTATTATTAACACCCTCAAATAATTGAAACTTCATGGGATTAGCTACTTTACCTGTGGCGGCCTT
>Ga0206683_10000945_pt1 | contig 20355 bp, 20 predicted proteins | sample M280m12015metaG_FD_155483 | JGI IMG/M metagenome (GOLD analysis project Ga0206683, IMG submission 155483) | Ammonia-oxidizing marine archaeal communities from Monterey Bay, California, United States - M2 80m 12015 | ecosystem: Environmental > Aquatic > Marine > Intertidal zone | place: USA...
CAAAAATAATTCCGTGCTGAATTGTTTTGATTCTTGTCCAATTTGGAACTAATGCTCTTTGCAGATTTGCTTCAATTGCTTGATGGGCACGCCCGAGCCCTGTATTAGATGGAAGGGCGGCCCCTCTGGCTAGTATCACCCGTCTCATAACGAACTCAGCAAGGCGTATTGGACTTAAACGAAGACGGGGGATGGGTCACCAATGACTGGCAATGCCGAGTCTAGCGGTCGCAGGCGGCTGCTCGTGGCTAAGGCTACTTTCGAGGCCATGAGAGGCGCGGAGCGTGACCTAATTCGTAACTTACCTGCATTAGCGAAAGAGTTCGATATTACTGTTGCAACGCTTCAACCAAGCAAAGAACTCAAAAATTGTGTGCGAAAACACTCAATCCCTCTCCTTTATCCAGATATTGCATGGAGACCATCTACAGGAGTCGTCGCGAAAATATTGAATCGAGATTTGAAAGCATCTCAAAAATCATGGAAAGCAATTTCAGGACTTAGGGAAGTTATCAATGAAGTTGATGCCGTTCACATTGTTAGTGGCGATGGATCATTTGGATTAATACGCCATATCCCAAAAAAGAAAGCCCTCCATTTCCATATGCATGAACCTCATAGAGGGCTTTACGAAGATGTGTTACACCTAGATGTTAAAGGTGAACCAAAACGAAATATTAGGATAACAAAGTTGGCGCTTTCAAAGGCAAAACGTGACGACTTACGAGTAATCAAAAACTTACTCAAACGCCAGAGGAGTAGAATTAGTGGTAATTCAAGTTACTGTGCTAGCCGGATTCAGGACGTGTATGGTTGTGAAGCAGACATTATTTATCCAAGTGTTGATTTCTCAGAATTTACACCAGAAGCAACCAAAGAAGAAAATGAAGAATGGATTGAACTTAACGAATTGCCAGAACCTCCATGGGTTACGACCATTGGTAAATCAGGATGGGTAAAGGGAACATGGGAAACAATCTCTATGCTGACAGGAAGTGGATTAGGGCTTGTGTTAGTTGGTGGAGGAAGTTTTGAGGAACTCGAAGAATTACGTGATCATGCAGATGCTCGTGGGGTTCGATTTTGGACCCCTCCTCGTCTTTCAAATCTACAACTAACTGGTATGATGCGACGCTCTGTTGCTGTTGTGAGTATGGCCCATGGAGAGCCATTTGGACTAACTCCCATCGAAGCCTTTGCAGTAGGTACACCGGCACTCTTTGTTGATGAGGGCGGCTTCCGAGACAGTATAGAAGATGGAGTAAATGGACGCTTACTACCTAGAGACAATCCTGCTGAATGGCAAGAGGCACTTAACGAGGCAATGCAAGTTGAGACTAGGAAAAGGTGGGCAAAAGCTGGGCGTGAAAAAATCGCTACAATGGACCTTTCGTCTCAAAGTCATTCTAGACGAGTTTCAGAAGTTATTGAAGAATTACTTACAAGGTAATTCTTTTTCTTAACTAGGAAACACTACCTAGTGAATCAATAGTTATTGTTCCACCCATACCAGCGTGATTAGCACAGTAATAATACATAGAATCTGGAGCATCTAATGGTACTGTGAATGTCAGTAAACCATTCGAGCCTTGATAACCAGTATAGGTCACACCATTAGTATACTCAGAACCACCACCATGTGTTCCATCACTAGTAGTTGAAACTCTTAGAGGATGATATCCATTGCTTGAATCTGATTGGTCAAATGTGTAAGTAAATCCTCTATAAAGAGTTACAGATCCATCCTGGATTCCATCTATGAAGAAATCCATAATAGGTGCAGTAACAATCATTTCCTTAACCACGGGCATCGTTCCAGCTGGACCTTGTGCACCATCTGCACCATCTGCACCATCTGCACCATCAGCACCATCTGCACCATCTGCTCCAGAGGAGCCGGGAGCACCATCTGCACCATCTGCTCCATCTGCACCATCTGCTCCTGCGGGTCCTTGAATAAGTCCAGCATCTATCCATTGTGAACCATCCCATACCCAAAGATGACCAGTGTCGTCAGTGATGTATCCATCTCCATTATTATTTCCTGTTGCGGGAAGGTTAGCAGACGAGGTAACGCTTCCTTGAATGACCACTGATGTTCCATCCGCCCCATTAACTCCAGCAGCTCCATCCGTTCCATCAGCTCCATCAGCTCCATCAGCTCCAGCAGGTCCAGCAGGTCCGGCAGGTCCGGCTACGGTACTATCTGCACCATCAGTTCCATCTGCACCATCTTGGCCCGATGGACCTGTCAAGTCAATTATCGACCAGGCACCGTTAGAACAGGTTTGAAAATTAGAATCTGAAGAAACGTAGTATAATCGTCCATCCATCGTTGAATCACAGCCTGGAAGATTATTTGCAGCCAGTACTAGAAATACATTCCAGTCATCTAATTCATCTTTGGGCTCTGGTTCTGGATTATCCTCTGAACCTAAACAACCGGATAATGCTGAGGCGATCATCAATATAGCAAGTAAAGCTGCTTTAGCAGTCAGTCTTTTTTGGGGCATATCATTGTTGACTGTATGACGATACTTAATGAAAGTGGATGTATTGTTTATGGTTGAGCCAAATTTGTTCTTTTTGTAAGGTGCCGGCTGTTTGTTGTTCCGTTGCATTGATGGAGGAAAGGTACGTGGTAGGGCCATGCGACCCGTTGAATCAGTAGCAATAATTGGGGCCGGTAACATGGGCTCTGGGATTGCTCAGAAATCTGCTCAAGAAGAATTCATGGTTCAGATGGTCGACCGTGAAGAAAAGTGGGTTGAAAGAGGGCACTCAATTATTGCCGAATTCTTAGACGAGGCAATTCAAAGACGGATATTTCGTGAGAAAGAAGTTGAGGATATAAAAAATAGAATCACAGGAGTAATTGGAACTGAGAATGTCAATCCAGACACTGATTTGATTATTGAGGCTGTGTTTGAGGATTTTGAAATAAAAAAGGCTGTGTTTTCTACTCTAGATGAAGTATGTAATGAGCACACAATTCTAGCATCAAACACCTCTTCATTATCAGTAAATGAACTAGCTAAGGCTACAGGACGTCCTGATCGTTTTGTCGGACTCCACTTCTTCTTTCACCCCGCAAAAAATCGACTAATCGAAATCATTCCAGCAGATACTACATCTCCTGAATCCCTAGTTGCAGTTGAGCAATACTGCAAGACCATGGGTAAAGTTGTAATCGTCTGCAAGGATCGACCTGGATTTGTCGTAAATCGATTCTTTGTGCCTTGGTTGAATGAAGCTTGTTTACTGCTTGAAGAAGGAATTGCTAGCGCTGCCGCTATTGATAATGTAGCAAAGAAAGCATTCCGAATCGGCATGGGACCATTCGCCTTGATGAATTTGACTGGCCCCCCCATCGCCTTGCATTCAACTGATTACTTAGCAGAGCAACTTGACTGCCCTCGATATACTGGTGCTGCAAATTTGAGAGCAATGGTTGAAGCTGGAGAAATGTGGGAAATAGGAGATGATATCGAATGTGGTGAAGAAGCAGCAATCATCATTAGCGAGCGATTATTAGGACAAACTTTCGCAGTTTCAGCACAAATTGTCAATGAAGAAATCTGTTCTATAGAAGATGTAGACCGTGGTGCTAAGGTAGGATTAAGATGGGCTAAAGGGCCATTTGAGATTGCCAATAAGATAGGAATTGACGAGGCAGTACGAATGGCAAATTCATACGCCAATTCAGCAGGATTCCAACTTCCTGAATGGTTTGCAAATTGTACTGAACCTCTAGATTTCTCATATGTCGATACTGAAATAAATGGAAAAGTTGCAACAATCAAAATTAACCGACCTGAGGCGATGAATGCTCTGAATGAGACTGTCGTCTCACAGTTAGGTTCAGCACTAGACTCCATCAATTCGCTGGATGAAATCTCAACAATTGTTCTCGATGGAGCGGGAAAGGCATTCGTTGCAGGAGCTGATGTCAAGTTCTTCGTTGATAAGATTCGGGCTGATTCGATTCAAGACATCTATGATTTCACCGCACATGGCCACGAGGTATTGGCAAAATTAGAGAACTCTGACAAGACTACTATTGCTTTGACGACCGGACTTGCTCTAGGAGGTGGACTAGAATTAGCCCTCTCATGTGACTACCGAATCGGAACCCGCCGCAGCCAGTTTAGATTTCCAGAAACTAGCATAGGGATTTATCCTGGACTCGGAGGAACACAGAGAACTCCACGTATCTGTGGCATAGAGGCTGCAAGATTTGCTGTTCTAGCAGGTAACTTCCTCGATGCAAAGAGTGCGGCAGCTCTAGGAATATTGACTCATCTAGTTGAACCTGCAAATGTAAATTCAACTATCACTGAAATTACAGCATCTGGAAAACCCAATCAGAAATATCAGGCTACCCCAGTAGATCCATCACACCCCGCTGCTGCCTTTGCTCTCGCATTCTATTGTGACGAAAACATGGCGGCACTATCCAATGGAAACTGTCCAGACGGTTTTGATGCCGAGGATAAAATGGTCAGCAGACAACTGAAGGCTCTATCACGCACTGCACCAATTGCACTCGCTATGGCAAGTCAACTTCTGAATGAATCTGTAATAACTGGCGATGATTTAGAATCCGGCCTGAGCCTAGAACTTCAACGTCTGAATGACATCTTCTCTACTGCTGACGCATTAGAAGGACTTTCGGCACTAATCGAAGGCCGAAGGCCGAATTACACAAACTCTTGAGTGCTAGAATCACCGTCTTGGAGACTGATTCCAAGCCGGTGCTCGAACCTCAGCCATTCCACGGACAATTAGTGAAATTATGCTCTTGAAGTTCACACAACCACCTCGTCCTTCCAGTTTTTCATTAGCTCTTCAACCCAGTCCTCTAGCCAAGCGTCCATTTTTTCCTCTCCAGTGTAATATTGCAACTCGGTGCAATTTTCACACTGAGCCAACAACCACTCCTATTTGAATAGGCAGGTTTTACTGCTAGCACCGAGGTGCATTTTATACACCAGATAGGTTGTGCGTAACCTGTTCACATGGGTCGCAAGCAGATGGAATTGAATTCGGTAGATTACGGTAGTATTCAGAAAGCAATAGGAGACGTTCAAGAAAATGGGCGTAACATACGCCTCACATTTGCCTCTTATTACGTGGATGAGGATTATGATATTGGCTGGGAAGTTGATGCTGCTGTGAATGCTTTTGAAATGTTCTCGTCTCGTTGGACAACTGAAATATTAGCAGCACTCTATATTGCAGGAGATCGAAGATTCAATGAATTACGTTCTTTACTTCGTGGTATTTCTTCTCGAACTTTATCTGATAAATTAACTACCTGTCAGAAGCATGGTGTTGTAGATAGAGTAGTCGAAGAAGGACCTCCAATTAGAGTCACATACAGACTTACTTCACACGGAAGAACTTGCGGGAAATTGCTAAGTCCTCTGGTCGCATACATGAAAATTCACAAGGATCTAATCGTTGTTGAAGAGTAAATGAATAATCGATGCGAGAGCGATTCATGGAGCCGCATCCTTCAAAGACTGATAGGATTGAAACAGTAACATGGCATTGCTCCAACAGTGGCGCAGTAAGCGTTCTTGGCTTGTAGATGGTGTCTTAGCAGCTAGTGCTGGAATTCTGGGGCTTGGAGCCTTGTTTCCTGCAATGATTCCACCGGCCGCGCAAGGTACTCTTTCCGCACCTCGTGAAAACTGGGAACACCCCTTAAGAGCGAGAATAATGTTAACATTAAATCGCTCACCAGGAATCCACTTTAGAGCACTACAAAGAAGGCTGGATGCAGCAAATGGTACTCTTCGACACCATCTCGATGTTTTAGTTTCTGAAAAATCTGTCACCACTATGTCAGTTAATGGAAGAACCTGTTACTATGCTGGTGCTCCAGCTCAAGTAGAGATTCTCGAAGGCATGGGAGTTACTGATAATGCTCGTGCTGCTTCGATGCTTCCTGTTGGTCTTTCCGAACTTCAACGGGCAGTAGTATCGCATCTGACAAGAAATGAAATCCCCAATAGTCAGGCTGCTCTTGCGCGTGAACTTGGGCGTTCACGCTCTGCCGTTCATTCTGCTGTAGGAGTTCTGCGAACTCGGGGAATTGTCTGCGAAGGTGAGCTGCGTTTAGCGGATCATCTAAACGGATTGAGAACTTCTAGGATAGAATACAACTGGCTCGACCTTCGTCTCGAACTTGCTTGATTTCTCACAAATTGGGTTAATCTTGTTGCCACCCATAGGGAATCCTATTACACATTGAATTTCGGCAGTGGGTTGTATGTTCCGCGTTAGGCTAATTGAACAGCCAATGCCAACAGGTAGCAAGAACCCTGATGTCCTTCTTGCATGGATTCTTGATTCCTTAGGATTAGTACGTTGGAAATCAGAAGGGGCCACCGTCGACGAGGAACAAGGTTCGATACATCGAATATTTCGGCAAACCTTCCTAGAAGAGCCTCTGAAGGGGTGGGATAATTCCGCAATTACCGAATTCTCAGGATTATCCCAAACCGGAGTTCACAATCAAATGCACAAACTTCGCGAAGCGGGATTAGTAGCATCTCAACTCTCCGGTCGCTGGCACGTTAATGTCCTACGAGGAGGTTCGATGGCTGGTGCAATCGAACTGATGTCTGTTCAGGCAAGGGTAATCGCCAAGATACGCCTTAACGAATTGAGTTCTTACATTAATGATTCAGAAAAGAGAATGGATGTTGCGAGTGATGATGATGTTGCAGAATTTAGAATCGACATCTCGGAACCCGGGCCTAAGAAAGAAGGAAATGATCAACTCGATGCTTGGATTCTTGACATGGGAGTTGCAGGAGACCGAGTTAAAGGAGGAGACAAATTGGCTCGCAATATTTTCATTGAATTGGCCTCAAGTGAGCGACCATTGACACTTCAAACACTAGCTGATAGGACTGATTCAACACGCTCACGTGCACAAAGAGTAGTCGAAAGATTACGCCAAGCAGGTATAGCCGATAGAGTGGCTATGCGAGATCGAATCGCCATGGATGTTTATGCAGGATTAATGCGACAATTCTCGGCGAGAGGTGAGGAGTGGTTGATGGGAAGAGGGGGGCTGAGCAGGCTCGACAAGGGTGTGTCAAAATCTCTTCTAGATGGGGCCAAGAAAGGTAAGTTGAGTATAGAGAAGGTGGAAGAAATTTTGAAACCTGTTGAAATCGAGGCTCAGAGGCTTCTTCTCAATACACTAGGTGGCCGAATGCCATATGGATATCGAATTGCTGGACGCAATGCCGATGAAGTAACTGAGCGCGTGATGTCAATGATTGACAGGACACTAAGGCGCTGCAAAACTGTCGCACAGCGACTCGACGACACCGTTGTTTCTCAGTAATCCTGTCTTCGATTTATTCAGCAGAAACGGCATGGGCCTGTAGCGATTCAATATCGCAGGCGACCAATGCCTCCTCGTGGGTTGCCTCGAGGACAACTGGACAGGGGACTCCAGCCTCGGCAGCATCCTGCCAAGTCTGTGCACAGACACACCAACGATCTCCGGGTTTGAGTCCAGGAAAGCCATGTTCTGGAGCCGGTGTAATCAGGTCGTTTCCATGCGAGCGGGCGAATTCAAGGAACTCTTGTGTCAGAATACAACAGACGGTGTGTGAGCCACGATCGCGAGCATCGGTATTGCAACATCCATCACGGAACCAGCCGGTTAACGGAGCTAGAGAGCACGACTCCAATTCGCCGCCGAGGACATTGATAGAATCGTGCATCAGACCACCAGTACAGTAGTATCGGCGAGCTCTCTGAGATATTCAGACACCCGATCGCCAAGCATGTTTTGATCGTTAATTGAATGTAATTCGACGCGCATTTTTGAAGCACCGGGAAGACTCTTGGTGAAAGATACTGCATGTCGTTTGAGATTCTTGCACTCTCCTTCATCGTAAACTTCTCCACTCAATTCTAGATAACGCTCCCAAGACCATGAGCGAGCAATTGTTGGGTTTTCCTCAGACCAAGGTGGTTCATTGGTTTGCCATCCTAAATCTCTCTTAATTTCGTGAAATATGTTAGGTCTGCCTATTGCACCACGACCAATCATCAAACCTGCGGCACCTGTTGCTTCTAAGCAAGCGGAGGCAGAAGCAGCATCGACAACGTCTCCATTGGCAATCACTGGGATTTCAACAGCGTCGACAATTTCTCGAATTTGTGACCAATCTGCCTGACCTGCATATCGCTGTCTAAGAGTTCGTCCATGAACACATATTCTTTCAACACCTTCTGCTTCTAGTCGCTGGCATATTTCCAATGCTGTGTTTGGTCCACTACCTGTTCCCAGTCTCATTTTGACGGTGATCGGAATGTCGGCAGCATCGATGCAGGATTTTACCATCTTGACAACTTTGTCGGGATTCTTCAAGAGGGCTGCCCCTGCATCGTTACGACACACCTTAGGAGCAGGACAACCGAAGTTGATGTCTATGGTATCGGCACGATCCTGTAACAATTCGACTGTCGCCACCATCTCATCTATGTCACCCCCAAATATCTGAGGAATGAAAGGAGACTCTCGAGGGTCAGACTCAACTTTCAACCAAGAGTGCTTAGCATGTCTTGACAACCCTGAGGCTGCGGTAAATTCAGTAATCGTGTAATCAGCACCACACTCTCTAGCAAGGAGGCGATAGGCGAGATCTGTCACTCCCGCCATCGGCGCTAGGAACAGTGGTACTGCCTCTACCATAGTAAAACCCGAGCGACTCATCGTTATGATTGCAACGATGTGTTTTCAACAAAAAAACGATATTATTGTGAAAATAAACGATTTGGGTCATTTTCAACCAACAGGTCCGTCCAAATAGCATGAGCATGGCGGGCAGCATGTCCGGGTTAGCCGGAGGGGCTGCCAGGATGGTTGAAAACGACAGATTCGATACACTAGATTTGAGACCTAGAATCGCTCAATCCATTGAAGAAATGGGCTTTGAGATTATGACTCCTGTTCAGCAGAAAGTAATCCCACCCGCACTAGAGGGACGAGATATTCTAGCAACGGCACAAACAGGAACTGGAAAGACCGCAGCATATGGGATTCCAATCTTACAATCAGGAATGCGCTCACTAGTTCTCGCACCTACTCGCGAACTAGCATTACAGGTACAGTCTGATTTAGATCGGATGTGTGGTGGAACCACACCTTCTGTTTGTTTGATTGGAGGAGCTCCCTTTCGAGATCAAAAAAGAGCCTTGAAGAGACGTCCTGAATCGAATGTTGTTGCAACACCGGGTAGATTATGTGATCACATCGACCAAGGTACTGTACATTTGGATGATATAGAAATATTCGTTCTCGATGAAGCCGATGAAATGCTTAGTATGGGATTCTCAGAGGACTTGAATCGAATTACCAAAGTTATGCCTAGAGACCGTCAAACTTTGCTTCTAGCTGCTACAATGCCGAAAGGGGTTGAAAGATTGGCTAAAGCCGCCCTCCAAGATCCAGTACAAGTAAGCGTGGGTGGAGGACGTTCAAAGGTAGCAGATACCGTCGAACAATCTGTATTGATTATACCAAAAAGAAGTCGTGCTCAAGCCATTGAGAGGCTATTGATTAGGTATGACCCAGAAGCCTGTATTGTGTTCTGTAAAACTCGAACCCGAACCGAAGAGTTAGCCAAAGAATTGTCTCATATGGGCGCAGAACCACTACATGGCGGGTTCCAACAAAAGCATCGTGACAATGTAATGGGAAGATTCCGGCAAGGAAGGAACAATCTACTGGTTGCAACAGATGTTGCAGCAAGAGGACTTGACGTCGAGGCTGTTGAATTGATAATTCAAGACGATATGCCTCAGAATTCTGAAGTTTATGTGCATAGAGTTGGACGTACTGGAAGAGCCGGTCGTCAGGGCAAGAGCATCCTGTTGGTCTCAAAAGGAGTTAGCCGCCGTATTGGAATGCTAAAGAAAGTTGCAGGTCAATTAGACAAGGAGCCGCTCCCTACTGCTGCTGAGGCAGAAGAATTGCAAACTCTTCGTTTAGTGGAAGATATGCTTGAGAATGAGCCTAGTAAATTGGCAAAAACAGCATATCAAGCCGCACTAGAAACAAATCTAACTGCAGAAGAAATCGCTTTAGCGGCTATTGAGATGTTGGTACATGATACTGAAGAAAATAATAATAATTCAAACAAAAATGGTTCGACGGCTCTAGCTCTTGCTGTTGGGAAGATGGATCGTGTTCGCCCGAAGGATTTGGTTGCCGCGATTTGTAATGATGGCGGGTTGAATGGAAATAAAATTGGTAGAATTGACCTTCTCGATAAAATCAGTGTTATCGAAGTTCCTTCATCAGAAATTAATGGATTGGTATCTGCACTATCCAATAGCAAATTCCGAGGAAGAAAATTGAAACCTAGGCATGCGGATGATTGGGAATTCTCATTCAGATGATTTCTGAATCATAGGGTACCCTATGAATTACGCCAGAAAACCTCCCACAATTGTAATATATCAATTATCAATGCGAAATTTATGCCCAAATTTATGTACTCGGGAAGTTATACGACTAAAGGCGTTGCTGGACTCCTAAAAGATGGAGGAACAGCACGTAGAGATGAGGCCGCTAAGATTGCAAAATCATTGGGTGGAACTCTTGAAGCATATTACTGGTGTTACGGGGAAAAAGACTTCATGTGTATCATGGATGTTCCTGACAATATCAAGATCTCAGCTCTTTCACTTACCATCGGAGCCTCAGGAACTTTCAATGGAAAATTAACTCCTCTCATTAGCGTGGAAGAGATGGACCAAATTACTAGCGCCGATTTAGGTGATTTCAACCTTCCAGGCCAGTAAAAAATCAGAATAATTAGACTGTCTGATTAAGCCAATCTGTACAGGCTGAGTGCGTACACATAGGTGGGTCGAAAAGTATCTTTTCCGAAGGGTCGATGATATCTAGAAGCAAGTTTGAACCGGTGCCTTCCTCCACAGTAACAACTGAACTAGTACTTGCAGGTAGGTAATCCTCTCCAGTACTGGCTAGACTTAGTTTCAGAGTATGCCCGGCTGAAATTTGAGCATCGATTGTGAAGAACTCCATCTTGGCATTAATTGTCTCAAATATAGGAAGCCATGTTTGTTCATCAGTTCCACCTTCATGATAGCGTAAATCCATGATTGCATGCCCGATATGTATGCACGAACCATTCTCATTACAATCTTCGAGAAGGGCGTAGACTTGCCCCCCTACTGTTGCTGTAGATACATCGATGTGTAGACGTGGTAAACCTGCTATCCAGATGTCTTCAGTTAATGGAGCAGTTTCGTAAATTGGACCAAAGTTTCCATTTGGTATAATCGTAGTAGTTCCTGCGACATTAGTGAGAGCTCCTCCAAGATCGAAGGCAAGTGTGGTCATGTCTGTAGGAGGATAGCGGTCCTCCAATCTCCACTGACCATGATTAGTCTGAATCTCAATCCATTGACCTGGTTGCTCACCAATGTCTCTGAGATAGTAATCAAACCACTCAAGTAAATCCTGCATCCAATCAAAGCGAGTCATCTGAGGATAAGCCTCGCGACCACGCCCCTCTCCTGAGCGGTCGAAATGGTAGTCGGGGCGGTCTGGATAGTCGTGATCCCATTGGCCGAACAGGCCTTTTGCATCAATTCCAGCATCCTTCAATTGGTTGATGACTGGAACTGCCATGTGTGGGTCTACGTTCCAGTCATGCATTCCTTGAATTAAGTATACTGAGCCTTGGTAGTTTTGTAAAACTCGGTCGAGGAAGTATCGTTCCTTCCAGTAGGTTCCAGCAGCCTCTCCGCCCCACATGTAGGCAGCCACACCAGTACCCGGGCCGATGATGTAGTCAGGGCACATATTGCCGATGTCTTCTGAATCTCCATCGATTCCGTAACTTCCGTAAACTCCGTTGTGCATTATTGGGGCTCGGGCTTCTGAGGAACCATTCTTCCACATCAATTCCATAACTCCAATTAGTCCTGAGATTGGAACGATTGTTGCAAGGTGTTCATTACCAAATGTTGCAGCTTCCCAAGGTGTTGAACCGTCGTATGATTTACCCATCATGGCGACACGCCCATTGGACCAATTCTGTGTACCCATCCAAGTTACTGCAGCATCAATTCCTAATTGCTCTGCATTACCCATCAAATCCATACAGTGATTTGAACGACCTGTACCCATTACTGAGACTTGAGCGAAGGCGAATCCATGCGGTAGGATTTGGTCGATAACCATCTGGCCAAGCCAAGTACCTGGAACTTCTATTGAGGGAGTTTCGACGCTTACTTCATCGAAATATGGGCCAAACTCGGCAATTACTGGAACTGTAACTCCTTCTGGTACATTTGGTCTCCAAATTGCTAAACTTACCTTTCCATTTGGAGCTGCACCACCCTCTGACATTGGAAGAGTGAAATCAACAAAATGATGTGTTGAGTTCCAATCGTTTTCCGTCTGAAGGATTTCATATGGCCCTATTTCCATCACAAAAGCATGTGGTTGATCTGTGATGTATGGCCACTCAGAACGCTCCCAAACAGGGACTCTCTCGTACATTCCTAAATCTTTCTTGATGTCATCAACAACGTCGCCGAAGATTATTCCCTGCAAAGTCAAAACCAGAAGAAGCGCAACGACTCCGAAGGCTCCGGCTGCAACTGCTGTACGAGTAGGATTGAATGGAAGATTTTGGAGAAATTCTCGAATGTTTTCTACAAGAGAAGATTCTTCGGTTGAAGGAGGAGTTTCGATTCCATCATCGAGAATTAATTCAGCCTCAAGAACAGAGGATGAGGCCTCGTGCGCATGGTCCTCTGGACCATGATCGTGGTCGCAGCACTCCTCTCCCATGATTTGGCCGGGACATGTGTCCTTCTTGAGTTCATCTAGAATCGGTTAGCATGCGATGGAAGTGATGAACGCCAGTTTCCATCGTTGGTGAATAACGGCCGCGGTCATAGGCTGAAGAAAAAACTCCGCGCATGCAACCCTCGACAATTTTCTGATCTTCCAATTCCACTTTGTCAAGGTCTCCGCCAGCTCCTTTTCCGAGCATTTCGGGGTCGGCAACATAGCCTCTGTAAATCACCCGAGTTTTCCCTACTTCTTCAGGTACAACAATGTTGACTGAAAGCCCCCATGGGTAGATGTTGAGCATTAGTCCTGGGTAAAGCCACCAGTAATATGCAGCGATTTTACGACCGAAGTCAGGAGAATCCTCCGGCAATTCAAAACAGGGCTCTCCATCGCTTGCTTCACCAATTTGTAAAACACCGCCTTCAAACAACTCCGTGCTGTATTCTTCATGCTCTAGAACTGTATGTAGGTCTGCGTGAACAAAGGGTATGTGGAATCCTTCGAGATAGTTCTCAACGTAAAGGGCCCAATTAGTCTCAATCATCCAATCTCTATCTCGACTATTATCGCGTTGCAGTTGATTGATTCCAGGCCACCAATACATACGCTCAGTTACAGGTTTTAGCCAATTCTCAAAAGAGGTAGATGGAGAGATTCCAGTAAAGATTAGTCCATTCCAAAATCCAGTTGCAAATTCAGGTAAGTTATCTGAAGGACTAGGGAAGTTCTCGACTTCTTCGAATGAAGGCATGTTACGCATACAGCCGTCGAGGCCGAATGTACGTGCATGGTAAGGGCATTGCAAGGTCTTGGTATTGCAGGGCTTATCGACTACAATCATACCCCGATGTGTGCAGACATTTGACAAGCATCGAATCTCGCCTTCAGACTTGCTCAAAAGCATCGGCTCGCCAGTCTGAGATTCGACATGAGTAAGGGGCAGTACGTTGTTTTCAGCAAAGTCGCTTGTGTGGGCAGAGAAGTGCCAATAGGATGCGAAACCAGCACAAATTGAAGCGAAAGTCGCAGGGTCTGTGTAGTATTTTGAAGGCATTGTGTGAGCCTTACGAATGTCCGCGTCGATGAGTGGCGACTCTTCGACCATGAATGTCGATGGAAGGATTGTATGAATAAATCATCTGTGTAATCAATCGGTTTGATTGAAAAAGGCCCGTAGGGTCGCGCGCAATATGGGAATGCAGACGACGTTCGTTATGGTGAAGCCTGATGGAGTACAACGAGGCTTGGTTGGCAACATCATCCAGCGATTCGAAACAAAGGGACTGCGCCTCGTTGGCCTACGCCAGTTGACGCCCTCTTTGGAATTAGCAGAAGCTCACTATGCTGTTCACTCAGAGCGCCCGTTTTACCCCGGTTTAATCGATTTCATCACTTCAGGTCCTGTAGTTGCTATGGCTTGGACTGGAGTTGACGCAATTTCGGTCGCTCGCAACCTCATCGGACCTACTAACGGGCGCGAAGCAGCTCCAGGAACTATTCGTGGAGATTTCGCAATGGATATCGGCCACAACATCATTCACGGCTCAGACGGTGAAGACACTGCAGAGTTCGAATTGGGTCTATGGTTCTCAGAAGGTACCGTCGAATGGACTCGAGACGCTGAGAGCCAAATTTATGAGTGAATCACAATCATCAACAGAGGACTACATATGAGGTGTCAAAAATGTCAGGACGCCGTCAACCAATTGTTTCTGTTCTAGGTCATGTAGACCATGGTAAAACATCCCTGCTTGACCACATCCGTGCTTTGGGCTCAGATCGTCAATCATCAGTCATGGACCGTGAGGCTGGAGGCATTACTCAGCACATCGGTGCAACAGAAGTTCCTGCAGAATTACTGAATGAATTGTGCTCACCCTTGATGGGTGGTAAGAACTTCGATTCGCCTGGACTTCTGTTCATCGATACACCCGGCCACCACTCCTTCGCTTCACTGCGCTCACGTGGTGGCTCACTAGCAGATATCGCCATTCTGATTGTCGATATCATGGAAGGTGTTCGGCCACAAACCATCGAATCGATTCGCATCCTCAAGCGAGCCAAGACTCCTTTCGTAATCGCTGCCAACAAGGTTGACCGGATTCACGGTTGGCAATCGGTCAACAATAGGTCGATGGCTGCGGCGATGAAAGATCAGACTCGAGAGGCAGCAGGTCTCTTCGAACAGCGTTACTGGGATCTTGTTGGTTCATTCGCTGAGCATGGATTCAATATCGAATTATACTCCAAAGTCAAAGATTTCACCAAGGACATTGCATTGGTTCCTATCTCTGCACGTGAGGGAGAGGGTATCCAAGACCTACTAACCGTCGTAATCGGTTTAGCAGAGCGCTATCTGGAAGAGAAACTGACTGATATTGAAGGAGCGGGTGAAGGTACCGTCCTTGAGATGAAGGAAGAGCGTGGACTTGGTAAGACATTGGATGTAATTCTCTATCGCGGTTCTGTAAAGAAAGGTGACGAGATAGTTCTGGTAACCGATGAGGGCGGTAAGGCAACCCGTATCCGTGGTATGTTCGCACCGCGTGGAATGTCGGAAATGCGTGATGCCGGAAATCGCTGGGACGATACTGATTCGGCACATGCTGCCAGTGGTCTGAAAATTTCAGCTCCAGACGTAGATGGCGTGCTTGCAGGAACTACAATGCGTGTTGTCAGCACGCCTGAAGAACTTGAGGAAGCCCTTGCTCTTGCAGATGCTGAAGCCAACCTTTCGATTGAACTGGATGAAGAAGGTGTGAGCATCAAGGCTGACACCGTTGGCGGCTTGGAAGCATTGGCCAAAGAACTGGGTGAAATCGAAATCCCAATCCGCCATGCGTCAATTGGCAAGGTCAATCGACGCGATGTTCGCAGTGCTGAGAACTCAACAGATCCTCTTCATCGGATAATTATGGCATTTGCAACCGATATTCTTTCTGATGCTGAAGAGGAAATTGAAAACTCAGAAAATGGTGTAAAATACATCGGCTCAGACATCATCTATCGAATTCTTGAGGAGAGAGAAGAATGGGTCGAAGAGCGAACCCGCGAACTGGAAGAAGCCTCTCGTGAACAGGTAGTATATCCTGGCCGAATCCTACTATTGCCAGATCACACATTCCGAGTCTCAAAACCTGCTGTTGTAGGTGTTCGAGTTCTTGCAGGACGCATTCATGTTGGCCAGAGATTACTCAAAGATGGCAATAGAATTGGCCAAATAAAATCGATTCGTTCTGGCCAAGATTCGATGAAAGAAGCAATACAAGGAGCGGAGGTTGCGGTTGCAATCGATGGAGTCACTGTTGGAAGGCAAATTGACGAAGATGATGTGTTACTTGTCGACATCCCCGAGTCCCATGCAAGGAAGTTGAGAAAGATGGACCTCTCGGCTGCTGAAATGGAAGTTCTAGAGGAGTTAACCGCCATTCATCGCAAGGATTCGCACTTCTGGGGACGTTGAACTATTGAGTCAACAAACGTTCAGCAGCACCGAACGCTTTAGTATGTAAAATCGGGCAGACTGAACGTTAGGTGATTCTAATGACCATGGCAGCCAGTGACCCCAAGTCTCGTGAACTCATTCAGACCGTGTCACAAATCTCCAATGGTTTGATGGGAGAGGTGTCGAAAGTTATCATCGGAAAGCAAGAAAATCTACGCCGAGTTACTATCGGAATTCTATCAAATGCTAACATGCTAATCGAGGATTTTCCAGGTTTGGCAAAAACTCTGATGGCCAATACATTCGCTACAGCTCTAGGTTGTAAATTCAAGCGTGTACAATTCACTCCTGACTTGCTCCCAGCAGACATCATGGGGACTTACATGTACGACCAGCAGGCTGGTGAATTCAAACTGCGTCCAGGTCCTCTATTCACCAATGTTCTACTTGCTGATGAGATTAACCGTGCTCCTCCAAAGACTCAAGCTGCTCTATTGGAGGCCATGGAAGAGAAGCAAGTTACCATTGAAGGAATCACCCACAAGTTACCTGCTCCATTCATTACAATGGCAACCCAGAACCCGATTGAGCAGGAAGGTACCTATCCACTACCTGAAGCGCAAATGGACCGATTCATGATGAAGATGTCAATGGGTTACCCTGACCGACAAGAAGAGAAGTCGATTCTCCAGCGCAGAAAGTTACGAGGAAAGGATGAGTACGATATCGAGAAGATTACCAGTCCAAAGAAGGTAGTGGCAATGCAGAAGGCTCTCGAAACCGTTCACGTCGATACTGCAATCCTATCCTACATCGTTGAGTTAGTTCACCGTACTCGTGAGGATCACCGCGTAATTACTGGAGCATCACCACGTGCTAGCCAGTCATTGTTCAAGACCGCACGTGCAAGTGCTGCAATCGATGGCCGTGACTATGTGATTCCAGATGATATCAAGGCTGTCGCACTCGAAGTTGTCAGCCACAGAATCGTTCTCAAGCCCGAATCAAAGATTCGTGGCGTCACAGGACAGCACATTATGCGCAAGATTCTCTCTGAAGTTCCTGTTCCTGTCATTCAGTGATTCTGAATATCGCCTTACTTGGTTAAGTCCCTCACCTCCGTCAGGGTTTCATGGGTCTGTACGAGTTGTTACGACCCGCCAAGAAGGTTCCAACCACTTGGTGGAGTTCAGATGACCCAATGTCAACTCGACCTCAATTGTCGACAATGACGATTCTTATAATCGGACTTTGGATTTTTGGAACCGGGGATGCAATAATCATCGCCGCGGGTATTGGTAATGCTCCTTGGACGGTTCTCGCCGAAGGAATTGCAGTAAACATTGGATGGTCAATAGGCCAGACAACATTTCTAGTCAGTGTCTTAGTTCTTCTATTGTGGATTCCGCTAAAGGAAAAACCCGGTGTTGGAACTATCCTAAACGCCATACTAATCGCTGCTGCAATCGAATACATGGGAGGAGTATTACCTACGCCTGAGAAATTTGAGTATCAAATTCTTCAGGTTATTATTGGCTCTATATTTGTTGGAATAGGTAGTGGAATGTATCTCACGGCAAATCTCGGACCAGGACCTAGAGACGGGTGGATGACTGGCCTTCAGAGAGCATCAGGTATACCGATTGGCAGAGTACGAGGATCAATCGAGATAGGGGTTCTAGCCTTAGGTTGGCTGATGGGAGGGACTTTTGGAGTTGGTACAATCATCTTCGCAATAACAATCGGACCTATCGTCGCTAGTTGTCTTAACATCACAGGACAGGTCGGAAAAGTCGAATCTTGACGAGAAGTGGAAATACCCCACTACATCAGAGGATGCTGAAGATATGGCCGAACCAGTAGTCATTGCCTGCATCAATCACAAGGGTGGTTGTGGAAAAACCACCACTGCAGTCAATCTAGCTGCGGCACTTTCGGTAGGTAATGAAGAACTTGGAATTGCAAAACGCCGCGTACTTCTCATCGACCTTGACCCAAAAGGAAACATTGCTACAACCTTTGGAGTTGACAAAAGAAAACTTGGACCGACAATGAATGAATTATTCAAAGGAGGAGTGGATGGAGCACCGGTTAAGTTGACTGAGTGCCTTATCAGGCCTAATGAATTAACAAAATCGATGCATTCAGCCTTTACTAGGCAGAATCCTGAGCGTAAAAGAGGACCTCCAAAAGACCTCAAAGTAGATGATTTGTGGCTACTTCCAGCCGACTTAGATCTCTCGGGAGTTGAGATCGACTTAGCGACACGAATAGGGCGTGAAAATCGCTTACGACTAGCGATGCAAAACTCTGTTGGCCATTTCGATGTGGTGATTATTGATGCTCCTGCTTCGCTTGGACTTCTGACAGTAAATGCACTAGCAGCTGCACAATGGGTACTAATTCCCGTGCAAGCCGAGTTCTATGCTATGGAAAATATGAGTCAACTGATGAATATGGTTCGGGATGTGCAAAAAGCCGTCAATCCCGGACTGCGTCTATTTGGAATAGTTTTGACAATGGTTCAGCGCAGTCGGCTTTCTGAAACCGTTGCTGAACAAGCGCGTAAGCACTTTGGAGACCGCTTGTTTGAGACTGAAATTCCTAGACTTGTGGCCATAGCCGAGGCCCCTCTAGATGGTGCTCCAATTGTTATTGGTCAGAAGCCAAACAAATCGAATCCCGGCAGTAAGGCTTACTGGGAACTAGCTAAGGAAGCCAGTGCAAGAATTGAGACGATTCAAAATTCGTAATCATCATTCTTCTTCGGAGAAATCGGCTGACTGCTCATCATCTCTCATTGAGAAAAACATCGCTCCAATTAGCAATATAGGAACTATGACTATGAGAATTCCAACTATATTCGAATTGGAAATTTCGTTTGGAATAGAAATGTTTGGTCCAAGATAGAAACCGATCACAAACATTAGTGCCATAATCGCAACAGTCTGTTTGTCAGCAACTTCCAGATTAAGTGGAGAGTCTCTGAATACTCCAGTAACTAACCAAAGCAAAACAACTAGTAAAACTAGCAAAGGAACAGTTTGTATGGCTCCATCTCCAGTAAGACCGTAGCCTTCGCCGGCTCTCAAAGAAGCATCGACAAGGTACAACAGCCTAGCTGCCAATACTACAATCATCAAAGCTAATGCAACTAGTGCAATCATTCTTTTTTCTGCTTTCATCTCCATTTTACTCGCCTCCTACTGTCAACTCTATGCGTTTACCCATTCCATCTCTAACTCGTCTTATTAAGCCTGAATGCTCCATACGTGAAAGCAATCTACTTGCTTTTGAATTCGTAAACCCACTAGCTTTCACTACCTCAGCCTGCCACATAGAACCTCCATTAGAGGATAATACATTGACAACCACTTTTTCATCAGCAGAAAGCATAGGCAATTCCGACTTAGTTTTCTGAGTGTCAGAGCTGGTAGTTTCAGTCGATCGAGTTGGGTCGTTAAGCCAAGTCAGAGAGATTCCGATGACTATTCCAACACTTGTTAGGAATAATGAGTATAGAAGATAAGGGGCGGTTCCGCTTAAGGAACCTGAGCTCATTGTGAATGGAAATGAAATTAGCAATAGTAGCATGAAGCCACCGAGAGCCAGAGTTAACTTGGCTATTCTATCCATTTTAGCCGATTGGTCAGGTGATGTTCCTACGGCCATGCTTGAACCCTAACCCTCTCGGTTTAAGTTTGAGCGGTCCGGTGTGCATCAGCACACCGAACCGTTTGCGTTGTATTCAGGCTGATCAGTAGCACTGTTGCCTTTCCTCTGACCATGTGCCGCCAGCGGCTTCACAGTCCTCTTGACTCGCATCCTCGTCAGTTTCGTTTGACTCTTCCTCGCGGTCATCATCCTCGTCGGCCGATTCTTCTTCACGATCGTCCTGAGTCATTTCCCCGTCGGAATCCTGTCTATCATCGTCAAACCAGAAGTTGCAGTAGTAGAACCCCTCACCTCTGTCAGGTGCCTCAGTCCACTCACCGCCACGCTCCTCACAGATATCTGGTCCGATATCCATGTGAGG
>Ga0206683_10000949_pt1 | contig 20256 bp, 39 predicted proteins | sample M280m12015metaG_FD_155483 | JGI IMG/M metagenome (GOLD analysis project Ga0206683, IMG submission 155483) | Ammonia-oxidizing marine archaeal communities from Monterey Bay, California, United States - M2 80m 12015 | ecosystem: Environmental > Aquatic > Marine > Intertidal zone | place: USA...
CTTTCCTATACTACCACCTAAGGTATCTTTCATTCCCTGTTTCATCTGATCACCAATACCTTGATCAGTACCACCCTGGCCTTTCCCCATGAATTTAGCTATGATACTTTCAAGAAGACCTTTCGATTCTTCTTTATATGCTACTTGAACAGCATCCTCGGAAGCTTCTGGTACATAAAGAAATATATCAAATACTTCTTCATTAGGTCCCGCATTCCTTCTTTCTAGACTTCTGAAATGAATATAGTTCTGTAGGTTTCCACCTTTACTATTCTCATCTGGAAAAACAGTTGGATATTTCATCATAAAAGCTTTAGGAGGATCTCCCTCTGCTCTATGGGCACGCTCTCTACCACCAGTATTAAGTTTTTGAGCTCTCGCTTCTCTGTTTTTCTCTAATGCTGCTATTCTTTCAGCTGAGACTTCAGGGATCTTCGAGGTTCTAATACCTGTAACACCTGTTAATAAATCATCTAACCCGTCACTTATTCTTTGATCAAAAGTATTAGAAATACTTTTCCCACTTCCAAACTTATCTTTTAGTCCTGTGCCTATAGCATTCGCGTCACCTTTGACTGAACCTACATAACTCTTAACAGCTGATTTTGATTTCTTAAATAATTTTCCCATACATGGTGTCCTACTATTGTAATATATACTATTAGTTATTTATGTCTTATAAAGGAAAGTTTTCACCGAAGAATCCAAATAAGTACAAAGGTAATCCTATAAACATTATTTATCGTTCTCTTTTGGAGCGAAGATTCATGGTTTATCTAGATGATTCGCCTTCTGTATTAAAATGGAGTTCTGAGGAAATCATTATACCGTATGTATCACCGGTTGATAATCGTGTGCACAGATACTTTCCTGACTTCTATATGAAGTATAGAAACAAACAAGGCATCATAGTAGAAGAACTGATTGAAGTCAAACCATTTTCTCAATGCTCACCACCGAATCCTAAAAAGAGTAAAACCAAGACAGGTAGAACATCTAAGAGATATTTAAAAGAAGTTCAAACATATCTTGTTAACGAAGCCAAATGGAAGCAAGCTATGAGTTATTGTGATGATCATAACTATATTTGGAGAATTCTTACAGAAAAGGATATAAACATCTATTAAATGACATAAATAGTATTATGGCAACAGAAAGATTATTTGACAAATGGGAACAAGCGGCGTTTCGAGCTGGAATACAGGCTCGTACTAAAGCGTCCATGGCTTGGTTTCGTCAACAAGTAAGTAGTTCAAATGTATCAAGAAAATCTTTAGTGGCTCAAGGGCCTCGAAGATCAACTCAAGTGTATGGAAGTATGTATAATTTTAGTTATGATCCAAAGACTAAAGGTGAGTTACCGTATTATGACAGATTCCCTTTATGTATTCCTATACAAAAAGCTAAGGGAGGGTTTCATGGTTTAAATCTCCATTACTTACACCCAGCTATTAGGGCGAAGTTCTTAGATAGTCTTCTAGACATAACTAATAATGATAAGTTTGATAGAACTACAAAAATGAAACTTACATACGCTTTTGTTAAAGCTTCATCAAATATGAGATTTTATAAACCATGTTTTAAACATTATTTAAGTAGTCACATTGGCGGTCCTTTATTACTTATAGAACCGGCCGATTGGGAAATAGCTATCTTCTTACCAACTGAATCATTTAGAAAAGTTGCTAAAGATACTGTTTGGAAAGAAAGTAGGAAACAATTCTAATGCATATAAATAGATTTTTAAAAGCCCATGTAGATAACATGGCCAGAAAGGGTAAATATGAAGTTGAAATTCATGGACCTAACGGAATGAGAAGTAGAGGTATGAGAGTCACAGCTGTATCAATGCCTGCTCTTACTATAGAAACAACACAACATACTCCATCATCAGCTGGACCACCATGTAACTATATCAATAATATTTCTTATGGTGGTGAGGTTACAATGACATTTATGTTAGATCATACTTATGAAGATAGAGAACTAATGGAACAATGGCAACATGAAATGTTTGACGAGGTTTGGAACTTGACTTACCCAGAGGATTATCATGGAACTGTAAAAATAACTCAACTTGGTGTAGACGATTTACCCGTTTATGAAGTTGAACTTCATCAAGCCTTTCCTACAGTACTCGGAGAACTAGCTTTCGACGCTGGTGGTATGGCTGAGATGCAAACCTTTGATACCACATTCAAATTCAGAACATGGACATCATCATACGAGAACTCCCCTACAGGATTACTGGGTGGATTATTCAACAAGTTCTCAAGAAAATTCAAATCAAAAGCTAAAACGAAAATAGGCAGTAAAATATTTGGTTGATTTGAAACGACTAAATAGTTGTATATAATATTATGAGGAAATAAATTATGGCGTTACCAAAGCTTGAAAACCCAACACACAGTTGTGTGTTACCATCAGCAGGGGTTACGGTTGAATATAGACCGTTCTTAGTTGGTGAACAGAAAGTGTTATTAATAGCACAAGAATCAGAAGATGCTAATGCACAAGTTAAAGAGATGATTCGTTTAATTGATACTTGTTGTGAAGATGTCGATGCTAAAGATTTAGCTGGCGTTGATCTAGAATATCTATTCATTCAAATGAGAATAAAATCAGTAGGTGAAACTTCTGATGTTGTAGTACCATGTGAAGAATGTAAACAAGATAATGAGATTAAGATTGACTTAGAAGCTGTTAGTGTAGTACACCCAAGTGAAATAATTAGTAATATAATTCAAATTACTGATTCTGTAAGTTTAGAAATGAAACATCCGACCTATGAGATTATACAACAGATGGATGCTAACACTCCAAATGATCCTAAACAAGTATTCGCTATGGTCGCTAAATGTATCATGTCGGTTATAGAAGGAGATGAAGTTCATACTAGAGATGACTTTACCGATAAAGAAATGAATTCTTTCTTAGATACCATGTCAATAGATATGTTTGATATGATTCAAAACTACTTTGGTAATGCACCATCGTTAGAGATTAATCATAATTATGAGTGTACTCATTGTAAAGAGGATAATTTTCTAGAGTTGAAGGGAGTGGCTAATTTTTTCGGCTAGCCCTCTCTCACGATACTCTGTATAACTATATACATACTAATTTCAACATGATGCAGCATCATGATTATAGTTTAACAGAACTAGATAATATGATACCTTGGGAGAGGGAAGTTTATGTTCAACTATTAGTTAAATGGTTAGATGAAGAAAAGAAAAGACAAGATGCCGAAGCGGCTCGAATAAAATCCAGATAAAGAGGAAATAAAATGGAACAACAACAAAATTATAATGAAAGAAATCAAGTACAAATTGATCTCGCAGAATACGAAGCTAAGAATGCTCAGATAGGAGCTCTTAAAGATGAAATCCAAAAGATGAAAGATGCTAATGGTCCAAACACAACAGGTTGGATGTGGTTAGCACCTGAATACTTTTCAAGATGGAGAATATTCCCAAGAGCATTTATTACTATGTATATCTACTTACTATTTCAATCAGCTAATTGGTTTATGGCTTTAGTAGATCCAACAGTAGCACAGTCAGGTTTAATATCTGTACTAGTCGGTGCAGGAGCTGCTTGGTTTGGTTTATATGTTAATTCAACTTCAACACAACACGAAGTAGTAGCTAAAGATTAATGAATAAAAAACTTTTAGGATTGGTCTTATTAGGCCTACTGTTTATATCACCAACTGTAAATGCTGGCGGTCAAATAGACTTTAGCGGTAAACTTGATGATAGCGATTTATCTCTTAATACAAGTATAGATTATAGCTGGCCTGTTGGAAAATTTGAAAGAGATATCGAATTTGATTATCGTTATAAAGATGAAGATAATCTTACAACTACGAACAAAGGTTTAATTGCATTCAAACAAAGATACGAATTCAAACCAAAACATTATACCTTCGGATTAATCAGATATGACTACAATGAATTCAGACCTATTACCCATAGACGCCAAGTTAATATGGGTTGGGGTTATAAAATTATAAGAAGTGAAAAGATTAAAATGAGTAATGAGTTTGCTGTAGGTTATTTAAATTCAGAAATGGATGTAGGTTCTAATTCAGTAAATGAAGTTCTTTTAAGAAACAGTCTTTGGTTCTTTTACAAAGTAGCACCCAAATTAAATTTTACAAATAAGTTTCTTTATGAAGATTCTAATATTCCATTAATTCGAAATGAAACAGCATTCAGTTATCTACTAACAGATAAAATTAAAATCAGTCTTAAAAATGTTTATACAGAAGATCCAGATAATAATAACTTTTTATCTTTTAATGTAGGATATATTTTCTAGGAGACAACATGCCAGAAATACAATTAAGTCAATTTTATATAGAATTCATAGGATTCACTTTAACTCTAATCGTAGCACTAGCCATGAGAGATTGGGCTACATCTTTTATTAAAGGAATGAAGTTCAAAATGAACAAGGCCTTCACAGAAGGAGATAAAGTTATTCTAGATGGTTGCCCTGCTCTGATAGTAAAAATAGGAATGAGCGAAACAGTCTTTGGTGTCTATGGTAAAGAAGGATACACATGGCGATATGTACCTAATGAAAGAATAGCCTTTGCTAAATTAGAAAAAATTGTAGACCCTGATTTACATAGAGATAGTGACCAAGAAAAAGCTCAAAAAATAATCGACCAAATTCAAACTTCTAACATAAATAATAATAGTAAGGAAATTGAAAAAATTAAAAACGGTAAATAATAATGGCTGAAACAGAACAATACGGACAACCCTCAAGAGCAGAAGAAATTCTAGATAAATTGTTGCAGACGGCAGAGTTTCAAGATAAAGAACTAATAGATATAGCTATCAGCACCAAACAGATGGGTGAGACTCTGATAGATATGAAAGTAGGTGGAGATGTAGATACCAAACAAGCAGCCATACAACAAGGGGTAGAAAATGAGTTATCAAGATTAAGTCAACATAATACAGAGAAAACAAGTGATCAAATGGTAGAAGCTAAAAAGAAAGGTGGCCTTGCTACAGAAGATTCACAAGAAGAGCATTCAACATATCTAGCAGATTTAAGAACTAAAGCCCACCAGAATCTTGTAGAAACTGTAAAAGGGTGGAGAAACAACGCTAATGCATGGTTAGAAAATAAAGCTTCCTTCAGTAATTTTCAAGGCGCTTTAAAAACTGATTTCAACCTTTTTACTGGTAAACTACAGTTACTAACTCAATTACCTGGTGTAACAACATTATTGTCTGGAATAAAAATGATTTTGGCGACGGCGTTATTATGGATAGCAAAGGGAGTTCCATTCCTAGGAAAAATTGTTAAAGTCATTGCAAAATTGTTTGGTAAAGGAGAATGGGCAGAGAAGATGGGTTTGGGAGAAAAAAAGAAAAGAATAAAAGATCCAGGTGAATGGAAACCCGGTCAGTCTGATGCAGGTGGTGCTAAATACAGAAAATGGAAAGCAGATTCAGAACTTTATAAAGCTCAAAAAGAATCAGATGGTATTATACGCAAAAGTATGGATGGTTTAAAAAAGGGCACGACAAATTTAACAAAAAAAACTGGAAGAGGTCTAAACAAATTAGGTACAAAAATTGGAGATGGTTTCGGTAAATTATCTAAAGGTGCTGGAAAATTATCAAAGAAGCTAAAGGGAAAATTACTAGGTAAAGATGGATTATGGGAAAAAACAAAAAGTGGTTTTGGTAATATGGGCCGGAAAGTAAAAGGTATGTTTTCAAAAGATAGTAAGCTAATGAAAACCATGAATACCATGGGTACAAAATTAAAAAGTGGTATGGGTTTTATAAAGAAAGGTTTTGGTAAACTTGGTGGAATGTTAAAGACTGTAGGTAGAGCAGCCTATGCTGCAATTGCAGCAGTTGTTTCTGCCATGTGGACTGCACTTGTTGCTGTGGGGTCAGCTATAGTAGCAGCTTTAGGAACTATAAGCGCACCAGTATGGCTTATAATAGCAGCTGTTATCTTGATAGGTGTTGGATTATATATCTTTTGGGAGGATCTAAAAAGAGGTTGGGCCAAGATGAAAGAAGATTTTAAAAGAGGTATTAAAAAACTAAAAGCACTGGGTCCGAAAATAAAAAACTGGTTTACTGATACAGGAGAGGATATTGCTTATAATATTAAATGGTTAATTGCAAGAATTAAAGATGGTGTTTTAAATATGGCCAATTGGATTATTGATAAAGTAAATTATGTGCTTCCTAAAAGATGGGAAATTGAAAAATTTGATGTAAGTAATGTAAAAGATTTAGAGGCAAAAAGATCAGAACAACTAAAAGACAGAACTGAAAGAGACGCTGAGTTAGATAACGCTGTAGCAGCTGCCAAAAAATCGGAAGATGATGTAAAATTAGCAGAGACAACTGTTGCAACAACTCAAAATACTCCACCTGTTATTAATAATGTTAATAATACATCACAAAACAGGTCACACTTTACTGGACAACCATTACCTCGTGATTCGTTTATGAGAGCACAAAATGAAGTTAGATAAGTGTAGAACTGGCCCCTCATTCCCGCCGTTACTACGATACCGCCTGCCGCATCCGATACCTTTCCGCTTTGAGTATTAAGAATCCCCATTCTTAATCGTCCCTTCACTTAGAATTAAGTGATTCAGTAGGCCGACACGAGCCTACATTCCCTGGTCTTTTGTTAGGTATTAGTTATTTATAATCCTAACGAACTTTCTTTAGTTCTCTGCAGCGAGTTTTTCAAAATAAGATATTGAATTATCTTCTTGATTACTTGCGGCTGCTTGAACTGGAGTATCACTCCAAGGTTGTTCATCAGCTGTAGCAGTATTACCTACTGAATTATCTTCAGCAATGGTCTCTGCAGTCGCTGTTGAAACACCATCAAAGCTCAATCCTAATACTCGTTCCATTTTCTCTTTCAATTCGTCATAAGACTTGAATTGATCTGGAGCTATAAGCTCTGCGAGAGAATGTTGTTTATTGTAAATGGTCTCAAGTTCAGAATCATCTTCTGACACAGGTGCCGAAGCTGAGAATTCTGATTTATCATAATTCCAGTAGCCATCTACTTTTCTAACTTTAAGTTTAAAGTCAGCACCTTCCCACATATCAAATGGATTGAGTGGTGATTCATCTTCGAATTGAGGTTGCATTACATCTTTGACTTTCTCAAAGATTTTTTTACCGAAACGATAAAGCATTACTTTACCTTCAAACTCGGGATGTTTAGGATCAGAAACAACTAGAACATTAGATACATAATGTAATCTTCTTTTTTGTTTTCTAGCTATGTCTTTATTAGCATCATCACCAGAGTTCCATAATTTAGTATTATGTTCACTAACTGGATCAGCTTTTCCTAAAGTTGTTAAAGATTTCTCTATAAACCAACCACCTGGACCTTGAAACCCATGATCCCAATATTGGATCCATGGAAGTTCTTCTCCATTGGCTGCTGGTAAGAAACGAAGGACTGCGTATCCATTACCTGATTTATCAAGTTCTGGTTTCCAGTATCTATCGTCTGCGAAATTTTTTGTTGAAGCTTCTGAATCTTTTTCAAGAGCGGATTGAAGCTTATCAAATCCTCCCCTGCTGCGTTTTAGCTCATTAAATGACATTGTATTTTTCTCCTTATATGCATTGTATTTTATTTTATAAAACTATCGTATGTTAGTAAAGATTTCTCTTTACCCTTATATATATGGTAATCGCATTTTGCAAATTTGTCAAGGACTTTTTTGATCTGTGCTTCCTGAGTTCCCGCCATAGTATTCGGTTCATCAGTACCGATTCTTAATCTGGAAGTTTCTTTCTTCCGACCATAATTATCAGTTCCCGCATATATATTCTGATAAGTATCTTCTACAAAGTTCCAAACTGAATCGAAACCTAGTAAATTTATCTTATCAAAACCTTTGTAACAAGCATGAGCCAAAGCATTAGAGCCACAGAAAAAGTTTACACTAAATTCTGGATCCTCTTTTGGTCCGGTCATACTCTCTATTTTCCATAGTGGATCGCATCCAACTACATGAACTTGTTTTGACTCTTTATTTTCATCGCCAAATATTTGTACATAATGATAAGCGTTTGGATTATCATCATATATCTCATAATCTCCGTGTCTAAATTCTTCTAATAAAGACTCTTTATAATCTATTGGAATAGGACTCCAATCAGGAAATATACACTTGTTATTCTTTGGATAACCTGAAGCACATATCTCTTTAATTACTCCTGCATCTCCTGATACAAGATAGTCTGGTGTAAAATCTCTATACAGAGCATTACAACCAAATGTTGTTCCTTCTAATTCTTTTAAATCAATCCCTTTTCTTGAAGGACCGTTTCCTATTATCCAAGCTACTTTAGCCATATACCTTTTAATATTGTTTGTAATTTCTTATGTTCTAAATCTAAAAAAGGAGCTAAGCTGTCTAATCGTTTTCTTTCTTTTGGCCAGATGAAATCTTCTGATATCATCTGGTTATAATCTTTAAAAATATCAAAGATTTTATCAGCAGCAATGATAGTAGAAGAACAGATTCTTCCACCTAGATACTCTCTTAATATATTAGAATGTTGTCCGTCTTTAATACCTATACAAATATCTATCTGTTTGTACTTATCAAATAAGTATCTCATATCTTCTGTAACTGCATATGTTAATTGTTGTTTTGTTTTCTTGAATTCTTTATAGTTCTGTTCACACTCTACATCTAGTAAATTTTTAACATAGAACTTTCCTTTAGAAAGATTAGCTACATAAAAATCTTGTAATTCTGTATGATACTTTCTAGCTAACTTAGCAAAATGATATTTGTCCTTTCTCTTGAGAAAAGTTTCTAACTTAACTGTTGTCTTTCCAGCGTATTTAAAATAGTCATAACTGTCTGTATTGAAGTGATTGTTAATAGCTAGATATAAACAGTAGGCATCGTATCCTTCTCTACTCGTCATTAATACCACCTTTGGCGACTACTTAATGTATTATTCATTTCTTGATTCTTCTGTTCTCTACGAATAGCTTCTTTCTTTTTTCTTTGTCTTTTCTGTGCTGGCTTTTCGTAGTATTCTCTTTTTCTAACTTCTTGAATAATTCCTGCTCTATCAACTTTCTTTTTAAACTTTCGTAATAGTTGATCGAAGGATAAAGGTCTAGGTTTGTTCTTATCGAATTTTTTCTTTTTATCAAAGTGTTTTCTTTGATGATAGGGTTTTTGTTGTTGTGGTCTCATATATCTAATTTTACATTTGATTCATCTTTTAAAAATCTTAAACTAACTGCTTCAGCTTTAATCTTTTCTTTTAGTGGTGGTGTTATTAATCCCTTAACTGAATCAGGTTCAAGGTGATTCTCTTGACAGAAATAAACTATCGCGTCTATATAACTCAACTTCTTCTCAATAACCAATTCTTCAACTGATGTCGTAAACTTCTTTTTAGTTAAGATCATATATCTATTATAACAGCTTTTGCTGAGATGTCAAGGTGTTATAAATAACTTTGTATTCATAACTATTATAATTACGGATAAACGCCATGAATGTTAAACAATCTTGGCGCAGACACGGCGAAGAAATTAAAGATGTAAGTACAGGTTTTCTAGAATGTTCAGTATACATATTAGGAATATTTTCTCCTTTCATCTTTATGTGGATTAGTGGGTTCACCATTTAATTCTCTTAGGCACTGTTCCAAGTACCATCATTACATATTATATTCGGCTCTGTATTGGGCACGAACTTCCTTTAGCTGGTCTAACCAATTCTTTGGTTCTTCAACAAATAATTGTGATTGACCTGTTTCTTCTACAGCAACAATAGTTACTATTCGTTCTATTGATACATTATACATTTCTTCAAACATCTTAGCATAAGCTGTTTCTTGTATAAAGTAATTCTTAATCTTACTAGCCGACTTAGCTTTAGTGCTAGTCTTGAAATCTATAACAGATACTTTACCAGCGAAGTCAGCTATGCAATCTACTCTACCTGCCATTTCTAATTCATGGCTATACATAGAACCTTCTAACATATAGATATCTCCGAGCTTTTCAGTAATTGCTCTTGTCTGATTAAACATCATCTTATCTATAGGAGTAGCCTTAGCTAACTTCTCTGTAATATCTAAATTGTTTATAAAGTCCTCCATCATATAATGATATCGTGTACCTCTACCGGCCGCTTGAGAAGATATCTTATTAGCTTTTTCTTCACCAACCCATTTTCTCCAAGCCTCTATTCCTTTTCTATTCATTAATCCTGTTACTGTCGTAACTGAAGGATAATGTTTTCCTTCTGGTGTTGTGTAATATCTCTTTCCGTTTATTGTTTCTGTGGGTAATGAAACAGACTCGTACCCTTCTAAATGATTAAACATTATATATTTTTTTTCCTATGTTTTTTAATAATTGTATCTGTCTTTACTTGTTTAGCTGTTCTTCTATTGTGTTGTTTATCTACAGCACTACCAGGATGGCCTTCACCAACTTTCTGTAAGACTTCTTTAAACCCACCTAACTTTCCAGTTCCTACTCGTGCTCCACTCACTATATTAGGAGCATGAATAATTTGTTTTAAATGTGGATTTATTTCTTTGTATTCTTGAAGTTCAGAAAAGGACATAAACACTTCATGTTGTTCACCTGTATCTTTATCTTCTAATGTATAAGTTGGCATTAGCTCCTTTTCGTCCTTTCTATTAAAATATCAATCTCTTTCATCTGTTGTTTAGATTGAGGTTCGTATCTCATTAATCTATCAAGAGCTCTTTTTCTTCTACCTAAAACTCCACCTGTATGACTAAATTTTTTCATTACTTCTTAATCTCTATATCTTCAAATTCCATTTCACCATCAGGCCCTATACTAACCCACTTCTCACCTTCTTTAACTTGATAACCAGGTTGTGGTGGTCTTTTAAAAGTCTGTGGTTTTGAATCTAAAACATCAGGAATTTTATCCATCTTTTCTTGAATCTTTCCTTGAGTTTCTAAATCAGTTTTATTTAATCTATCTGAAAGTATTGCATATGTTTCTTTCTCTTTCTTTAAATCTTCTAATGCAGAATCTCTATCGTTAATCAATTCTGCTATTCTCTTATGTGCATTACCTAATTGAGATTGTAGGTCTTTCATATTATTTTGTAAAAGTTTTATATCACTTTCTAAACTCATTGTGGTCTCCTCTCTGCTTCTGGCCTTCTATCTAAAAATAATTTTATAACACGCTGTTCTCCTTCAGTAAAATCAGATACTCTTTTAGGCCCCCATGTTGTTCCTACTCTAACACACTTGTTAGCTGTATTACAATACAAGTTCCATTCTTCATCAGTCATTTGTGTCTTATGAAGTTTATCTTCTGTTTCTTTATAGATTTCTCTCCCTAGTTCAGCAAAAAACATTTCTGCTGGGCTTGGATCATATAATCCTCTTGGTCTACCTCGATACATTTCATTCCTTCTCATTATCTTCCTTATTTTTTAATTTTTCTGTTAAATCCAAAACATTGTCAGGAATATTTCCACTATAGATATCTTTCCCTTCTTGTTCTGCCGTATCCTCAATATCAGGAAATTCTATTCCTGGTCCTGATGCATTGGCGGCTGTTAATGATATAGATAATAAATCTTTACCCATTAACTCAGCTGCTATGTTCCCTGTTGGAGAATGGAGAATTAAATTATCTAATCCATCAGCATTCCTAAAATAACTATCAATCATTAAAGCAAATTGAACAGCTGCTTTATAAACTTCATGGTCAGGCCATGACATTTCTCTTACGATTGAATCTCCATCTTCTGCAAATACAAGCTCAACTGTTTTATCTCGCTTTAACTTAATAACAGCATCTCCTTCAAATATCTCTATATCAAACTTTTTTCTTTTTTCCATCTTCTTCTCGTACATGCTTCATAAAATTATTGAATCCTGTATCGTCAAGATACGGGACTTTAATTCCTTCTGTATTTTTATATTTGTTATCTCTCAGATAAGAGAGCATATAGGTACTCCCTTCCGCTTCTCCTTTTTTCCAGGAATGACGGACGGCTACTAATATAAGTAAGATATATGCGGCGCCTTCAATCAGGCTTATTGATAATTCGTTCATTGTGTAACATTATATAATAAGTGTACCTGCGGATACAAGTTTTTCTATGTTCTTGTAACTTTCTGTATTCTGTCAATTTGTGATGTGATGATAGCCTTTCTATTAGGCCAATAGATATATTCCTTATCTTCATTCTTCATTAAGTTTTGAAGTAATGGAAGAATAAGTTTTTCACATTCTATTAATCTATCTTTATAATCCAATTCTTTTTTAGTATCAATTGCTTCTAGATTTTCTTTATGATCGTCAAGTTCACCTAGTGCATTACTAATTAATTTCTGTAGTAAATCAACTTTAGAGTCTAGAGTTTCTATCTGTGCTGAGTTAGCTTGTCCCGCATTTGATGCTGCAACAGCTTTTAACTGTTCTGCTACTTCTTCACCAATACCAGCTTGTTCGCCAGTCTTAGTTACAAGTTCTTCTTGATCAACTGCAGTAAAACCAAAATCATTTATTTCAGCCATTTTCTTTTACTCTCTTTACGATTTTAATTCCTCGCCTAGTTAATTCGTTTCTTATTTTCTGTTTAACTTTAGGTTTAGTATTGTCTTTGTTTAATTCTTCAAACAATTCTGTTTGAGAAATTGTTTTAATATAATAGTGTTCTGCTTCCCAACGATTTGTTGGTCTACCAGTTTCAGGATTTTTAATCCATCGTTTTCCACTCTCTTTTAATTTAGTTGGCATGTCATTATTTTTATGAAAAGATCAAGGGGTGTTAGTTCGCCATCAAATTGGCACAATCTTAATACTTCACTCCCCTCTCACTTATAAGCTTATTCGTCAGAGTCAGTATCTACAGCTGGTTCTTCATTAACAACTGGTGCTTCAACAGCGGCCGGAGCCTCTGCATCACCTTGTTGTTCACGAATCTCAGCTAAGAAGGTTTCTCTTAAACGACCAACACCTGCTAGTTCTTCTCCTCTAAATGCGCCTCTTTGTGAGCACACATCTATAATAGATACTACACCTGCTAAGTCTTGAGCGGTTACTATTTTCGCTTCCATAATATTACTCCCATAATATAATTATATTAAGTAGAATTTATTTCTACTATTCTATTTTCTCACCGCTTTGCATATTTGTCAAGGTTTTTCTCCTATTAAAATATTGAATGCGGCGTCTCCTTTGTATCTGTTTTTTGGTGTTATTAGAAAATCTTCTTTTTCTCACGCTGGAAATCTAGATACAGTGCTTGCTTTATCTGGAACATTAGAATCAACCTCTTTCACTACAGGAGCTTCGATTGATACATCTGTTGTATATCCAGATTGGAGTCCTGTTCCTTTCCATGTGGAAGAATCAGAATCCCAAAAAAATTCTATGACTTCATTTTTAAATGGGTCTAACATTTTAAGTAATCCACCATATGGATCAAAATGTCTTATCTCTGCTGCTAATGATTTACCATCAGCATCTTTATAAAAGACAGTTCTTTCTTCTTGTGTTAGTCCTAATTTATTTAAAGTCATACTAGTATTTATTCAGTAAGTTCGTTTGATTTGGGCAACCAATCAGGAAAAGTTTCAAGCATTAATGCTCTTGTCATTCCTTTGTATGGTATCTTCTTGCTTACTACTGACATAAGAAGTTTAGCTTCAGATTCATGAACTGACCTAAGGATATTTAAATAAATATCTTCTCTCTTAGCTTGTTTCATATCAGGCCCACCTTTTACAAGGTACTGAAATTGTCTATGTGCTCTATTTAATCTATCGTCAGCTAAATCAACTGCCGGTACATCAGAAAACTGTACACCTTCTGGTAATGGTCCGTCAGGGACTAACCATACGATTGCAGGATGATATGCTCCTTTGATTATAAGTTCCATATCTTTTCTATTCTTATATAGAGATAGAAATTCTATTTTGTCCTTTTTGCTTTTAAGTTTTGATGCTTCCGAAAGTATTTCGGCGACAGATGCATCTTGAACCATTTGTGGTAATGCCATAATTAAATCACCTTTAGTATTATCATGTTGTTATTAACTCGACCAGTAACTTTACTAGCCTTTGAATTTATTTCATTCATAGTATTATTTAGTACAATTTTACCCCCGCCTAAAACACGATCCAAATAATGGGTTGTCTTGGCTCCTAATTTCTTGATACCAGATGTTTCTTCATCAAAATTATGTATGGTTGTTCCCTTAACATTTAGTCCACCACGATCCATTGCATGATAGTAGCTCAACTGATTAGTCTTTGTATTAAATAAACAAAGTGTCTGAGCTCCTATAATATCACTAGGATCTATAGATGTTATCTTATTATCTACATCTTCATCTAGGAATTTTAAGTTCTTTACTTTATCTGTTGCTGATAACTGTTTAGCCTTCTTGGCCTTCCTTATAGGTTTATGATTCTCAGCATATCGTAAACTGTCTGTTTGTATTCTTGTAATGAAATTAATGAAGTCTCCTTTCTCACCTTTAGTCATGTGAGAATACGCTTCTTTTAATTGTTTAGATTTTCCATCACGAGCTTCTTTAACTTCATCTATTATTTCTTGATATTGTTCTGGTATCTTATTAGCAACTGTAGCAGATATGTTTAGGCCTACTAGATACTTGTACATATCAAATGGTTCTACATCCCATACATCTATGGCATGGTCTACTTCACCTAATATAGATTGAACTTTAGCATCTATGTTTTCTTGAACTGTTTTTCTTTTCTTAACTACTTTATCTTTATCTACTAGCTCAGCACCCAAATACATATTAAAAAGATTGTGTGCTTTCTTATTCCAGTTTTTTAATTCTTCGTGAACATAAGCTTGTACATATGCATTGCCTGTCATTCCTTCTGGAAGAGGTTCATTCTTTGTATCTACTTGAGGGAACTTAACTCCGTTCTCTAGACCACGAATGAAATAGGCTAGAGTTCCAGGTACATACATCTTTGAAAACTTACTAGCGTTCTTATACTTAAACTTTTTGGCATAAGAGATTATGACCTGATTTACTTTCTTGCGGTCATACATATAATTATACCAACCAAAGAACTCATGCCAACCCTTATTATCAAAATAATCTCCACTAGGTTCTAAACCATAGTGCATTTCATCAATAGACTTGACCTCGGCTCGTGTCTTACGAACTGGTTTTCTTCTAGCTTTTGTTGTTTTTCTATTTGCCATATAAATTTATTTAGTCATTTAAAACTTTTAAATAACTTTTTACTGTATATCCACCATAATCTTTCATGATAATAATATGCAATTGTTTTAATAATACTGTCAATCGTCATGATAGCTCCTGCTATTTGCCAACTCCCTGTTATCATAAAACTTACTAATCCTGTAACTCCTATAGAAAAAATTCTCCAACAGATCGACTTAATTAATGATAATCGGCGACTTGATATTTTCATTGTCTGTAAAATATATGCTCCTCTATTTGTACTATCTTGTCTAAAGCTTTAGCCCATACAGGTAATACTTTAGTGCTATGGTAATGTGTTGAACCTTCTGTAATATCTAATGGTCTTTCTTCTATGAAATCTACAGCTAAGTAGAATGCTTCTTCATAGGAAAATCCCCATGTCTCTACAGGTTCATCTGACCTGCCATCACAGTACCAACTAAACTGACATGAATGTAAATCAATTCTTCCACTAGGATAGAATTTAGTTTGTTTAACTACATTACATATTGTGTTAGGATATCTATTATGGTCAACTCTATTAAACACAACTTGTGCAACAGCTACCTTTCCTAGTAATGGTTGATTGCGTGCTTCCCAATAAATGTTTGATGCTAAGCAATGATAATCATTATCTAAATCAAACGGAATATTGTGTAATCTTATTTCTTTAACTATTTCGTTTGTTTCAACTACAGCTTCTTTAACTTCTCCTAAATCTGATAGAATTCTCCATTCCATTATCATTAAGAAAGTAGCTGCACCAAGAATAAACGCTTTGATGAAATTTTTAATCATGTGTTCTTTATTTATATCTCCGTTAATTTGTTAATCCAAGTATAACCCCATATAATAGAATTGTCGTGGCCACAGTATTAAGAATTATTAATGCTCTGTCTTTCCACATAAGTCCTACGACTAACCAACCAAACGCTCCGATGCATGAAAGAGTTAAATCAAGAAACATATATTCTTGAGTTGTTCTTAACATCATTCCAACTATTAATATAAATGAAGATATCCATTTGATATACCAATCGGCTGTTTGAGTTTTGTGTTTTTTAATCATAATTAGTTATATACAAATGTTGAACTTTAGATCCTGAATGATCTTTCCCTTTACCAAAATTTTGCATGTACTTAAATTCTTCTGTCTGTATGTTAAAATCACATAATTCATCTTTATAGAAATCACAAGCTGAATGTATGAACAACCATTTTGATTTTGTTTTCTTCATTGCATCAACAAGTTCTATATGTAATTTTCCACCATCACCATTAGAATATCCCAACCTATCTAAATAAGGTGGATCTAAAAAAATCCAATCATTTTCATCACACTGCTCGATAACAGAAATAGCATCATCATTATAGAGTTCTACTTTTTCTTTAAAGAATGTATGATGTGCGGGAGATAGATTACAAGCCATTTTCTTATAGTGTCCAAACGGAACATTATATTTACCATTTGAATTATATCTTTCCATACCAGAAAAACATAACTGTCTAACTACAATATACGCAATTGCATATTCTACTGTAGTATAATTCTCAGGAGAGTTTATTATGTTTCTAGAAACATAATATTCTTTTTCTAATTCGTCATGTTCATAACATTTAATCTCAGCAATTCTTTTTTGTATCTCATTATAGTTATCTCCTGCTATCTCTTTATAGAGATTAATTACAGCTGTATTAATATCATTTAAAATACATGCATCACTATAATATAATGACACGGCTGCACCACCACAGAAGGGTTCAACAATTCTTTTATATGTTGATGGAGCTAGTTGTTTAATTATTGGGAGTTCTTTAGTCTTGCCTCCTTGATATTTAATAATTGGTTTCATCTAATCATTTCTCCATACACCGGTAAGCTTTCAAAATATTCAGCTTCTGTGAATTGAGTATCAATCTTACTTAACATCCATTTAACACCATATACATTTATTTCTTTAATCTTATTATACTTAGTAAGATATTTCTGTTCGATATCAGACATAACTGGAACAAAATATCCACCTAAATCAGCACCTAAAACTTTTCGCACATCTAGTATTTTTTGATCAGATGCTTTACTCTTTTCACTATCTAATCCAAGATTGCATTTACTTTCAAGATAATATGTTTTACCATCATTAGCTTTAAAATGATGATCAACTTGTTTCTGTTTACCTTTAACAATTATTCTATTACCATTCTCAATCAAATTCTCACACTTACTATCGCTGATAACTTTATTCCAAAAATCTTCTAAAAAATTACCAATTTGAATATTTCTAGAATTAGTTGATATTTCATTAAACCCAAATACCCTATTAAGAGTAGATTGCATCGGTATTAATTCGATACCTTCAATCAAGGGTTTGAGATTATTGTCAAGATAATTTGTCATATATATTATAAAGGGCGAGAGAGATCGGTACACTTAGGGAACTTTCACTTACTACAGTATATATCATTACGAAACCCAATTTACGAAATACCATTCGTGATCCCTCTCTAAACTTTTTTTATAATTCTTTTAGCTGTTTTAGCAATATTTTCATGAGCCCTGTCATAGTATTCTGGCCATGCATAATCTTCTGAAAAGTTATTTACTAAATCTCTATACTCTGGATAACCAGAATAAGGATAGATTGCAAATGTGTCTGCAAACTCCTTATTAATATAACTCTGCGGTCTACTATAGTTGGGCTTTGATACGCCTCTGTATTTAACAGAAAACAACCTTGTTTTCATCAGTTCCCTTACAACGGGATTCTGTCTTTCTGATATTGGAATTCCTTTGAATAAGCTTGCCTCATTCTTAGGGCTTTTGTAATTATTTAAATCTATCATATTTCTCCTAAAATAATCTCATTTGTTTTGAAGTAGGAAAATTCTTTTCCCTAGCATCTTTTAACCAAGCATTGTATTCAGGTGTTGAAACAACATAATATCCTAAATCTCTGTCGTAATGAACATCAAGTTCATCTGCTTCTTTGTGGGTTATCCACCCATGTCCTTTGACTTGTTTTAAATCTTCTATTGAAACTTTGTAATGTGAACCAAACGCATCTTCAACAAAAATTGTTTTTGTCAATGGTCCTGATCCATAATTGCTTTCACCGTAATTTACTTTACCAACTTTTTCTATAATTGGATAATCTGGTGTTTTGAAATAGTGATGTTCAAATTGTGGTTTTTCAATACATTTTTCCAAACCTTGTTTAATTTCTATTCCTATGTAATCTGTATATTTAGCACCCATTATGATACCACCGCGTCGTAGTCAATCATTTCTCTAGCCTTGCTAGCCACATCATAATGATCTAGATAACTAGGAGTTTCTTCACTCGCTTTATCCATTATCATTTGATCTATGATTGTATCATTGTATTGTTCACCATCAGATAAATTGTTATTAAATCTAATGTCCTCATTGACTGAATCAGCAATCGCTTGAGCTAATCCATCGTATGTCATTCTTAATTGTGTCATTTATTTTTACCTCTATTTTTCATTCCTACAGGATAATCTTTGTAATATCCTAACCAGTCATATTTCTTAATAAAAAAACTTATTGGACTGGGTGTTAAAGTGGTGAAATTCAGTCCTAGATTGAGAGGAGCACTGCTGCCCTTCGAACCTAGAACTGTTATCAAACCAACTTTGTCTGCCGCAATCAGGACTACTGAACTGTTGGTTCCATTTTTCAGGAGAGCAAGTGACGCTCCGACTTTGTTGGTTAATTTCTTGATAATTTTTAAATCTTTTTTCATTCTGTACCTATATTATAACAAAAGTGTACCCGCGGAATCAAGTTAATCATTTCTTTCTCCGTTTCCCCAATCAATCACAACTGGAAATCTTGGAATGTTATCTACCGATCTTTCAAAATAACGACAAGTGACCCATGTAGGTTTTACTTCTTGTTCTAGTAATGCTTTAAGTGTTTCTTGATTTCCTCTCACTCCACTTTTAAATGTATTATCACCATCAGTCAAAACAAAGTGTTTAGCATATCCTGCCCAATTACCTTGGCCTTCTAATACTTCTAACACTTCAAATTCTTCTGTTATAAATTCTTTTCTTTTGAGAAGATTTCTACTTCTCTTGTTCTCATATGGTGTATCGTTTCTAATCATTTGACCTTCATAGCCTTTTCTAAGATAATACTTGTAGCAATTATTGATAGCTGTTTGATTGTCACACCATGATGTTTCTACAAATCTCAATGAATATTCATCTGGTTGTATATCTTCTCCAATAGCTATATCGTTATCTAACCAAAATGTTCTTACTGAAAAGATAGCATCTGGATTATTCTTATCATAACAATCATAAATGTGATACTGAACTTTCTCATGACATTCTTGAGCTTCTTCTGCAGTCGGTTTTACTTTACGAACTAAACTAGTGATCTTGTTAAAGTCTGCTTTGAGTTCGTGATTATAAAGTTCACCATCTAAAATAATATCTGGTTCACTTTCAAAAAATTCTTTTAAGTCATTCTCTATATGAGAACAAGTTGTAATCGCTTTACCTGCTCGTGTAAACAATCCATCTTTAGTTGCTATACATCTTATACCATCTAGTTTCGGTTGACTGAACGCCTGTGAGCCATGTGCTCTCTTTGTGTAATCGTGAGCTAGCATAGGTTTGAACTTATCGTAAGAGTCAACTTTTTCTATATCTTCAAAGTATTCTTTTTCTTCTTTCTTTTCCCACTTGGCTATAGCTTCTTTCTCAGCTTGTTCCGACGGAGAAGTTTCATTGATTTTTCCGATGTTTTTACCTTCTGTAAGTTTCCATTCAGAATATACCATTTTACCACCTTGAATCCCAGCGACTGTTCTATAACCAGGAGCCATTGGCTGGCCAGTTCCTGTCCATTCAATGGTGTATTCTCTAATCTTACCATTAGAGTCTCTTTTATAAAGAGTATTTAATTTAAATATCATTAGTTTCTTTTTTCTTATCTTTATATAATGCTTCTAGGA
>Ga0206683_10000950_pt1 | contig 20255 bp, 18 predicted proteins | sample M280m12015metaG_FD_155483 | JGI IMG/M metagenome (GOLD analysis project Ga0206683, IMG submission 155483) | Ammonia-oxidizing marine archaeal communities from Monterey Bay, California, United States - M2 80m 12015 | ecosystem: Environmental > Aquatic > Marine > Intertidal zone | place: USA...
GTTTCCGACAGGTTTATATAGAAGATGTAGACGATAACGAAACAGATGAAGAAAATTCTTCTGGTGAGGATCAGGTTTTGCCTGAAGTGGCGGTTGGACAGATGGTCAGTGTGGTGGATTCCACTTCAGAAGGACATGTTACAAAACCACCAGCTAGATATACAGAAGCTTCATTAGTTAAAAGATTAGAAGAAGAAGGTATTGGAAGGCCAAGTACTTATGCGGCCATTCTTGGAAGAATTATTCAACGAGGATACGCCTGGAAAAAAGGAACAGCTTTGATCCCTACCGTAAAAGGGTTTGCAGTAACACAGTTATTAGAAGCGCATTTTCCAAAACTGGTTGATTATAAATTTACAGCTGAAATGGAAGTGGCACTTGATGATATTTCAAATGGCATGTGGGAAAAGAATGCTTATCTTCAGGCTTTCTATTTTGATGGCCTTGACGGGGATATAGGACTTCATACCAAAGTAGTCGAGAGAGAAGATGAAATTGATCCAAGAGCTGTCTGCGGCGTCCCATTAGGAAAAACCTCTGACGGGGAGGCTGTTTATGCGCGATATGCGAGGTCACCTTATGTCGAGTGCCGTGAGGATACTGCTGGGGTTCCAGAAGACTTACCTCTCGATCAATTAACAGTTGACAAAGCACTTGAATACATCAATGCGCCACCGGATAGAGAATTGGGAATTGATCCCGAAACAGGACTACCAATTGTTGCAAAGCAAGGAAGGTTCGGAGCTTATGTTTCGTTAGGACGGTTTCCACAATGGCCGAAAGCCTCTTCACGTGAGGGAAAGTTGTTTAGGCTTCCTCATCATTTAAAACTCACGAAGACAGCAATGGCATACTTGAAGTTGGCTATCTCAGTTGAAAATGATGATGCAGTTTTACGAGTGATTAATTCTCCGAAACGGGGGATAGGTAAAAGTTCTTTGGATAAGGCTAAAACATTTGCAGAAAGTAATGATTCGAGTCTTTTTGATGCTTTAGAGCAAGTAGAAAAATTAGAAATAAAAGGAACAGCGCTAAAAGGCATAAAGGGATTTACTGATTTTTGCAGATCTATTTCTACTTTTGATTCTCCTACGCCTGCAGATCTCTTAAATCAAATTTTTGAAACTTCGGGTTACAGAAAAGAGATTTTAAGCAGCAAGAATTCTGAAACACAAATGAAAACCTTTGAAGACTTATCTGAAGTTCTAAAGGAATTTGAAACTACGGAGCAAGTTATTGCAGAGGTCGAACGTTTTGAAGAGTTGAAGCAACAACCCAAACCTAAAACTTCTTCTCTTTTTGACACCATGACTTTAGAGAGGGTTACTTTTGAAGATGCTCTTCAACTTCTGAGTCTGCCAAGAACAGTTGGAGTGGATCCAGCTGATGGTCAAGAAATAACGGTACAGAATGGTCCTTATGGACCGTATTTGAAGAAAGGGTCAGACACAAGAAACATTGCTACTGAAGAGGAGCTTTTAACAATTTCCTTAGAACAGTGTTTAGATTCACTTGCTCAACCCAAAAAGTTTGGGCGGAGAGCGGCAAAGCCTCCTTTGAAAGAATTGGGTGTAGATCCCGTAACAGAAAAGCCGATTCTTTTAAAAGAAGGTCAATGGGGCCCCTATGTAACTGATGGAAAAACTAACGCGAGTCTTCAATTGGGCGATTCGGTTGAAGAACTTACTGATGAGAGAGCAGTTGAGCTTTTAGCTGAGAGAAGAGCAAAGGTTTGATGACTAATGCTTAAGAGATTTTTAACTTATTGATGTGAATAGGGGCTGTTATGAGTCTTGAAAAACAAGATAATAAGAATGGACGGTTATTTTCAAACATCAATAATCTCACAGAGAAAGCTTTTGACTCCCCTAGTTTTTTTAGACTCTGGATAGCCCAAGTTGTATCTGCAACTGGTGATTGGCTTGGTCTATTAGCGATAAGCATTTTGGCTATCAGGGTTGGTTCTGGAAATGAAGGCGCTGCATTAAGCCTCGTATTGGGCGCGCGAATTGCACCAGGTTTTTTCTTTGGACCTTTAGCAGGTGTTTTTGTTGATCGTTGGGATCGAAAACGAGTCATGATTTTTTGTGATATCGGCAGGGCGATAGTGATGATTGTTCTTCCGTTTGTCAACAACTTGATAGGACTCTTTATCGCTTCCTTAATACTCGAAGCTTTAACTATGTTGTGGTCACCGGCGAAAGAAGCCTCTGTTCCTAATCTGGTTTCTGAAAAGTTTTTAACAAGTGCTAATTCTTTATCCCTTGTTGCCGCTTATGGAACGTTTCCATTAGGCGCAGGGCTAATGGCATTATTTGGTCGTCTCTCAACCGCATTGTTTGATTCAAGTTGGGCTGACAACATCAGACTCGATGATATGGGTTTAGCTTTTTACGCTAATGCAGTTTCTTTTTTGGTGACTGCATTACTCATCTCATCCATTGAGCTTCCTCAAAAGCAGCGTGCTGAAAACTCAGAAAATCAAGGTGCAAAAAAACAGTTATTGAGTCCTATTAGAGAATTAAAAGAAGGTTGGCAATTCGCTTTCATTAATCCCGTAGTTAGGACTGTTAATGCAGGACTAGCTACTGCGATGTTAGGTGCCGGGATGGTGATTCCTTTGGGAGTGATCTACACAGATGAATTACTGGGAGCCGGTAAATCCGGATTTGGTGTTCTTTTAACAGCATTGGGTTTTGGTGTAGGTGCGGGAGTTCTTCTAGTTTTCTTTTTTAGGAATAGTATCGACAAGGCAAAAACATTTACGAGAGTTCTTTTTGGAGCAGGAATCTCCTTATTTGCAACAGTTTCTACAGGGCAAATTCATTTTGCGATGGTCATGTTATTTCTCGGAGGAATCTGTTTAGGTGTTACATATGTAGTTGGGTTTACTCTTCTACATGAAAATGTTGAAGACCATATGAGGGGTCGTATTTTTGCAACTTTTTATTTACTGGTAAGAGCTTGTGTCCTATTAGCGTTAGTTATCGGTCCGCTAGTAGAAGATGGTCTGGATAGACTTTCAAGCCTTCTATGGGATCGCAATATTGAGATAGCTGGTTTAGAAATTGCTGTTCCTGGAGTGAGAATAAGTTTGTGGCTTGCAGCTTTAATTGTCTTTTCTGCCGGTGTTTTATCTAAAGTTTCCTTAAGGGTTGGTGAAACAAAGCGACTTTCTGAAACCACTGAGGAGAAAAACTTGTGACAGGTTATTTAATCACTGTAGAAGGACCAGATGGTTCGGGGAAATCAACTCAGGCACGTCTTTTAGCGGAACATCTTGGTGCAATACATACAAGGGAACCTGGCGGAACTGAACTTGGCGAAAAGCTTCGAGATATGGTTCTAGATCCGAGTAGCGAAGGGCTTTCTGATCGTGCTGAGGCTTTGATGATTGCCGCAGCGAGAGCTCAACATGTTGAAGAAGTGGTTAGACCCGCTCTCGAACAAGAAAAGAATGTTGTAAGTGACAGGTTTCTTGAGTCCTCTGTTGCTTACCAAGGTTATGGGCGTGGATTAGGTCCAGAAGAAATTCTTGACATGTCGATATTTGCAACACAAGGGTTAAAAGCAGATTTGATTGTTTTAATTGATGTTGATGCTCCTCTTGCCGCTAACAGGCGAGGTGAAAATTTAGATCGCATTGAAAAAGCAGGTGACGATTTTCACTCTCGTGTTATGAGTGCTTACAGAACCATGGCTTCTGACGATCCAGAACGCTGGATAGTGATTGATGGGTCAGGAACAGTTGATGAGGTATCTCGACAGGTTATTGATCAAGTCGAAGTCCGATTAGAGAAGTATGCGAAAGATTGACCTTTGGGGTCTTATATCTGGACAGACAGAAGCTACAGATTTTTTAAAGAAAGCTGTAGCTTCACCCGTGCATGCTTATCTTTTCGTGGGTCCCGAAGGAGCCGGACGAGAGGAAATTGCAAGAGCCTTCTCTGGTTCTATTTTTGCTAAATATGAGGAAGGTCAAGATCTTGAAAGATGTAAGGATTTGGCTTGGAGAGGAATTCATCCCGATCTATCGATAATAGAACCTGAAGGTAGAGGGCTAAGAGTATCAGATGCTCGAAAAATAATTATTGAAAGTTCCCGCTCACCTATCGAATCGAAAAAAAAGATCTTGATTGTAAACCGTTTTGATACTGCTGAACCAGAAGCGGTAGCAAGCTTGCTGAAAACCATAGAGGAGCCTTCACTTTCGACGATTTTTATCCTTTTAGCAGAGAGTGTTCCTGATTCGCATGTGACGATTTCCTCTAGATGTGTGAGAGTTGATGTACCTGCTATGACCGCAGAAGAACTTGCTGATTTATTAAAAAGTGAAGGAGTTGAAACAGAAGATGCAATTCGTCTAGCAGAAGCTTCTGCAGGCAATCTTGGCAGAGCACGTTTATTGCAAGAGGATGCTTCGTTTATTATCCGGCAAGAAGCGTGGAGAACCTTGCCAGACCGTTTAGATGGAAGTGGAGCTGCGGTGTCTATTGCTGTTGAAGAATTGCAGAAAATGATTGATGATGCTCAATCTCCACTTACTGACCGCCATAACCAAGAATTAGAACACCTTGGACAACAGGAAGAGGTTTTTGGAACTCGTGGTTCGGGGCGGCAAGAAGTTGTTGAACGTCACAAACGTGAAATTCGTCGACTACGTGATGATGAACTGCGATTTGGTTTGGCCACACTAAGCAGACGGTACAGAGATTTGGGAATTGTAAGCGATAATTACGAAGGGTTAGATGCTGTTGAGATGATTACTGGCGCGGCATTAGAGCTAATAAGAAATCCAAATGAACGTTTACTTTTACAGGCTCTTTTATTGAATTTGTCAACGAAGATTGACGCTTAAGGAAGCTCAATAATAGTCACAGTGCCATTATTGCCATCTACTTGGATTAAAGCTCCATCCGGTATTTTTTCAGCTGCTTGATGAACGCTAACTACACAAGGAATACCAAATTCTCTACTGACAATTACTGAATGACTCATAGGAGCTCCTACATCAACAACTACTCCACCGGCAGGAATGAAAAGTGGTGTCCAAGCTGGATCTGTAATTGGAGCTACCAGAATCTCACCTTGTTCTAGTCCGCGTGGATCTCCAGGGTCAGTTATTACTCTCGCCCTACCAGTTATTTCACCAGGGCAACCTGAAAGTCCAGTTAGAACTTCACCAACTTGAACAGGTTCAACTGAAGTAGTTTTCTGATTCCATTCAGAAATCGGCGGAACGTCACCATTTACAATGAAGGGTTCTTCAAGTGAAGAGAGCAATTCGAAATCTTTTCGTCTCTGTAAAATAGTTTCACTAAAGGAAGCTGGATCTTCGAGAAAACCGTTGAGTTCGTCATCTAGAAGAAGGAAAATATCATTCGGTTTCTTTAAATAGCCTTCGTTGGTCATTCGATTCCCTAATTCGTAGATAGGTAATCTAACTTCGTGGATAGCCATCATCTGAGTTAGTTTTGTACGTTCTCGTGTCGGCACAAAGATTTTGGAGACTCTTAAACCTGTTTCAAGCAATTCCAATGCTTCATCGTTACCGGCTAAAGCTTCACGTGCTTGTTTTTCAGCAGCTAAACGGTCTGCAGTGGCGTGTGCTTGTTTCGAAGATGGTGAAAAATCTTCATCAACTTTTCTCATTGCATTAATAGCTGCAGTGACTGGATTTGAATCAACTTCCCAGGTGGGATTTCCAGTGTCCCATTCACCTGGTCCGCGACAGCCATGTTCCTTGAGGAAAGATTCAAAACCTTCCAAGAATTCTGGAGAAGTTTTTTCAAGGCGGCTGAGTTCCCACATATCTTCTGTCATTGGGACAGAGTCAATTCCATCAAGACCAGAAATAAGTCGTCCAGATAAGCTCGGGTCTATTTCAGCGCAGACTTGTCCAAGCAGCCCTGGTCCTACCGCTGATGCAGTTCCATAAATGTAGTAAGGCTCGAAAAACTCACGAATATGTGAAGTGATAGAGCGAGCTCTATCCACTAAATCTTTGTTTGAAATTGTGTTCAGATCTGGTCTGCCATCACGAAGATCAATTACTTTTTTCCTATCCTCCATAAGTTCCTTAGGTTCTTCAGTTACCGTCATAATCCACCCCATTGTGGCTTCTATCTTTTCTCCCAATTCGGGTCGATCATCATCGGGATGAGGAGTATGAGGAATCACATCAGGGTGAGAACCTAACAAGATGTCATCCATTTGTTGAGCAGACAGTCCAGGACTACGTTCCCCTACTAGTCGAATCAATGACATATTGAGGTACACGTAACCGCCGAAACAAGCAATGAAATCAGGTTGATCTTGGTTTATTTCATCAGACGAAGAAGACCCCCACCTAAAATGACCATTCATCCAACCGAAAGCAACACCAGTTCCCCAAACTAGATCCCACCCAAGCGGACTACATGGGTTGGGCATAATTTCACCAACATTTGACCTCGTATACATAGGAAAACGTTTACTTGGTATCCAGTCTGTTATCCATTGTTCATTCATAGGTGCCTTTCATTTATCGTGCAATACAAAGCGTATTCTTTTGAATCCTTTTCCTTTTGATTCAGTTTTAACAACTTCCATCCTCCCTACTTGCGAGGTAGATGAAACATGAGTGCCGCCATCGGCTTGTTTGTCTAGACCAACAATATCGACAATTCTTATTTCTTTAACAGACTCGGGGACTAGATTGACCTTTGTTCTAATCAGATCACGGTCAAGCACAGCGTCTTCTCGAGCTAAAAAAGAGACTTCAATAGGTTTATCCGCAGCGATTTCTTTATTGCATAAATATTCGATCTCTGTTCCAAAGTCTGTTGACATTTCATCCATTTCAAAATCCATTCTCCCAGATAATGCATCCATATTTCCCCCAGTTACAACACGTTTCCATTTTTTCCACATGACACCACAGAGTATGTGCATTGCAGTATGAGTTCGCATCATTTGGCGCCTTCTTTCGTTATCAACTTCACCTGAAATGCGTGTTCCTTTTGTAGGTATTGGTCCAGCTAAGGTATGCCAGATTTGTTGGCCGACGGTTCTTACATCAATGACGGAAGCTGCGCCATTTTCCCATAATAAATGACCAGTGTCATGAGGCTGACCTCCACTAGTTGCATAAAAAGCTGTTTGGTCTAGTTCAATTCTCGAATCATCTACATCTGTCACAACTGCTTCAAAAGATCTGAGTTCCGCATTATTTAAATAAAGCTTTTTTGTCATATTAGTTATTCTTTTTTTCTGTATTTATTACTACTCTTAATTCCCCTTTAACAACTTGCCATGTAAGTTGTTCAAGGCCAGTACCATCCGGAGGGAATTTATTTTTTGAATTACATGAATTAAAAAAGTTGGAATTATCGGAATCCCATTGCGCTATGCAAGAGTCGGCTTGTTCAGGTACTTGAGCTAGAAATGCAAACCAATCTGTTTGCGGATCGTTGCCAGCGTGAGTGATCCAAATAGGTCTATTACGACCTACTAGGTCAGGGAAAAGAACAGGACCGTTCGAAGAGATTTCATTGGCAAGATTAGTCGCATCAATCCCGCGAAAATCATTGTCACCTAAACGAATTTCTATTGAATCTGAAGATTTTGAGATTGAGAGAAGGATAAATAAGCATGCTAGAGCAACAACAATTCCAGCAACACCTACAACAGTTGCCTTTACGACGTTTACACGGACTCCGTGAGCTCTTGTCAATTTTTCCTTCTCTGGTTTGGGTCTTCTCGTTACTTTGCCTAGTATCGCGGCCGTTTGCTATTGCACTAAACAATAATGAATTAACTACTTTTGGAAATATACAGGAGCTTAAATAAATGGATCTTTTTGAGTATCAAGGCAAAGAATTTTTCGCCGAATACGGAATGCCTGTTTCACCAGGTGAATTAGCACTTACGACCAAAGAAGCAGTGACAGCAGCTGAAAACTTGGGATGCCCAGTAATGGTAAAAGCTCAAGTTCATACCGGAGGAAGGGGTAAAGCAGGCGGGGTTAAATTTGCAGCAAGCATTGATGAAGTGTCAGAGCATGCTGAAAATATTCTTGGGCTTGATATTAATGGACACATAGTTGAACGTCTTTGGATAGAAAAGGCTTCAGATATAGCAGAAGAATACTATGCCTCATTTACTCTAGATCGATCTGCAAAAAAGCATCTGGGGATGCTTTCAGCAGAAGGGGGCGTGGAAATAGAAACGGTTGCCGAAGAAAACCCTGAAGCAATAGCCAGAATCTGGGTAGATCCTGTAGAAGGACTTTCTGAAGGAAATTGTAGGAATTGGGTGAAAGAAGCGGCTTTACCTGAACAAGCGATTGAGGGTGCAGTAGAGATCCTTTTAAAACTTTATGAGGCTTATGTAGATGGAGATGCAGATCTGGTTGAAATTAATCCATTGATTTTGACGGAAGATGGAAAGGTTCATGTTCTAGACGCGAAGGTCACTTTGGATAGTAATTCAGTTTTTAGACATGAAAATTATGTAGATTTTGATCAAACGCAGACCAGAGACGAGCGTGAAATGGCGGCGCACTCAAAGGGTTTGCAGTACGTCGGATTAGAAGGAGAAGTTGGTGTCATTGCTAACGGTGCAGGTTTAGCAATGTCCACTGTTGATGTTGTTAATCAAGTAGGTGGTCGTCCAGCGAATTTCTTAGATATTGGCGGAGGTGCAAACGCTGATGTGATGACCGCAGCTTTAGAGGTAATTAATAATGATCCAGACGTCAGGTCTATTTTCATTAATATTTTTGGTGGTATCACTAGAGGTGAAGAAATAGCTAATGGAATAATCGATGCATTAGACAGAGTAGAAATGCGTTCCCCGATTGTAATCAGACTCGATGGGACAAATGCAGATGAAGGTCGGGCAATTCTTAAACCACACTTGTCACAAACACTGCAAGTAGCACCCACAATGCTAGATGGAGCTGAACAGGCTGTTGCTTTAGCGAAAGGAATGAATAATTAATGAGTATTTTTGTAAATTCAGAAACAAAAGTTATTTATCAGGGTCTAACAGGAAGTCAGGGCAAGTATTACGGGTTATTAAACAGGGACTATGGAACAAAAGTTGTAGCTGGTACAAATCCAAAAAAAGCTGGGACAGATGTTGAAGGAATTCCAATCTTTGCAAGTGTGGCTGAAGCCGTTGAAGAAACAGGCGCAACAGCATCATGCATTTTTATTCCTGCTCCAGGAGTAAGAAGTGCTGTACTCGAAGCTGCCCAGGGTGGAGTCGATTTCATTGTTGCAATAACGGAAGGAGTTCCAGCACACGACGAGGCTCTTTTCTATAACCAACTTTGTAAAGACTTCCCTAATGTTCAACTGTTGGGTCCTAATTGTCCAGGGATTATATCGCCAGGAGAATGCAACATCGGTATCACTGCAGGTCATATAGCTCTTCCTGGTGGACCTGTAGGGATTGTAAGTCGATCCGGAACACTTACTTATCAGGCTTTACATGAACTGAAAGAAAAAGATATAGGTTGCACAACTTGTGTTGGAATCGGTGGTGACCCAGTTCCAGGAACTTCATTTATTGACTGTTTAGCCGCTTTCGAAGCTGACCCGGAGACTAAAGCAGTCATGATGATAGGCGAGATTGGAGGAAGTGCTGAAGAAGAAGCTGCAGAATTCATTTCTAATAATATGACTAAACCTATTTCGGCTTATATAGCAGGGGTAACAGCACCACCGGGTAAAAAAATGGGACATGCAGGGGCGATAGTTTCAGGAGGTAAGGGTACCGCTAAAGCGAAAATGGAAGCCCTTGAAGAAGCGGGTGTTAAAGTTGGAAACAATCCAACTGAAGCAGGTGACTTAATGGCAGAAATTGTTTCCCAGCTTTGAAGATTCAAATGGTACGGTCATTTTATGCGTTTGGCCGTTTTAGTCTCAGGAACAGGGAGCATCCTCGAAGCCATTTCTCATTCAGGTATAGAGATTTCTTTGGTAGTTGCCGATAGAGAATGTGAAGCGATACAACGAGCATTAGACAGAGGTCTAAATGTAGAACTAATTGAACGTTCAGACTTTGGTGAAAAATTTAATCGAGTCTCATATACGAATCAATTAGTTAGGAAATTAGAAGTAGCCGAAATTGAATTAATAGCAATGGCTGGGTTCGGAACAATTCTTGAAAAACCGATTTATGACGCTTATGCAGGAAAAGTACTAAACACACACCCTTCGTTGCTTCCTGCTTTTCCGGGTTGGAACGCAGTGGAAGAAGCGATCATTGCAGGAGTTGAAGAAACAGGTTGCACCATTCACCAAGCAACACTCGAAGTTGATTCAGGTCCTATTTTGGCTCAAGAAACTGTGCCTATTCTTGAAGGAGATGATACGGCTAGTTTGCATGAGAGAATAAAAATAATTGAACGCAAATTGTATGTGAGTGTAATTAAAAGAATTATGAATGAACCAGATTATGGTTCAGTGGTATAAAGGAGAAAACTTGAATCCGTCCCGTGCTTTGTTGTCTGTCTATGACAAGACTGGAATAGTTGATTTTGCGAGAAACCTAATTGATCTTGGATGGGAAATAATTTCATCTGGTGGAACAGCAAATCACTTGCTTGAATCTGGACTGGATGTAACTGAAGTTTCAGATGTCACAGGAGCACAAGAAATGCTTGATGGTCGTGTAAAAACTCTTCATCCAAAGATTCATGGTGGAATTTTGGCAGACCGTTCAAATCAAGAGCATCTTAAAGAACTAGAAAAGCGAGGAATAAAACCTATCGATCTGGTAGTCGTAAATCTTTATCCATTTGTAAAAGATCCGGGGATTGAACTAATAGACATAGGAGGCCCAACAATGGTCAGAGCAGCGGCAAAAAACTTTGACTCAGTTGGGGTGGTTGTAGATCCTTCAAAATATGAATACGTAATTGATGAAATACGACAAGAAGGAAGACTCACAGTAAAAACCAGACGAGATTTAGCCAGAGATGCTTTTGCTCATACTGCAGGATATGACTCAGAGATAGTTTCATGGTTTGACGACGGACAAGAAGAATTACCTAAAAGTTTTCATTTATCAATTGAAAAAACAGGGGAACTCAGATACGGAGAAAACCCTCATCAAGTTGGAGCTAGGTATCGCTTCACGAATGCATCAAGTTGGTGGGATGAGGCGATTATCCATAGTGGAAAATCAATGTCATATTTAAACATTTTTGATACCGAAGCAGCTTGGAGGATGGTTAACCAATTCGGTGATGAGCCATCTGCAGTAGTTGTAAAGCATGCTAATCCTTGTGGAGTCGCTACTGCGAAAACAATCGAAGAAGCATATAAAGCTGCACATGAATGTGATCCTGTATCAGCATTTGGTGGAATAGTTGCTTTTAATCGTCCAGTTACTACTGAAGTCAGCGAGAGGCTAAGTGAGATTTTTACTGAAGTCGTGATAGCCCCATCGTATGAAGACAAAGCGGTTCAAAAGCTTAAAGAAAATGCGAATTTGAGAATTATAGAAGCCGGATCTCCCACGAGTTACAAATTTGATTATCGAAATGTTGATGGTGGTTTATTAGTGCAAACCTCGGATTCTTATTTAGGTGATCCTTCTGAATGGGAGGTTGTAACTGAAAGGCAGCCAAATGAATCTGAATGGATTGATCTTGAATTTGCTTGGAAGATAGTTGCCAGTGTTTCATCGAATGGAATAGTTCTGTCGAAAAACAGACAAGCAGTTGGAATTGGAGTTGGTCAACCTAACAGAAGAGACGCTGCGCGAATAGCAACTGAAAAAGCAGCAGGTAGAGCCGCAGGTGGTGCATGTGCCAGTGATGCTTTTTTCCCTTTCAGAGATGGTTTAGATGCAGCGATCGATGCTTCAGCTAGTGCAGTTATACAACCAGGTGGGTCCGTAAGAGATGACGAGGTAATAGAGGCAGCAAATGAAGCGAACCTCACAATGGTATTTACTGGCATTCGTCATTTCCGGCACTAGGAGGGTTGCTTTTAATCAGGTATCGTTCACCAAATGGCAGCACAATTATTAGCAGGAGCACCGGTTGCGGATTCAGTCTTAGATGACGTAAAAATACGTACTCGTTTACTCATAGAAAAAGGAATTAAACCTGGATTGGGAACGATACTTGTTGGTGAAGATTCTGCAAGTGCAGGTTATGTGAGGAAAAAACACGAAACCTGTGAAGAAGTCGGTCTTGCATCACAACACATAGAGATTCCAAGTGATGCTTCCCCGACTGCTCTACTTGAAGCTGTAGATAATTTCAACAATGACCCAGAAGTTCACGCTTACATTATTCAACATCCGGTTGCAGATGGCTTTGATTTCAATACTGCTTTATCACTAATGAATCCTGAGAAGGATGCTGACGGTCTTCACCCAGTTAATTTAGGTAAATTAGTACTTCAAGAAGAAGGCCCAGTTCCATGTACGCCAGCCGGTATACAGGCAATACTTGTTCACTATGGGATTGAGACGGCTGGAAAACATGTAGTAGTAATTGGAAGAGGACCTACGCTTGGTCGCCCAATGGCTTTATTAATGTCTTCAAAAGAGAAAGGAGCTAATGCTGCGGTAACCGTTGTCCATTCAGCAGTTCCTAATCTTTCAGAAATTACAAGTAAAGCAGATATTGTTATTGCGGCAGTAGGAATCCCATCTTTCGTTATTCCTGAAATGATTCGACCTGGTTCAGTTGTTATCAGCGGGGGAATTTCATGGGAAGGTAAAAAATTGCTCCCTGATGTAGATGAATCTGTTGGAGAAATAGCATCTTGGATAACCCCACGACTTGGCGGTGTGGGGCCAACCACAGTTGCCATGTTGCTTCGTAACACAGTAGAAGCAGCAGAACGAAAAATTCTCTAATTTTTTTTTAATTCCAACTCTTTCGATCGAAAGAAGGCGTCGACCTCGATAAGGTCAAGGTATGGCTGAAAAAATAAAGATGAGTTCAAATGGGATCCTAGAAGTACCAGACGAACCAATTATCCCTTTTATCGAAGGTGATGGCACCGGAGTCGATATTTGGCCAGCTGCGAGGCATGTATTGGATGCAGCTGCTGCTAGACACGGACGAAAAATTGAATGGATGGAAGTTCTTGCTGGACAAAAAGCTTATGACGAAACAGGTGAATGGCTTCCTCAAGAAACTATTGATGTCTTTAATGAATATTTAATTGGGATAAAAGGACCATTAACCACCCCTATCGGAGGTGGCTTCAGAAGTCTGAACGTAGCTTTACGACAAATTCTTGATTTGTATGTTTGTCTAAGACCAGTTCGATGGTTCCCAGGTGTGCCTTCACCAGTTAAAGCACCACATTTGGTAGACATGGTTATTTTTAGAGAAAATACTGAAGATATTTATGCAGGTCTTGAAGTTGAAGCATTCTCCCCAGAAGCTAAAAGGTTAAGAGAGTTGTTGTCTGATAATTTCGGTTGGGAAATTAGAGAAGATTCCGGAATTGGAATAAAACCAGTGTCTAAAACAGGTTCACAACGACTTCAAAGAGCAGCGCTTCAGTACGCGGTTGATAGAGGACGAAATAGAGTCCACTGGGTTCACAAAGGAAACATTATGAAATTCACAGAAGGTGCTTTTCAAAAATGGGGCTACGAACTTGTCAAAGAAGAATTTAGTGATCAAGCAGTTGCTTGGGAAGATTGCGGTGGAGATTCTGGAGATAAGATTCTTGTTCAAGATGCAATCGCAGATATTGCTTTGCAACAAGTACTTACACGTCCCGACGAATTTGATGTGATAGCGACAATGAATCTCAATGGTGACTACCTGTCCGATGCTTTAGCAGCACAGGTAGGTGGGATTGGTATAGCTCCCGGAGCAAATGCAAATTATGTAACAGGTCACGGAATTTTTGAAGCCACTCATGGGACAGCTCCTAAATATGCCGGTCAGGACAAAGTTAATCCTTCTTCTGTTCTTCTTTCGGGAGTTCTAATGTTCGAACACATTGGCTGGAGAGATGTAGCAGATGACATAGTCAAAGCCCTTGAAGCAACAATTGCTGACAAAGTCGTGACTTATGATTTTGCACGTCAAATGGAAGGCGCAACAGAAGTTAAGTGTTCAGAATTCGCACAAGCAATTGTTGACCGATTCTGAATCAGAACGTACAACCATAAAAGTTGGAGAAGATTCCAACGAAAATGGGGTTGCGAAACGTTGGTTTAGATTAGTTTTTCGCTCTATAAAAGCCCATCCGATACCACACATCATAGGAATTTCAGCAGGAAATCTTTTCTCTTTAGTCGTTGTAGGTTTCACAATTGTTTTAGGTCGTGTAACTGACGAGGTGATCATCCCAGGTCTAGATGGCGATGGAGTAGAAGGACGAACAATTTTTGGTGGGTTCATTGCAATAGTAATTGTTGGTTTTGCAAGAGGTTTTTCGGTAATGCTGAGAAGATTTTTTAACTTCACGGCAGTAGAGAAAACCAAACAAACTTGGAGACTTGGAATAATCGATAATATTTTGGACGCTCCAAGGTCTCATTACTGGTCAAGGTCTACCGGAGAACTTTTGGCGAGAGTAGATACTGATGTGGAAACAGCTACCTCGGTGTTAATGCCTTTAGCTTTTTCAGTATCTGTAATTTCACTTATTTTGGTTTCATTGATAAGTCTTTTGATAATTCATCCTTTGTTCTTCGTTGTCGCATTATTGCTTTTTCCTATACTTGCAGTCCTTCAAAGGTTTTTTGTTCGCGCAGTTGAAGAACCCGCAAGAAGAGCCCAAGCGATGATAGGAGAAGTCTCAGAGATAGCGCATGAAAGTCTTGACGGAATAATGGTGGTAAAGACAATTGGGAGACAAAAGCAAGAGTTAGATCGGTTAATTAAAAGCTCACAACGATTACGTGAAGAACGCTTAAAAATTGGTTGGCAGAGATCAGTTTTTTCTCCGCTTTTATATCATCTTCCGAATTTCGGAATTTTGGTTTTATTAATGGTTGGAGCTTTATTAGTCGACAACGGTTCGGTGACTGTAGGTGAAACTGTTCAAGCGATGGCTTTATTTATGATTCTTACTCTTCCCGTTCAAATACTTGGTTTCATGTTTCAAGAAATGCCTCGGTCAGTAGTTGCTATGGATCGAATAGATGAAATTTTTTCAATCGATAAAGTTCAATATCCTAAAGGCAGAGAAGTCGAAGAACCAGTAGACGTAATTTTTGACAAAGTTGGCTTTTCGTATCCTACTGAAAATGATGAACAGGTTAGACAAAGTGTTTTAGAAGACTTTTCAGAAAAGATCAGCGAAGGTGAATCTGTAGCTCTTGTAGGTTCTACAGGTTCTGGCAAGAGCACACTTGTAATGCTCATGTCTGGTTTGATCGAACCAACATCAGGAAGCATAACTTTAGGAAATGTAAATGTTGGTGAATTGGGTCCAGATTTTGTTTCTGATCACATCGCCTCTGTTTTCCAAGAGACATTTCTTTTTGCTTTAAGTATCCGTGAAAATTTGATATTAGGTGGAGACGTTTCAGATTCAGATATCAATTCGGCGCTTCAAGTTGCCTCAGCTCAAGATTTTGTTTCTGAGTTGCCCCAAGGAATTGAAACGATTGTAGGGGAACGTGGTGTAACACTGTCAGGGGGACAGCGTCAGCGCATAGCTATTGCACGTGCTCTGTTGAGAAAACCTTCTGTATTAGTTTTAGATGACGCCACCTCTGCAGTAGATCCCAAAGTTGAAGCAGAAATTTTAAAGAATATAAAAAAAGAAACTAATTGTTCTTTGCTTGTGATTGCCCACCGTCTAGCAACAATTCGACTAGCGGAAAGAGTAATTTTTATTGATGACGGAAGGGTTTCCGCTTCAGGTTCTCATGAAGAATTATTAAAAATTGATGATTACGCCAATCTTGTAAGCGCATATGAGGATGTAACGCTATGACATTTTTAGACGGACATGATGCTATAGGAAACGATTTCGAAAATGAGATACAAGGTTTAGAAGGAATCGAAGAGGTAGGTGCACTAAATGTTCTTAAGAGAGGCTTAAAGGCTTCTCCGGAATTAAAATCGGGTATTTCATTAACAGCTTTGATGGCACTAGCAGTAGCAGGTGGAAAGTTGTTGGTACCACTAACAATCAAAGAAGTGCTTGACAGAGGCATTACAACTAGTGGTGTAAATGTTAATTCAGTTCTATTTTTTTCCTTAATAGCGATGGTTCTTTCAATTGCAGGAATGGCTCTCGGTAAAGCAACCTATTACCGTTTAGCTAAAACAGCAGAAAACGTATTAATGGGTTTACGGATACGCACATTTGAACATCTACACAAATTAAGCATCGCTGATCACGTACAAGCCAGAAAGGGTGCTTACACCGCAAGAGTAACAAGTGACGTTGAGACTCTTACACAATTTGCTCAATGGGGAGCGATAGCTTGGATAATTAATTCCATACAGATACTGGCAGTTTTAGTAATTATGGTTGTTTACTCTTGGCATCTTTCAATAGTCACCCTTTTAGTTCATGCTCCGCTGTTCCCTGTTCTCAGGTGGATGCAACGAAGACAATTACGAGCTCATGACCGAGTTAGGAGTCGAGTATCAGACACACTTTCAGTAGTTTCAGAATCTATTCAAGGGGTCGATGTTGTTAGATCTTATGGGTATCGTCGGAAAACCAGATCAAAACTGCATCATGCTATTGATGATCAATACAAAGAGCAGATGGTTGCTCAAAAATACTTTTCATTTGTTTTACCAATAACTGACATCATTGGAGTCGCTGCAATTGCATCAGTTGTTGGTGCAGGTGTTTACTGGGGACCAGACTGGGGAGTCACTTCAGGAGAATTGATTGCTTTCGTATTTCTGTCGAACCTTTTAGTAATGCCAATTTCGGAATTAGGTGAGGTACTGAATCAAACTCAGACTGCGCTCGCGGGATGGTGGAAAGTTTTAGAAGTTCTTGATAAAGAAATTGAAGTTAAAGAACCTCATCAAGGTTTGACTTTGCCCAATAGTCCACTTGACGTGAAAGTCGAAGAACTTGATTTTTCATATCGAACCGGAGGGGTGGTGCTCGACAACGTAGACATTTACATACCTGCTGGAATCTCAGTTGCTGTTGTTGGTGAAACAGGTTCAGGAAAGACAACTTTTGCGAAACTACTTACTCGTTTAGCTGATCCAACAAGTGGACGGATACTTGTAAACGGTCAAGATCTTAAAGAAATAGATTCCGATCACAGGCACAGAACAATACGGATGGTTCCACAAGACGGTTTTCTTTTTGATACCAGCGTGATTGAAAATGTTCGTTTTGGTCGAAATGATGCTCAAAGAAGTGAAGCAGAGGAAGCCATTGATGATCTAGGACTATGGCCTTGGATAGAACAACTACCCGAAGGATTGGAAACTCGTGTTGGTGAAAGAGGTGAGTCTCTTTCAGTGGGAGAAAGACAACTAGTAGCACTAGCTAGAGCGCAAGTAGCAGATCCAGGATTGTTGATTTTAGATGAAGCTACTTCGGCAATTGACCCTGAAACGGAGCAGATGTTGGAGGTTACGTTAGAACGATTAGCGCAAGGTCGTACCACGGTAAGTGTCGCCCATCGGATATCAACTGCTGAACGGGCAGATTTAATTCTGGTTTTTGATAAAGGAAAGATAGTTGAAAAAGGAGAACACTCTGACTTAGTGAACTTAGAAGGAATCTATTCGAAGCTTTACGAATCTTGGATAGGCAATACAAGAGAAGTGTGAAAAAAGTAACAAAGCGATTTGATTATGATTTTTAACGCCAATTTAAGAATTTAGAAAGTATTCTCAGGTGAACGCAAAAATAATTAAATGGAGTAGATCTTGAACCATCCAATTCGAATAGCTGTAACAGGAGCTGCAGGTCAGATCGGCTATAGCCTCATTTTTCGCATAGCGAGCGGTCAACTTTGTGGTCCGAATCAGCCCGTCATTCTTCAACTGTTAGAGATACCACCTGCAATGGGAGCATTAGAGGGAGTCGCGATGGAACTTGATGACTGCGCTTTTCCTTTATTGCAAGAAATAGAGCTTGCAGATCAAGCAGAAAATGCTTTTGACGGAGCCAATATTGCTTTATTGGTTGGATCTAAACCCAGAAGTAAAGGCATGGAACGCAAAGACCTTTTAGAAGCAAATGGTGAAATTTTTATCGGCCAAGGGGAAGCATTAAACGCAAAAGCAGCAGAAGATTTACGTGTATTAGTAGTAGGGAACCCTGCGAACACTAACTGTCTAATTGCGATGAATAATGCGCCCGATATACCTAATCAAAGATTTTCGGCTATGACTCGTTTAGACCACAACAGGGCTATCACTCAAGTTGCTCGCAAGTTAGAAATTTCCACAACAGAAATAACTAAAATGACCATTTGGGGAAACCATTCCGCAACCCAGTATCCGGATTTATTTAATTGTAAAATTTCTGACAAATCTGTTGCTGAAGTAATAGATGATCAGAATTGGTTAGAAAATACTTTCATTCCTTCAGTGCAACAAAGAGGAGCGACGATCATTGAAGCACGCGGTGCTTCAAGTGCTGCTTCAGCTGCTAATGCTGCGATTGATCATGTCAGAGACTGGATTGATGCAACCTCTGAAAATGACTGGGTGTCAATGGCTGTATGTTCTGATGGCAGCTATGGAGTCGAAGAAGGTCTAATTTCATCTTTCCCAGTCACATGTTCGAATGGGGATTGGGAAATTGTTACAGATCTTGAAATAGATGACTTCTCAAAAATGAAAATCGACGCTTCGGTGCAAGAACTGTCTGAAGAGCGAGACACTGTTTCTGACTTGAAACTAATTTAACAACTAGTTTTACAACCAGCTAACAGAATCACCTCTTTTAACTAAACAATCGTTTATAACAGACCCTGTAACACCACCGCGCCATTCTGGTTTCAAAGCGTCGCGGAGCCCTTCAGATACTTCGTTCATTAGCTTGCAAGGAACTGTCTCACCTGTCACTTCAATTTTAAGTTCACCTATTCGAAGAATCTTTCCGATAGTTTCTTCGAGCTCAACGCCGCTTACGATGAAATTTGCTCTTCGTTCTCCAGGGTTAACAGATTTCCCGATACTTTCAGTTGCTGCTTCCCAGCTTTTTTTTGACAGAACAGTTACTTGTCGATTTGTATGAGGCTCTTTTGCAGAATCCTTAATTCCTTCACCCGCTCTAACTTCTGCTTCGACTAGTGCAACCATTGGTTCACCATGGTTTTTTTTCAACCAAATTTCTAATAATTCGCCCATATGTAAAAGCTACTAGCGTTTTTGGATATTGGTAACTGTCACAGCACGGATTGCTTCAAACACGTCTTCGAGTTGTTCGAACATTTCTGATGCTTCAATAAGTTTTCTTGGATCACCGCCTATTTGCATCGTTCCTTCAATTACTGCATTTAGAGGATTGGTTCTTCCTTCAAACAAAGAGACTGCTACTGATTTATCGGTTTCAAACCAAACGTCGGGTTCATGGTTATTACCAACGTAAATTTCGATTACACCCTTGTCGATATTGATTTGCCAGACAAAAGTTTCCTTATCGACAACTCGGTACTCGACAACAAGCTTGATATTACTTGTAGCTTCTTTTAAATCTTTGTGAGATTGGGCGGTATTGTTTAATTCCTCTACCCAGTCATCTGATAGGTGCACGATTTTTTTCACTGTTCAATCTTACGCTTACTCGTAACAGATCTCTTCGGATCTTCCTAGTACTCTTAAATAATGGAAAAGATTGGTACTGGGCAAAAAACCTATGATTATGAAATTATTAGAGGATTTTGGAAACGTCTGGAGGGTCCAGAAGATGTTCTTGACTTAATGGATGCAGGAACCGACGGCGTCATTGCAGTGATAAGAGATGCAGGCGCCACTTTCTTATCTCCTATTTTTGAATTTGCACAGGAGGTACAATCAGAAGCCATATTGGGATAGTTAGTCGCGAATTTCAAATTCCAGGTTTGATAGCGGCTGAGTTCTCTTATGAACCTGAAAACGGAACTGAGATAATCCTCGATGGAACCGAAACCACAGGTTCAATTTATTTAGCTGATTGATATGAATAAAACTATAGAAGTAAACAATTACCTAAGATCAATAAACCCAGTCTCAGCTCATCTTATGGCTGAAAGGACCGGTTATTCATCTCAACTGATTCCAGTTACTTCTTATGTAACCGTTTCCGCTATTGAAGCTTTTTTACGATATCCGGAAGTGATAAAAGTTA
>Ga0206683_10000951_pt1 | contig 20250 bp, 16 predicted proteins | sample M280m12015metaG_FD_155483 | JGI IMG/M metagenome (GOLD analysis project Ga0206683, IMG submission 155483) | Ammonia-oxidizing marine archaeal communities from Monterey Bay, California, United States - M2 80m 12015 | ecosystem: Environmental > Aquatic > Marine > Intertidal zone | place: USA...
AATCCTCAGTAACAATCAGGTGGTACATGTGACTGCGTTCAAAATGGCCGCCATCGCTCATGAATTGCTCATGAACTTGTTCCAGCATTACCTTACAGCCCAAATGCAGCAGATTTACTGCCCTCTCGCCATCAAAAAATACCCCAGCAAAAACCAAGGCCTTAGCATTTTTAACCAGATGATTAGCAAGTATCTGATACTCCATGTTGTGAGCCTGCCAACATGCCTGAAGCAAAAGGCTATCCAGCCAACGTTGAGGAATCTCACGCTCTGCTGAAAAAGTATCAAAATACTTGACCCAGTTAACGATGCGCAAGGAAACGGCATAGGGATCCCAGGATATCCATTGATTCATCGGGCAACTAACAATCCAGCTATCTATCAGCTTTGCCTTCAGTTCATCGGAAAAGCAGTCCCAATGCAGAAAGTCAAAGTAATGCTGGTTGTACCGCCATAATTTCTTTTGATCATCGCAGACCCAGTCCACAGCATCGGGATTAAAAGGCTTGGTTTCATTAATAAAACAAAACTCATTGTGCAAATTGCCGGGCTGCACGGTTGGCAGCCAGTCCACAGCATTAACCCCACGGCGAACCAAGCCAGCCGACACAGACTTTAGCTTAAATGCTGGCAACAGCCGGCGCACGATCAGGTAATAGAACTGCGACAATTTCAAATGTCGCACGGTCCGGAAGTACAGCCCCGGATGTCTCAACACGCTATATTGAGGCATTGCATTCAACACAAGTCACCAGTGAGACTAATCACTGCTATCTGACGACGGATTCAAATAGTCAACGATATCGATCGTACGCTCAGTAGCCTCAACAATCTCGCTCATTGGAATAGGCGAAGGCAACCCGGACTTAATCGCTGCTACAAAAGCCGCTGCGCATTCAGTATTGCCTTTATTCTGTGCTTTTGTCTTCAATTTGCTAAATCCGGGCCAACCGAAACCTGTTAGCGTGCGATAGTTATCAAGCTGTAAAACACTATTACCACAAAAAACCTCGACTCTATCTTTAGGGAAGGACTGATGCCCATTCGAAAAATAATGGAGCGTAGCAAGTGAGCCGTCCTCAAAGCTTAGAGTAATGCTGACCTTATCTTCGCGAATAACAACCCCAGGGGCAGCCCCCATCTGAGTTGCCTGCACGCCGGTAATCGGTGCGCCAACTAGATGCCGGAGCAGATCCACATAATGACAGGCTTCGCCAATAATACGGCCCCCGCCGACTTTGGGATCATGCAGCCAATGATCATCAGGAAGGTTGCTGGCATTCATCGTAACAATGATGGCTTTAGGGTCGGGCTTTGCGTCCATAAGGCTCTTCATTTTCACAATCAAAGGTGAAAAGCGCCGATTGAAACCAGCCATTAAGATAGGGTTCTTCCCCGCTTCCCAGGCAGCCTGATAAGCCGTAACCACCTCACTCAGCTCTGTGCGGGTTAACGCCAGAGGCTTTTCCACGAATACATGCTTACCCTGGACCAGGGCCTCGCTCGTGTAACTTGCATGAGAATCGTGGCGCGAAGCAATAACCACTGTATCCACAGCCGCATCATTAATAAGCGATTCAGCATCAGTCGTTGCAGAACGGAAACCGAATTTCTTGCCGGAATGAACACTGCTGACTCCGCCTGAGCTGCATAGACTAACCAAACCGGCGCCAGCATTTTTAAACGCCGGAATAAGAATTTGCGAGGCGTAGTTACCGCTCCCGATCATGCCAATATTGGCACCAGCTGCCGATGTGGGCACATCAGAAAGAGCCACCGTACGCTGCTCGCGCGCAATCTCTGCGGTTGGGTTATCGCGCTGAGGGAACCTCAACACCATGCCCATCGGAGAATCATTAGCGAGAATATCGTAGGCAGTCGCAGCATCTTCAATGGGGTAACGATGTGAAACCATATGGTCCACCTGCAAGCTACCCTTAGACAAAAGATTTAAAACAGCTTCGAAGTTGCGCTGCTCTGTCCAACGAACCAGCCCGAAGGGGTAATCATTGCCTTCATCTTCATAGGAGGCATCATAGCGACCCGGACCATATGAACATGAAACCTGAAAACTCAGCTCCTTTTCATAAAAATCTTCCCGCGAAAGGCTCAAGCCAGTAACTCCTACTAGAACTATACGGCCGCGTTGACGACACGCCTGAGCGGCCTGATGCACTGGCTCATTACTCTTAGTAGCAGCGGTTAGCAAGACGCCATCTACGCCGAGACCTCCAGAGAAATTGCGGGCAACCTCCAACATATCCTCACCCTTAGAAAGGTCTACGGCAACTGCTCCCATTTCACGTGCCAAAGCCACTCGCTTCGAATCAAAATCAACACCTAAAACATTGCAACCGTTAGCGCGAAGAATTTGTACCGCAATCAAGCCAATCAAACCGAGACCAGTGACAATAATGTTTTCGCCAATAGACGGCTGCAGCAGTCGAATGCCCTGCAATGCTATGGCGCTGACCACGGTAAAACTGGCAGCCTCATCTTCAACATTATCAGGAATTTTTGCGCAGAGATTGCGCGGAACACAAACTATCTCAGCATGATTACCGTTTGATAACACACGATCGCCGATTGACAGGTCAGTAACGCCAGCACCAAGTCCGATGACCACACCAACATTGCTATAACCGAGTGGCAAAGGCTGATCAAGCTTGCTCTTAACCGCACGAACGGTAGGACCGAGACCGTCGGTCTTTACCTTATCCAACACCATCCTCACCTTATCAGGCTGCTGACGGGCCTTATCGATAAGGTTCGATCGACCAAACTCAACCAACATCCGCTCAGTGCCTGCTGAAATTAGCGTTAACGATGTTCGAATAAGTACATGGCCCGGTTTCAGACTGGGCGGAGGAACATCAACGACATTTGTGTCGCCTTTTTTTAAATCCTGCAATATCTGTTTCATTAAGTGTATTCAGCCCAAACGGGCAGCCCTATCAAAGGTGAGTTGGCTAAGCAGTCTGCCAATACTATGATTATATCGAAGTACTTATTGTTAAGCTGTTCGCATATTTGTGATTATTGTTACAACGTACTTCACCAAAAATTCGGCGAATCGAATATATTTCAATCAGTATGGCAACCATCGATGTCACTCTGCCGGACCGATATCGAGTTTCATGGATGTGCCGCAGGCTCCTTGCCATCCGAACCATGCGACTGCTTCAGCCCTATCTTAAATGAGAATCATTTTCATTAACAGGCTGGTTGTGCCTGACTGTTCGAAAAAATACTGACATACTAAAAAAATCATAGCTTTCGTGCCATGCATTTCTAAGCTATTGTTTCTCTTATTAATTTCTCATAACTTGAATATTTCTCTGCCGGCGTAGGCAATTTAGCAACCGCCTTTCTACCAGCTAAAATAAGTCGGCGCCACTCGCCAGGGTTGCTCAATAGCTCCACAATACTCTCCGCCGCGGCAACTGGGCTGGTCGCAGTAAAGTACTTGGCAGCATCGCCACAAATAGCCCGGGAAAAATCCAGATCTGAGGCTATTAAGGGTCGGCCAGTTGACATCGCCTCTGGATAGTTAGCAGAGAATGTCTCAAGTAACGACGGCATAAAACAAGCATCTACCAAAGCATAAGTTTTCACAGCATCGGCCAAAGATAACCTACCGAGGTTGTTGATGTACCGAGTAACGCCGAGACGTTCAGCATCGGCATTTAACTGAGCCAGACTGGGTTCATCATCGGGAATTGTAAGCACGAAGCTAATCTCACGAGCGGGCTCGATATCTTTTAATGCTGCTGCTACATAGGGAATGCTCTGAATATTCTTATGACCGTACCAAGCCGACAAATACAACAACTGAACCGGCTTACCCAATTCAGGAAACTCAGCATCAGGCACTTCAGCCTCGCCAAACAGAGCTGCGCAAGAATTTGGCACCACGGCAACTGCATCAGGAGAAACCCGCAAACGCCGAATCATACCAAGGCGGGAATTGGCCGCCTCAACGACCCATCGGTCTGCCTGACATGCCCAGTAACCTTTATACAATGAACCTGCAAACTGCTTGAGCATTTTTGCAGTCGAACCCAGCGACTTAAACGCCAACCAAGTGGAATGAGTTATCCAGCCATTTCCCAAACCCATCAGGTGGGGCGAACCAAATTTTAAAAATGCCGGCCCGAAAACCGAAAAAACCACATCAGGAGAAATCTGTTGTTCTAATTCCAATATCTGCTGTCGACAGATTTTATTGCGGGCGGGCGATCCGTCAAGAACATGAACGCGGCTCGGACTAACCCCGAGAATAGACAGTTCTGCGGCAACTTGCTTAGACAGCAAGTAATGCCAACGAATATCGGATACAGCAGCCTTCTCCGCCTCAACAACAAACGAGGTTGCCACCTGAATTCCGCCGCCTTTCACCAGCGTCGTTGCATTTACCAACACATCCATAACAGCGCTCTATTCCCGCACTAAATATGCACAAGCTTCTTAGGTGGTTCGGGTGGCTTTATTTCCTCCATCTCATCAGGGGATAGATCCCCAGACTCAATACGATCTTTAATCCGATCAGCAAACATCACCACGAGAATAACCATTGTCGCAAATAGCACATTGACAATTGAACCACGGCCTGCCGAGAAATTATCTTCGAAAGCCCCCTCCAAAAATAAGGTCAACAAAATTGCCACCGGAAGGGAGTAAGGCACCTTAAGTGATTGCGGTACACTATCACTGAGAATAATTTCTTTAGCACGCCAGAATGCATAACCAAAGAGAGAAATAAACAACACTAAACCAAGATAGCCGAACCTGACAGTTTGACCCAAAATCGCATTATGAACACCGGGAGCGAAGCCACGAGAAGTAAAGTTCTCAGCAAACTCTTGGGCCCTAGACCCGTAGTACGCTCCGGTGCGACCACCCGCGCCCCAGCCGAAAATCGGTCGCTCGAAAGTCGATCGTATATAAACTTCCCATAATTCGATACGCGTGTTGTTAACGCTGGCCATCCGGCCACTGATATTCGTAACAGCATCGTTCTCACCCACAAGAAGGAACACTACCGCCCCCGCGAAACCAGCTATACCTGCGGCATAGAACACCACCTTTGAGCGCAGCGCGATACTTAGAAAAATAATGGCGCAACCCAGTGCCGCGGTAGCATTCCGAGTTCCCGAAAGCACAATCATAGCGACACCAAACAACGCAAAAGTTATCGCTAAACGCCGTATCATGGGCTGTGGATGCACAATGGCAAGCCATACAAGTGAGATAACAAAAAACACATAACTTGTCGCAAAACCTGTCGCATTAGTGAATTGCGAGATAAACCGACCACCATCAAAAACCTGAGGCGCTACAAGAGGGCTCAGCATATGCAGAATAGTAATCCCGATTGCGGTGTATGCCATAAGAATATTGAATGACATTAACTTGTCGATCGAATCGATACGACTCATCCAACCAATGCCAAATGCAATTACGAGCGTAAATTGGGTTCCGAAGTACCAGATATCATTAATACGACCACCGTAATAAAAGACGCTGACACCCATCCAGACGCAATAAGCAATCACCAGCCAATGCACAGGGCTATGAACGCGATTCCAATTGCGCAAAGCAAAGAAAACGCCGAATGAGGCAAGATAAATAATTGCCAGATACTTCACGGCAAAAGCCAGATAATGACCTGCTGCCCAGGTTGAATCTGCAAAAGAAAACGATACCAGCAGTGCAACAATAAAACCCTTCTCCCACTTGGAAAATACGGCGAAAGCGCTGGCCATTGCGAGCACTCCGAGCACCATAATGATGGGAACCAGCGATTCAAGATCGCCGCCTGAGACGAGCTCTGCAGCAGTGCGACTCATGCGCGTGAGCGTAGCCCTGACCCGCTCACTAAACAGCATAAGCACCAAACACAATCCAGCCCAACCGGCAGCAACCAGTAAAAACATTTCTGTTGGGCTGGGGATCCTAAACTCTCTGCCGTCAAATCTGCTCATCTATCCGAACTCCGACAGAAGACAATACTAAGTAATGCCTTAGTGTTTTTCAGGCGCCGCAGCAACGGTGCTTATATCGTGCTCTGCATCACGTTGCGAGACATCGGCCGGCAACAAACTCATAGTGCTGCGGTCTGCCAAAACCTCATTTACCGTTTCTTCAGTAATCGTCGGGCGAGTCGCTGAATAACCATAAACTAACGCTAGGTCGCAGAGTGTATTGATAATACGGGGAACACCCTTGCTTGCATTCCAAATTAATTCTACCGAATCATTAGAAAAAAGGTCAGGTGAGCCGCCAACGACTTGAATTCGGTGGTTAATATAGGCGCTAGTTTCAATTAACGACAACTCGCCCACGTGATAATAAACAGAGACCCGCTGCGTTAACTGACGTAACTCAGGGCGCTGCAACATGGTTCTCAACTCAGGCTGACCAACTAGAATCAGATGCAGCAGGTAATCCTTCTGAGCATTAACGTTGGAAAGCATGCGAACCTCTTCAAGGACCCTCGGCTCCATATTCTGAGCCTCATCTATCACCAAAACTACCCGGCGGCCTTCACTGTATTCTTTTATCAGGAAGGTGACGAAATCATCATAAATCTCCACCTTGCTCTTATTCTTATAATCGAGACCAAACGCCATCAAAACCCATTCGGACAGTTCGCCAAATGCATTGTGCGTAAAGTTAATGAGTCCAACCGTTAGTTCATCGCCCATTTCACTTAACAGACGATTGATAAGTGTTGTTTTGCCCGCACCAACCTCACCGGTGATAACGGTAAAGCCCTGCTTGTTAATCAGGCTATAACGCAACAACGTAAGCGCCATACCATGATCCTGAGACAAATACAGAAAGGCTGGGTCTGGGAGCAAGGCAAAGGGACGCTCACTAAAACCGTAGTATTGTTCATACATCGTTTCAGTTCACTCCTATTCGCGCTCTTTTGCTGCGGAGTTAGACGCTTTGTTCAGCACCGTACCCAAAACAGGTATATTACCGAGAACACGAAAACACTCTTGCAACTCTTCGCGCTTGGTAACACCCGCTTCGGCAACCAGCAAAACAGCATCTACGTAACCGTCTGTAACCACCACGTCATCTGAATTCAATATCGGTGGCGCATCAACGATAACAACGCGATTGACATACCGGGTTTTAAATTCTGCGGCAGCCGCTTCTGCACGAGGCGAAGCGAGCATTTCAGCAGAATTCTCTAGCCGGCTTCTGCCCGGAAGTACAACCAGCCTGTCCAGCCCATTGGGGTGAAAGAGCATGTCTTCAATTGGCGCGCCATCCGACAAATAGTCGCCAAAACCACTTTCCGGCTGGTAACCGAAGTACTCATGAATACTAGGCTGACGAAGATCGGCATCCACCAACATGACATAGCTATTGATGTCCATCGACATCGCTACGGCTAGGTTGACCGCTGTCATAGACTTACCAGCACCTCGATGAGCTGCGGTAACCATGATCATTTTCCAGCCATTAGCACGCATAACTTTGTTAACGCGCGTGCGCAGCATTCGATAGGTATCCTGCAGCTCATGGCCAGGCAATGCCGCAACAATATTCTTTTCACGATATATTCTGGGACTTACATCAACGCATCGCGTGCGAGTATAGATAAGACCAGCATCTGAGTCTGCACCACCTTCCACATCAGCACTGATTGATGAGTCCGCGTCTGGGCCCCTGCTTACAATTGGCGTCTCAACGCCAACCGGCTCGTGTGCTGCTGCGGCTTCTTCAGTTTTTGGGGCTCCGCTCTCCGAAACACCTACTTTCTGGCGATCGATCTCAGCTTGTTCAAGCGCTTGTCGAATGCGTTCCATTAATTAAGTCCTTAGAAGCCTACAGCACGCATAAATGCGAAGAAAATAACATCAAGCGGCTTCACCAAAAAGTGCAGCCCGAGGAGCACAATAACAATGCCCACAGGAATCGACCCAAGCATCATCATCTTGGGTGAGACTGCACCCGCGCCACTAGCAGGGGCCAAAATAAACGGAACTTCAACAATAGGGGGGGTTCCCTGCACCGCCTCAATGGCTGCGGCGTTGTAGATTGAGTCATCCGCCGCATCCGCAACCTGTGTAGCGCCTAGACCAAAAACAAGGCCTACAAGTACTGAGAGCAGAATAATGGCAAAACGATCCGGGCCAAACGGCTTCAACGGAACAGCAGCAGGCTCGATAAGCGCAAAGCGCTCGCCCTTCGACTGCGCCTCTAGGTTCTGGCCCATCTGAGCACCAAATTGTTTATCGCGGAGCACCCAATAGCGGTTTGACACTGAGTTCAGTTCACGCGACAACCCGGCCATTTGTCGCTCCACCTGTGGTGTGCGCATCAGGCGCTGCTCATAATCGGCAAGCTGTGCACGTAATTCAGTACGCTCAGCCTTTAGGCCCCTCTCATCGACCTCGAGCGCCTGAAGCTGCGCCTGAAGCTGGATAAAAGCAGGGTTGTCAGGCTTAACAACACCATCGAGCGTATTCTGATCGTACTGTCGCTGCGCCTCCCTAAGCTCGGCGAGCTTTACCTTAAGATTTATCACATCGGGGTAATCATCGCCATAAATCTCTTCCGCCTTCGCAAGCTCTGCACGGGTGGCAACCAGTTGTTCTTGCAACTGAGCCGGCTCAACATCAAGGCCAAAGCGAGTCTGAAGCGCAGCGATATCGGCACGAACCTTTATGACATCAGGATGATCAGCGCTGTAGCGACCCTGGATCATGGTGAGCTGCGTTTTAAGAGCCTCCAACTGGTCAGCGGGACTCATTACCATCTGGCCATCTGCCAAGCGTATAGGCTGGCTTGGTTTAACCGTAGCCAATTGCGCAGCAATTGAAATCTTATTCTCTTCGGTACTAAACAATCGGCGTTCAACCTCTAGCAACTGAGAATCCACTCGCTGCATCATCTGCAGGTTGACCATATTCAATGACGGCAAACTATCCGCATTAACTTCCTTAAATTCTGCAAGCCGTGTTTCCAACGCCATAACTTGACGATCTAATATGTCAACCTCACCATCAAGAAAGTCCTTGGTTTCAACTGTTGCATCGGTACGAGCACGAAGATTCTCCTCCATGTACAAGGACACCAACTCGCTGGCAACTTCCTGGGCCTTCTCCGGGTCTTCATCTTCAAATGCAACAGCAAATGCCGACACATAACTCCCCAATCCGCCCGTCGGCGTGGTTGCTTCGGCATTGATAAAGTTTATTCCAATGCGCTCTTTAACCTTGGATGCGAGTAAACGAGCAGGGGTGCTTTTGCGCTCATTTGCATAAAGATCGAACTTCTCAATAATGTTGACTAAGTTACTGGTCGTCATGATACGTTCGTTCAGAGATGTAATCTGACGGGTTGCGTAAACAGTAACAGTGGTTTGCACGAGACTTGATGGAATGTCCTGCTCTTCGATCATAATCAAAGCAGTTGATCGGTACATATCGGGCAACGAGAACGCAACAGCCAGACCCACAATCACGATCGCAGAGAAGGTCGCGCCAGCCAACTTAAGGTGCCTTAAGAACCCTGCGTAATGATCGCCGAAACTTTTTATTTGTTGTGTTTGCTGAGACATACTTGGAACACTCTACCTAAATTGTCGCTAAAAACGCCTGACCCCTGCGCTTATTACATAACCAACTGTACCGCTGGCAGTTCCTCGATAATGTGACCTGTCACCAAGTTTGAGGACGCACTGCAAAATTAACCTCAAATTTGTGCCCACAGCCAAAGCCTCTTCATAGACCGCTATTCTAACAACTAATTCAAGCAATCCGCGTGTTTCAGGCTTATCCTCAAGAATCCATTAATGAAAAGGCCGTTTAATCATTTTAGTAAAACGGGGTTGAGTGAAACCAGCCTCATCAAGTAAACCTTATAATTATGAACCTTAAACTTAGCTTAAAGGTCAATAAATTAGGCATTTGGAGTGTTGCTTGCCTGACAAAAAGTGACCACAGCTACGATTTCGCCAACACACAAGGCGCGGATTCATTCAGCCGCAAAACCGACCCCTAAATACGCTGGCAATACCTGCCCGAGCCTCTCTTTCACCTACGCTGAATTGGCGCGTACGACTCGAGAGCCAATAACCACAGGCGCTCCAGAGCGCAGTAATAACTCGACCACGCCCCCAAGCGGCGCTGACTCGGGCTATCGCCTGTGACCGCGGCGTATGCATCAAGCAGCTCAGCGGATGCGTCAGCATCGAGCCGGTGATGACGCAATACGGCAGCAAGGTCGAAGTAAGGGTCGGCAATACGTGCATATTCCCAGTCAATCAGCCGCAATGAACCGGAAGAATGCAGCACATTGCCACAGACAACATCACCATGACATAGCGCATTTAACGCCGGTAAGCGCTCAAGGTCCGCCAATGCCGCGAGTCCAGCATTGAGAACCGTGGATACATCATGACTGATTACCGAGCTATAGCGCAGCAATGCACGTTCTGCCCAACCGTCAGAAGATCCGCTAACCGGCAATTGATGAACTCGGGCAAGCAATGAACCCAGAGCCTGCCTGCCGCCGTCAGCGTATAGATCAGCGTCACTCCATACGTTACCGGGCAAGTAGCGCCGCAACGAATACTGCCCATCTGCAGAGCAATAGACTGGCTCAGGGGCAAGACCTGCCTGACACGCTAACAGTGACAAACGAGTCTCAGCAAAAGGGTCTGGAACAAATAATTTGGCGCCGGGAAAACGGAGCCTTAATACGTACTGCTCTTCATCACCACGGCTCACCAGGAACGTCTCGCCGGTGCTGCCGCAAGCCATTCGGCCATTGATTGTCGCATTTGTAAAACCGGGAATAGCCTGAAGGCAATGCAGAGGGCTCATCATTAAAGCTCAGGCATTAATTCAACGCACGAATTTTGCTTAGAGCGCTTCCACGCTCGAAAACCATAAATAATCATCACCAGATAGCCAAGGTAAAGCACCCCCACAAACACCAATCCGCGCTCCAGATAAAGCCACGCCGAAACAGCATCGATAACAAACCAGTAGTACCAATTCTCAATAATCTTTCTGGCAACCAGCCAGGTCGCAAACATGGCGGACCAGGTTGTGAAGGAGTCCCAATAGGGCAACGCCGCATCGCTATAAATCGACAATAGACTGCCACTGGCCAACACCAGACCCGCAATAGCGAGAATAGCAACACAATGCTTACTTAGCGGCATAGTCGTTACCGCTCGTTGACCGTCCGCTTGCGTCTGCCCAGAGCGCCAGGAAAACCAGCCATAGATGGCCATAACCAGATAAAACACTCGCAGCATGGATTCCATATAAAGCTGGGCATCAAACATGACAAACATGAAGATTATTTCGCTGACCCCGGCGACCACCCAACACCAGACGTTCTGTCGTATCGCTAATACCAGATAGGCTATTCCCAATATCGCGCCAAGCAGTTCCCAGCCCGACATCGCTGTAAGACTAAAAACAAACGATTGCAGCGTATCAGCCAAGATTCGGTGCCACCAAAATATCCAGATCAGCACTCAGATATTTGACCACTAAAACCAGCTTCTTCTGCTTAGCCATCGACTTGCGAAAACACTCATTAATAGCCGACGTCACAACGTCAAACTCACCGCGCATCTGCGTGCTAAGCTGGTTAGTCACCAATTCCAAACCTTCAATCTTTTGCAGCTCCTTAATAAACGAAATGATTGTTGGCTTATATTCCTCAGCCAACGGGTACATGCTGATTTCTGCTGTAATACGCATTGTGTTAATCCTTAGAAGCTGTAGTTAACTGTCATGCCGTAGGTGCGCGGATCACCAAACTTGGTGTATAAGGTCTCCGGGAAAGCCGGGGGCTCATTACCAAAGTAGAACCCACGGGTGTAAAACTCCTGGTCAAAGATATTACGACCCCATGCGTATATGGCCAACCGCTGCCACTCTTTACCGAGCTTTAAGTTAACGAGCTGATAGGCCTTTGCCTTACGGTTATGAGAATAATCATAGTAAAAATCGCCTTTACCCAGCACATCCAGACGACCAAACCAGCCCTGCTGGCTGCGATAACTTGTGCCGATACTAAAAGTGTACGGCGGCGCGTAGGCAAACTCGCGGCCAATCAACACCTCCTGCGGAGTGAACTTGTACTCTTCAACTTTTGACTGCAGCAAACCCAAAGTACCAAATACCTGCCAGCCATCAGTAAACTGCCATGCCACTGTGGTCTCGAGGCCATAGGATGAGCCTTTGCCATTGCTGGTAACAAACACAAAGCTATCCGGATCACCCGGGGTGATCTGCGCACCACTTTTGATCTGCATATCCTTCCGGTCCATATAGAATAAACTGACATCTGCACTAAGACGACCGCCAAGCCATAAGCCCTTGTAGCCCAACTCATAGTTCAATAGATGCTCAGAGTCATAAGGAATATCAGCAGCGGTCTGCTGCTGGCCAGGCACCAGATTCCTTGCCAGATTGACGTTAAAGCCGCCAGCCTTGTAGCCGCGAGAAATCAGACCGTATAGATTGCTGGTGTCAGTCAGCTTGTAGCTCAGCGTTAAGTCGCCGCCCCACATGTTTTCTCTGGGCTTAAAGGCATTACTGCTGGGCATACCCGGAGCATAGATATAGTCCGAGAAGATATCCTTGTAATCGGCCTCCCACCGCTCGAAACGAAGACCTACCGACAGGCGCCAGCGCTGGGATAGCGCCGAATCCAACTTACCAAATACAGCGACGCTTGCAGAATCATAATCAGACTTAAGATTGGTTTTCTCATAACAACCATCCGGGCAATATGCGCCGGGCCCGTCCACTGAATCATCATAAAATCCTGTAAGGCTTGAATTGCTATTCTCATAGAGCTTACGGCCATGGAGACCTACCAGCCATTCGGTTGACCCCCCCCAAATACGACCGTCTTCAGAGGACAGCAAACGAAACTCCTGTGTAGCAGAACTGCGATCACGGTCTGTTCGCGAAAAATAGTCATACACATAGCCGCCCCAATAGCCACCGTTATTGCCCCAATCTGCATCGTAAGAAAAAACAATATCCGATGCTGCATAGCTGGTAATACTGACAAAATCGACAGCCGGGGCAATCGACCCGGTGAGCTTCACCGACGCAGCGCTCGTCTTCTGAGCATCGTCGCCCGGGTTATCGGAATAGGTATTATTGCCATTATCAATCGCCCATGCGTCATAGCCGTTGTGGAAATCAGCGTATAAAGTGCTCAATGCCAATTCCCAATCGCCAGCGAACTGCCAGGCAAGCTTGCCTCGCAGACTAAGTTCATCCCGACTATTGGTATCATCGCGACTGAGATAAAGGTTGTCGCGAAACCCATCAGCGTTAAAGCGCTGCGCTGAAATACGCCCTTGAAGGTTGTCAGTCAGCGATCCGCCTAAGGCAGCACCAATACCCGTCTGGCCGTCGCTACCCAGCAAGCCCTGGGCATTAATGCCTAGCTGTTTACTGGGCGCGGCAGATTGAGCGTACACCATTCCAGCCAGCGCGCTAGCGCCAAATCGGGTGCCTTGTGGCCCACGCAGCACGTCAACCTGCTGCAGATCAAAAGTAGTCGCAATTCCACCTATGCCAGACAGGTCGATATCATCAATAATGAACCCGACCGATGGATTGGGCGCGCCTTCATATTGTTCCAACTCGCCAATACCACGAATCTGAAAATAGCGTGCACGACTGCCTTCGCCGGAATAATTCATATTGGGAACCAGCTGAACCAGTTCCTCGAAGTGCTGCAAAGAGAATTCTTCAATCTCACCCTCATTCAACTGGGTCAGACTGGTGTTCACGTCTGTAGCCGGAGTCTGTCGAAACTCAGACACCACCAGCTCTTCAAATACTGCTGATTTAGGCAATGACGGCTCATCAGCAGCAAAGGATACCGGGGCAAAAGAGCCGGCGAAAAGTGCCAGCATTGATAATTTAAAGGGCATATTTCGGATCTCATAATTTACATTGAGAGCCGGCTATAAGGCGGGATTTCAGGATTGTCCTTATTCCTACGCCGGTACTAACCGGATCAGGTTCAAAGGGTTCCAGCAAAGCCGATCTCAGGTGCAAAGGACGTAATCCGGCACACCACCCCTTAGGATTCGAGAACGACTATAGCTGAATGCGGTTGAATAACCCAGACCGGTGGGCAGCAGTCACCTGATCCCGAATCACCTAAACGCCTGCATCTAGGCGAAAGGCTGAGTTTCTGCTATGGTTTTGCAGCCGCTGAGGGGGGATTAAACTCATGCCGGTACAAAGATTCCACACACGCCCGCAGCAACCAGACCTTGCTTCAGGGCGTTTATTACATCAGGAACAACTATGACAGACAGCGCAGACTACAAAGCGATCGATGCGGTCGTAAATATCTGGAATCGCGAGGCTCTTTCTCATCGCCCGGATTGGGGTGACGAGTTTTTCGTCGACAAAATGAATGCCGCTAACGACTTAATGAAGCCATTGGAGATCGACCAACTGGTTGAAACCTTGGATGATGCCGGCATCGACAAAGCCTTTTTGATTGCTGCTTACAGTGGCCGCCCCGGCCTGCCCGGCTGCTACCACATGCCTTATGAAGTGGTAGCCAAAGCTGTCGAACAGTATCCGGATCGTTTTTACGGTCTTGCCGGCATCGACCCCTTTGACGGCATGAACGGCGTCAAAGCCTTTGAAGATGCAGTCACCAACATGGGCTTCATCGGTGCACATTTGTACCCGCATTGGTTCAATATGGATCCGGGGCACGCCAAGCTGTACCCCTTCTATGCCAAATGCTGGGAACTGGATGTGCCCATTCAGATGCAGGTTGGTCAGTCTATGGTGTATTCAAAAGACTACCCTTGCATTTCACCCGCCAAGCCAATAACGCTGGATCAAATTGCCTGCGACTTTCAAGAATTGAAAATTATCGGCATTCACGTCGGTATCCCCTGGGTTGATGAAATGATCGCAATGGCGTGGAAACACCCTAACGTCTATATCGGTTGTGATGCTCATCGTCCGAAGTACTGGCCTAAAGAGTTCATTCAATACATCAACAGCTTCGGTCAGGACAAAGTGCTCTTCGGCACCGACTATCCGGTACTTCCGTTTAAGCGCACCATTGAAGACATTGATGCTTTGGGTCTTAAGCCGCAGGTACGTCGCAAGTTGCTTCGCGATAATACGATCAAGGTCTACAATCTGGATGACACGTAATCTGAATCGATTGCTCGAATAAAAAAAGCCCCGCACTGCGGGGCTTTTTTATTTAACAACAATCTATGCCATTAAGTTGTTTTGGTCGCACCGGACTCAAACATAGCTGCAATTTCTTCGGGGCTATAACCTGCCTCAGCCAACACCTCTTCGCTGTTCTCACCCAGCTTAGGTTGCAAGCGACGCACATCTGCCGGCGTCTTTGAGAAGTTAATTGGGAACTTAGTCATCCGCAATTTACCTTCCGTGGGATGATCAACTTCCTGCCAAAAATCAACTGCCTTCAAATGAGGATCATCCAGCAAGCCATCCAGAGTGTTTACCGCATTAACTGGCACAGGTGTACCCGCAAAAACCTCGAACCACTCTTCTGTGTCGCGCTCAGCCATAATACGGCCCGTCTCCACATACGTGTCGTCAATATTCTTGACGCGGTCTGACAGAGTTTTAAAACGCGGATCATCGATCAAATTTTCATTGCCGGTTTTCTCGCAAAAGATCTTCCAGTGATTATTCATATAAGGAAGAATCGCGATATAGCCGTTCTTGGTTTTGTATGGCTTGCGATGATGGCTCATCAAACGGGTGTAACCCGCAGAGCCGATGGGTGGCTCAAACGCATTGCCCCAAAGATGCTCAGCCATAGTGAAGTACACCATGGTTTCAAACATGGGCACTTCAATTTCCTGGCCTTCGCCGGTGCGTTCTCGGGCAAACAGTGCTGCAGTTACAGCATTTACAACCGCCATTGCTGTGGTCTTATCAGCGACAACTGTGGGTAAATAACGTGGCTCACCCAAAACCATTTCATTTAACATAGCAATACCACTCACCGCTTGAATAGAATCATCCAGCGCGCCCCGGGTGCCGTAAGGACCTTCTTTACCGTAGCCATAAGACCCACAGTAAATAATATTCGGATTAAGCTTTTTAACAGTATCGTAATCAATACCCAGCTTGGTCATAACCTGCGGACGGTTGTTGTGAATCATCACATCAACCTCAGATGCCAACTTTAATAACGCTTCACGACCCGATTCCTGCTTCAAATCCAGAACAATGCTGCGCTTATTTCGATTGCAGGTCAGATAAAGTGCCGACATACCAGGATTTCGAGAAGCCCCCAAACTGCGGTTACTGTCGCCATGCGGCGGCTCAACCTTAATAATCTCAGCCCCCATATCGGCAAGCATCTGACACGCAAACGGACCAAGCACTACAGCGGTAACTTCTAGAATTTTTATGCCTGCTAATGGACCAGCCATGGCTTGTCTCCTGCTTTATAGCGGGTGTGACTGAGTCGGGAATGATACCAGTCTATACTGCCGAGAGTTGGCAGTTCGCCCAAAAAAGAAGGCCCCGCCCGACCGGACGGGGCCTTTTTACTGCTTTCTTAAATATAGTGCGTGTTGTTCTTCGCATCAGGGTATTCAAAGTCATGCGGATGGTTATGACCATCTGGAGACTTAGCCCACTTAAATAACTGAGGACGCTGACGCGCTAGCTGCGCGGCTGCGCGCTCACGGTTCTCTTCAGGAGATGTCCATGGATTCCAATGGAAATAGTTGTGCAGCTTAGAGTCAGTTCGACCAAACGCAAGGATACCCAGCTCTGAAGAAAATGACCCATGATTGATATACTCAGGACGCCAGAAGTAACCGCCGGTAGGCAACTCACCAAACTGCATCATATGGGAGGTACCCCAGATGTGGTAAGCCTCTTCAGCACTGTCATGGTACGAAATATTGTCCTGCCAGAACTTCGGCGTCATGCAGTACAAAAATGACAATGCTTCAGTCAAGGGATCGTATTTCAGGACTTTTAGCATACAGCCGGGAGCAACAGCAGGATAAATCGCGCCACTGCTGGGCTGCCACTGAATGTCATCGTAAGCGTTAACAGAGGTCAACTGCCCTGGCATTGCCAAACGATGATGCTCATCAGATTCAACGAAGCTTGGCTCCGCGAAGTTGTACATCATGAGCACAGTAGCCGCACGACTGACTTTCATCTCAGGCATCGCTACGCCCGGTGGAATGTGCAGGTAGTGCCCGGGACGGAAAGTTTCCTTGCCGTACTTGATGGTACCTGACATCAACAGTATCTCAACTTCGGTATAGCTCATACCGGGAGGCTGCTTGTAACCCGTCTCGTACTTTACAGTCATGGTGCAAGCACCGGTGCCATTGTCCAGACTGAGCATTTTATAATGCATGCCTTTGCTGAAGCCAGGCAAAGTAAACCGCTTAAAATCAATTGAGCGATCTACAAATGGCTCGATATGTGGGCGGGCCATACTTATCTCCTTATCAAAACTTGATATTAATTGCGATCAATCTCTGGCAATCGCAAAAACAAAAACTAGTGCTTACCAAACAACCTTATCTTTACGATGTTGCGTGGGAATCTCTTCCTCGGTGATCTGACGGCGATCAGTGAAATGAACATTGAAACCGCGGGTTTTAATTCGCTCAAAAAATTCCTCATACAGTTTTGCGCGCTTTGGCGCAAAATCTACATTCATTTCTTTTTGAATTGCTTTGTGTAACTTCTTCTGCACAACAGCTTCTTTTTTCAACCACGCTTTAGTGGCTGCAGGTACTGTGTGCTTAATAAATGGCTTTGCCATGACGTCCTCATACGGTTGCATATGTGTAAATGGAACGAGACTATGTCAGAAACCCAGCGCCCTTGTCAAAGCCAGTTGGTGCATCGCCCGACAATTTTATACAGTGCAAAATAATGCAAGGCTCGAAATAAACTCAACCAGCCGAGTTAGAGACTCACTTACGCAGCCAACCAACCAGCGGCGCAACCCAGTTTTCCGGCTGCTCATCCAGAATATCAAAGGTGCCACCCTCAATCTGTAAGTAGTCAAAACCGGGGTTTTGCTCCTTAGCTCGCTCAGCCAGATGATGAATAGAATCACCGGTATTGCTGTAGATTAGGCAGGGCAGGCTCAGTGTTTGCATAGCAAGCCCATGATCGTAGGCCATTACCGCATCGTGGGCATACCAAACATTGGGGCCAGCTGCCATGCCCTGCACAACATGCTTGTGAATGGCCTCAAGGTCGGTCCAGCCGGGCTGAGCCGCCATACGAAAAGCCCACTGGGTAACCAGATGGCTGCCATCCTCTATAGGATGCCATTCCTTTTCTGCTGCCAAATGGGCTTTAAAAAAAGCGCGCTCTTCCTCAGTTAATGGCAACGGGCCATTAAGCACCAGCCGACTAATGCGCTCCGGGAATTGCAGTGCCGCATCAGTGGCCAAAATAGCACCTGTGTGATGCCCAAGGACATCAGCCTTGGCTACGCCAACAGCGTCTAATACCGCAGGAATAATATGCGAATATTCTTCCATTGTTGGCACCTGCTCAGGCCCATCTGACATCCCATAACCGGGCATATCTGCGGTAATCACCTGAAAGCCCTGCTCAGCAAGTAATGGCACAACCTTGTCGAACTGACACATATTAGTGGGCGACTGATGACACAGCACCAAGGGAGCTCCCGCCCCACAGGTGGCGTAATGGATCTGCCCAAACTTCCCGTCAGTGTATGCTCTTACCGGTTTCATCCTATTTCCTTGTGTGTTTTAGCGATTGCGGACCTAAGGCCGATGTAAAGTAAAATAACTATAACGTGCGGCATAGGTGCCCGCCATCAACTGTCACCACCGAACCATTCATATAAGTCGACGCATCAGATGCCAATAGCAACAACGGCCCTGATAACTCATGCAAGTCACCTATACGCCTGACTGGAATCCGTTCCTGCATCGCTCGACCTTCAGGTGTATCAAACAGGCCCTCGGTCATCTCGCTGAGAAAGTACCCGGGCGAAATCGCATTAGCCCTGACACCCGAATCACCCCACTCCAATGCCATTGCCCTGGTAAGCTGAACAATTGCTGCCTTAGAGGCCATATAGGGCCCTAAGCCAAACTTAGCGCCCACCGCCAATATCGACGCTATGTTAACAATGGAAATAGAGGATGAGTCGCCTTGTCTAGAACGCCGAATCAATTCAGTTGACAGCAACCAGGCCGCCTTCACGTTAGTATCAAAAATAGCATCCCACTTAGCCTCTTGGTAATCCACCAGCTCTGTTTTTCCTCCTAAACCAGCGTTATTTACCAGAATATCAACGGCTCCAAACCGAGACTCTGCTGCATCAAAGGCAGTGCTTATGTTGGATGCAGAGCGGACATCCAATGACACGGCAAAGGCCTCCCCGCCGGCAGCGGTAATTAATGATTCGGTCTCGGCAAGCTTCTCACTGCGTCTTGCCGCTATCACAACCCGTGCGCCCGCGCGAGCCAAAACCTGAGCAAAATGTTGCCCCAAACCAGTACCAGCACCGGTCACGAGGGCAGTTTTACCGTCCAGTCGAAATATGTCAGTCATTGATATTTAGCTCCCGCAAGCGTGTACTCTCCAATTTTCAAGACAGTATGCTAACTGATAACTGATTAAGAAATGATCATAAGATGCCGCAAGTATGGCAACCAGCAGCCAGAATTGGAATAATGCCAGCCATTGGCCTAGCGCCGAAACATTGAAAAAATAACAAGGATGCAAGATGGATATCAAGAGCAAAGTAATTGTGATCACCGGTGCCGCGCGCGGCCTAGGTGCTGCCATGGCAAAGAAACTGGCGGGCAAGGGCGCAAAACTGGCTCTCGTCGACCTAGACCAAAGCAGTGTCGATGAAGCAGTGAATGCGTGTATCGCAGCAGGCGCCGCAGAGGCGAAAGGCTACGCAATTAATGTTAGCGATGAAACACAAGTTGAGGCGCTGTTTGGTCAGGTGGCAGAAGACCTGGGAGGCCTAGACGGGCTGATCAACAACGCTGGAATAACCAGAGATGCGCTAATGATCAAGCACAAAGATGGCGAACTGATCGCAAAAATGTCGCTGCAGCAGTGGCAGCAGGTTATCGATGTTAACCTCACGGGTGTGTTTCTCTGTGGCCGCGAAGCAGCGTTAAAAATGATTGAGCTAGAGAGCAGAGGCTGCATTATTAATATTTCCAGCATCTCCCGC
>Ga0206683_10000954_pt1 | contig 20221 bp, 18 predicted proteins | sample M280m12015metaG_FD_155483 | JGI IMG/M metagenome (GOLD analysis project Ga0206683, IMG submission 155483) | Ammonia-oxidizing marine archaeal communities from Monterey Bay, California, United States - M2 80m 12015 | ecosystem: Environmental > Aquatic > Marine > Intertidal zone | place: USA...
AAAAGCGAAACTATCATCAAATCCAAGCTCATTAAAATCGTCAAAAAAAAGACCTCCGACTCCCCTAGGCTCTTTACGGTGGGGCAGGTAAAAGTAGTCATCACAATTGTTTTTCAAACGTCCATAGAGCTCTTTTGAAAAAGCATCGCAAGCATTTTTGGCAGTGCTATGCCAATGCTTACAGTCCTCATCAAAGCCATAATAAGGAGTAAGATCATAACCACCACCGAACCACCAAACGGGTGCTGCATCATCTTTCTCGGCAACAAAAAACCGAACATTTGCATGGGCCGTTGGGACATAAGGATTTTGTGGATGAATAACCACCGAAACACCAAAAGCCTCCCAACTACACCCCGCAAGTTCTGGTCGATTAGCTGTAGCAGAAGCCGGTAGTTGATCGCCAAACACGTGAGAAAAATTAACGCCGGCTTTCTCAATCCCTGGTCCATCGGCAAATACTCGACTGCAGCCACCCCCGCCTTGTTCTCTTTCCCAGTTATCCTCCTCCCAGGCATGGCCATCTGCTACCGTGAAAGCAGAACAGATCTCATCTTGAAGGGTTAGAAGATAATCCTTAACCGCTTGCTTTCTATCCAGGACGAAGTACCTCTCCAGTTAATATGCTTTTAATCTCACTTTCTTTACTGCTCCCAGCAACTTCGCCAGGCGCCATAAAATCAAGTTTGTTATGAAAGTATTCTGCTACCTTACTGCTAGTGGTTGCTGCCGGCAAACTTTGTGGATTAGCAGAGGTAGAAACAATGGGGCCACCAAAGGCTTCACACAACGCTGATGCGATTGGATGATCTGTGATTCGCAAAGCTACAGTATCGTGCGCACCAACAATCCAATCAGGCGCAACACCATTGTGAGGAACTAACCAAGTAGTAGGGCGCTTTTGCGGAGCGCCAAACAAGTTTATCGCTGACTCCTCAAGACCATTTATCATAGAAGCAAAATGAGCGACCTTGCTACCAATAAGGATCAGCCCCTTATCAACAGCGCGCTGCTTTAACAATAGAATTCTATTGGTTGCGGATTCAGAGTAGGGGTCACATCCCAGCCCCCACACAGCCTCTGTGGGATAGGCGCCTACACCCCCAGCTCGGAGCACTTCTACAGCACCTAAGATCTCAGCGTGACCACTCCAAGGAGTCACAGGCCGGTCAGCTATTTTTCAGCTTTTCCTGCAGCGCAGCATCTTTAGCAATAATTGCTGCTGCATTAGCAGCACGCTCCGCAATTAGCTTTTGATGCATTTCAGGGTCAGACACCCCTATAATTTGAGCTGCTAGGTAAGCCGCATTCTTGGCACCAGCTTTGCCAATAGCTACTGTAGCTACCGGAATACCACCAGGCATTTGAACCGTTGACAATAACGCATCCAGGCCATCGAGTGAGCCATTAATCGGCACACCGATTACAGGCTTTAGGGTAGTTGCTGAAACTGCGCCGGCAAGATGCGCTGCCATTCCTGCAGCACATATAAACGCAGCACACCCTCGAGCATCAGCATCAGTAACAAAATTATGTGTGGCCTCTGGGGTGCGATGTGCCGAGGTCACTTTAACCTCAAAAGGGATTTCAAATTTCCTAAGAATATCAAAACTTGCCTCCATAACTGGCAAGTCGGAATCAGAGCCCATTAAAATAGAAACGAAGGGTTTGGACATGTTTTGGTCACCTTTATCAATAATTCGGCAGACTACCTCAACCCTAGTCCTTCTGCAAGCCTCTATAGGCGATTATATAAGCCTTCTATTTGAAACAACTCCTCTCAAACAGCTGAATATTATAGGATTAGATAAGGCGCTGATAAAAGCCATTATCATTTGCTATAAAGCCACTTAACTCCAATGAAACGAGGACTGGTGCTAATTTTCCAATAGGCCATTTACTAAGTTCAACTAAAGTATCCAAAGGAACTGGATCAAAACTCAAAATGTCCAGTAATTCTATCTGCGTTTTATCAAGATCCAATTTTGATTTTTTCGTCTGTTGCCTGACTATTGCTTCGTCAAATCCTCCTAGCGCTCCACCCAATTCAGCAATAACTTCATCTGCTGTTTCCACTAAATGAGCTCCCTGTTTTATCAACAAATGACACCCTTTACTCTGCGGGCTGTGAATAGAACCTGGGATTGCAAATACTTCACGGTTTTGTTCCAAAGCAGTTCTCGCCGTTATAAGAGAGCCGCTCTTTATCGCAGCCTCTACCACCAAAACACCCAAGCTGAGTCCGCTGATAATACGATTTCTTTGGGGAAAGTGTCTTGCCAAAGGATTTATACCGGGAGGAAATTCGGTCACTAAAGTACCTCCTGCATCGACTATCCTGTCTCCTAATTTCTGGTGTCGTTTGGGATAAACTTTGTCAATTCCTGTTGCCATAACCGCTATTGTGGTTCCAGCTGAGACCTGCAGTGCCCCTTCATGGGCAGTCCCATCAACACCAAGAGCAAGGCCGCTAGTAATAGTAAAACCACTATCTGCCAAAAACCGACTCCAAGTTAATGCATTTTGTTGCCCACTGCGGGTCATTTGGCGACTTCCAACAATCGCTATTTGAGGAAGATGTAAGTTCGTCACTGAGCCACGCACATATAACAGGGGTGGTGCTCGACTTGTTTGCTTGAGGAGTGGGGGATAGTCGTCACTAGTACAAGAGATTACTTTTGCATTTGATTTAAGCAGCGCCTCTTGCTGAATTGCCAAAAACCCTTGCCAATCTCTCTTGTGATAAAGTTTTTGAAAGGTGTTAATAGTAGCTGCTAGCGTTGGCGGAAATTGGGTTACTGTACCCTCGAATAAGTTTTTATACGTTTCGGTGGCCGTTAGAATTTTTTCTTGCGTGCTTAGCGTTAGCCCTTCTATCTGCTGAGCTATCAAAGCATAGTTGATTTCTTGTTCGTCAGTACTTGCCATGACTTCCTGTCGGCTAAGGGTTCCTCACTAAATTTCCTGCCGTAATCTGTTGTGATGCTTGTAAAATAATCCCAAAACTCATTTTCCCATAAACTGAAAAAATCATGAGCTTACCAATATTCCTATCGGGTAACTTTATTGGCTCTTCAATGTCCGCAGTCGATATAAAATCACCCATTTCATAAACATTTAATAAGCTCCCGGGCTGTAACCCTGAAGCTTGCCCTCGATTTAACGCAACTATATCCATAACCCCCGCTTTCCTTAAGTTGTTTTCAACTTTAATGATAGCGCCATCTATCGCGCCTTTATGGACTTTAGTAACGACAGCTTCCGCGACCATAGAGGAGTTTTGAGTGAGCACTTTATCGCCCTTGCGAAAAGGAAGCCGGGATTCTATTGCTCTCAAAATAACCACCTTGTCCGTTTTCTTGACCAGATTTGCCTTGCCTATTTGAACAAGACTCGTCCCAAGCAACTCTCCAGAACTTGGCTCCAAGTATGAATCTCCTTTGCGGAACACTCCATATTGCTTTCTACTACTATCTAAATTTCCAAGAGCGTAAAATTCATCACCACTAGCCACATAAAGCCTTTGATTCAACCCTCCCAACACTGTTGGAGCGTCACTAACTTCAGCCTCAGGTTTAATCTGGTTGGCATCTAAAAATTGTTCAATGAGCCTAGCCGGCGGCAAGACTTCAAGAGCAGCTCCTCGATCAATTTCCCTGATGGTTGGAGACAACCTTTTTACCTCCCGCTTTTTCACTACAAGCTGCGGCGCCCCGTCGACATAACGCAGAACGACAAGATCTCCTGGATAGATCCAATGAGGGTTTTTAATATGAGGGCTGTTATGCCAAATTTCGGGCCACTGCCAAGGGTTATTTAAAAACTGCGCAGAAATATCCCACAGAGTATCCCCTTTTTTTACTTCATATTGACTGGGCAGATCGTTTTTTAGTAACGTCAAATCCTCTTTAGCATGTACAAGCAGAGAAATGCTAAATAAAAACGGTAGCCCTAATAGAAAGCGCGTTCGCATCCCTAGATCCTTCAATGCGATTAGTCAGGCTGTAATATAAACCCCCTCGCGCGTACCTTTTAAGGAAACTTCACAGTTTCGGCCTCTTGATGCGCGAATTTGTGACTAGCATCTCATAAATTACGCCTTTGCTAAGTTTATTAGCCGGCCATTTGACCCTACAAGCACTGAACCTATATTTAGCAGATACTTTTTCAAGCTTATGATCGTGTATACTAAGCGAAGGGAAAGTTCGTCAAGTAACCAACGTTTCTGTCGCTCTTTTGGCTCACTATCTTTAATCGCTAATAAAAATTATCTGTTATGGCAATACTCCCAATTCTTGAATATCCAGACCAGCGGCTGCGAAAGAGAGCCAAGCCGGTAGTTACCGTTGATGATGATATTAAGCGGCTTGTGGATGATATGTTTGAAACTATGATTGATTCTCATGGCATCGGATTAGCGGCAACTCAGGTCAATGTGCATAAAAGAGTCATCGTAATGGATCTTGCGGAAGACGGCTCGCAACCACGCGTCTTTATTAATCCTGAGATAGAAGTTCTCGATGAGACAACAGAACCCTACGACGAAGGCTGTTTGTCAGTTCCTGGGTTTTATGAAACTGTCGCCCGCCCGTCCAACGTGATGATCTCAGCCCTAGATCGCGGGGGAAAGCCATTTAAAGAAAAAGCATCCGGTTTGCTGGCTATTTGCATACAACATGAAATTGATCATTTGGAAGGTAAGCTTTTCGTCGACTACCTCTCCCCATTAAAGCGTCAAATAATTCGTAAAAAAATGAAAAAGAAGTCAGCATAGGATGGAGCAACCGTGAGGGTTATTTTTGCTGGAACGCCAGATTTTGCTGCCACGCACCTTCAGGCTATCCTAAATGATGATCGTTACCAGCTTGTGGCCATATATACTCAACCAGATCGACCGGCTGGACGTGGGAAAAAAATTACCCAAAGCCCCGTCAAAAAGCTTGCCTTAGCTAATAATATTCAGTTAGAACAGCCCTCATCACTTGTCGACTTAACGGCGCTAGAAACCCTTGTTCGATTCAACGCGGACGTGTTGGTCGTTGTTGCTTATGGGTTAATTCTTCCCCAAGCTGTTTTAGATATTCCCAGGCTTGGATGCATTAATGTTCATGGATCAATTTTGCCAAAATGGCGCGGTGCGGCCCCAATTCAAAGAGCCATCGAAGCAGGAGACAAAGAGAGTGGGGTAACCGTCATGCAAATGGATGCGGGGTTAGACACAGGACCAATGTTAACAACCTCCCGATGTGCCATCGATGACAATGAAACTAGCGCTTCTCTCTATCCCAAATTAGCCAACCTTGGAGCTCAGGCTCTTATAAGCACTCTAGAGAAATTGCGCTCTGGAACTGCAGTGGGCATAGCGCAGGACTCTACTCAAGGTAGCTACGCTAACAAAATAGCTAAGGAAGAGTCTTTAATTGACTGGTCAGCTTCAGCAACCGAGATTGAGCGTCGTGTCCGAGCCTTTAACCCATTCCCTGCAGCCTATTCTTTGGTCAACGGTCAGCGAGTAAAAGTATGGTTGGCATCTGCGGACTCTAGAGACTATCCCGGCGTGCCGGGAGAAATCTTGTCGGCAGATGACGATGGTTTATTAGTTCAGTGTGGAGGCGGAGCCTTACTGATCTCAACGATACAATTGGCCGGCAAGTCAAAGATGTGTGTAGCGGAAGTGCTAAAATCTAAGGCCTCCATTTTTTCCCCGGGGAACAGACTGGGAACATGATCTGATGAGCAAAAAGCGTCTCAATGTCCGTGTCGCTGCTGCAGAAGTTGTCGCCAATGTTTGCCGAGGGCAATCGTTGTCTACTTTGCTCCCTACCTATTCAGAACGGGTAGAGGAAAAGGATCGTCCGTTATTAAAGGAAATAACCTTTGGCTGTTTGCGTTGGTACCCCCAAATATCGATATTACTCAAAGAGCTTATTAAAAAGCCTCTCCGGGAAAAAGATCTAGAAATTCATACTCTGATTGCCTGCGGTATCTACCAATTAATGCACATGAGGATATCTGACCATGCCGTTGTCAACGAAACCGTTACAGCGACAAAGGGGCTTAGTCGCCCCTGGGCAAAAGGTTTGGTTAATGCCGTCCTCAGAAACTTTCAGCGAGAAATGCCTCGCTTGATGGAGAGCTATGCCGACCAGCCTGTTTTCCGTGCCGCTCACCCGAAGTGGCTCCTCAAGAAATTGGAGCTCGCCTGGTCTCCAGCTGTGGCTGCTGATATTGTCTCAGCAAATAATCTTCGAGCACCAATGACACTCAGAGTAAACGCTCGTAGAAATTCAAGAGATGAGTATTTGGCAAAACTCCAAGACGCGAATATTGGTGCCGAGAAAACACCACACAGCGATGTTGGCATCGTTCTAGATACCGCGGTTGACGTGGCTAAACTTCCAGGCTTTGCTCAAGGTGATTCAAGCGTACAAGATGAGGCCGCACAACTCGCTTGCTCTCTGCTTGAGCTATCGTCTGGGCAAAATGTATTAGATGCCTGTTGTGCGCCCGGCGGTAAAACTTGTCATATCATTGAGAGCGAACTCAATCTGCAGTCCCTTGTGGCCGTTGATTCCGAACCGAGGCGCCTTACTCGCGTGGAAGAAAATTTATGCCGACTTAACCTACAAGCCAACCTTGTTGCGGCTGATGTTTCAGACTTGGATGTTTGGTGGGATAAAACCCCCTTTGACAGAATTTTATTAGATGCTCCTTGCTCAGCAACGGGCGTTATAAGGCGCCACCCAGACATCAAAATACTGCGTAAACCGGCAGATATTGATAAGCTAGCAAAAATTCAGCTGCGGTTGATTGAAAGTCTCTGGCAAACTCTCGTAAATGAGGGTATTTTAGTCTATGCAACCTGTTCAGTGCTACCTGAGGAGAATGATCTGGTGGTCAAGGCTTTTGTTCAGTCACGAACTGATGTGGAAATAATGACTATTAATGAAGCTTGGGGGTTGGGCACTGTTTGTGGCCGACAATTATTTCCGGCCGCTGATGGTCACGATGGGTTTTACTATGCAAAGCTTCGTAAAACGTCACCGTCGGATGTAAACGCTGACAATAAAGCGGGAAGGTAATGAAAATAATAATAGTAGGTGCGGGTCAAGTTGGTGGAACTCTGGCAGAAAACTTAGCGCGTGAGTATAACGACATTACCCTGATTGATATTAACGAGCATGCCCTGCGCTCTCTGCAAGACCGGCTTGATATTCGCACTGTAGTTGGCACCGGTTGTTACCCTGATGTTTTAGTGAAGGCGGGCATCGAGGATGCTGATATGCTAGTCGCTGTTACCAGTAGCGATGAGGCAAACATTATTGCCTGCCAAGTTGCTTACTCTCTATTTCATACTCCCACCAAAATTGCGCGCGTTAGAGCTTACAGTTACACAAACCCAAAATATAAGAACGTGCTTTTTAATGACAAAAATATGCCTGTTGATGTGATGATTGCCCCCGAGCAAGCTGTTACAGACTATGTTCGCAAGCTGATCGAGCAGCCAGGGGCCTTGCAAGTCCTAGATTTTGCCGATGGTGTGATTCAATTGGTAGGCCTACGCGCAGTTAAAGATAGTCCTTTAGTTGGCCAAGAATTGCGCACTCTAAAAGAGCATATGCCCAAAGCCGATGCTAGAGTTGCTGCTATTTATCGAAAGGAAGGCGCTATCTTTCCGGTGGGTGATACTGTTATTGAAGATGGGGATGAAGTTTTCTTTATTGCCGCGAAGAAAAATATACGTAAAGTTATGAGCGAACTGCGCCGGCTAGAGAAACCCTACCATCGCCTAGTGATCGCCGGAGGTGGTAATATCGGGTTTCGATTAAGTAAAGCCTTAGAAGAAAATTACAACATTAAAATTATTGAGTTTTCTCCTGAACGGGCCGCTTTTCTTTCCGAAAAACTTAATCATTCTGTTGTACTCAACGGCTCAGCCACCGATCAGGAGCTGTTGCTCGATGAAAATATTGATAAAACAGATGTGTTTCTCGCGCTTACAAATGATGACGAAGTTAACATCATGGCCTCGCTGCTAGCTAAACGTCTTGGGGCGAAAAAAGTCATGACTCTGATAAGCAATCCTGTCTATGCTGATCTCATGCAAGGCGGTGAAATTGATATTGCAATCTCACCGCAACAGGTCACCACAAGCTCTTTGTTAACTCATGTAAGGCAGGGCGATACGGTAAGTGTACATTCCCTAAGAAGAGGCGCTGCAGAAGCATTAGAGTTTATTGTGCACGGAGATGCGAAGTCATCGAAAGTTGTTGGTCGGGCTATTGGCGACATAAAGTCACCTCCTGGCTCGACCCTCGCCGCGCTAGTACGCGATGGTGAGGTAATAATCGCTCATCATGATACTGTGATTGAGAACGATGACCACGTGATTGTATTCGTGGTTGATAAAGAAAATACCAAGGCCGTAGAGAAGCTCTTTGCGGTAGGGTTCACTTTTTTCTAGGGCTACCACCTCTATGCATATTGCTGTTATCGCGAGAGTTTTGGGCATGCTGTTGATGATTTTCAGCTTGACCATGTTAACCCCCATTATTGTGTCCTCAATCTACGAAGAAAACACCTCGTCGATGTTCGTGCTCGCCTTCGCTATCACTCTTTTGATTGGATTAACTTTTTGGCTGCCCACGAAGAACCACCGCGGTGAGTTGAGAACTCGTGACGGCTTCGTTGTTACTGTTTTTTTCTGGCTAGTGCTTAGCGGCTTTGGATCCTTGCCGTTAATGTTTTCTGAAGCAACTAATTTGACTTTTATTGATGCGCTTTTTGAATCAGTGTCAGGACTCACAACAACGGGAGCTACTGTGCTGTCTGGCCTTGATGACCTTCCAAAATCAATTCTTTATTATCGACAACAGTTGCAATGGCTGGGGGGCATAGGCATTGTCGTAATAGCTGTGGCAATCTTGCCAATGCTTGGAGTTGGCGGCATGCAAATTTATCGTGCTGAAACCCCTGGACCGGTTAAGGACTCTAAGCTAACCCCTCGAATTGCAGAAACAGCCAATGTGTTATTTAAAATATATCTAACCCTAACCGCCGCTTGTGCTTTAGCTTACTGGGCCGCCGGAATGAGCGGATTTGACGCCATTGGCCATAGTTTTTCTACGGTTGCAATCGGCGGCTTTTCTACTCATGACGCTAGCATTGGTTTTTTTGATAGCGACATAATCATGGCGATATGTGCGTTTTTCATGGTTATTTCAGGCCTTAATTTTGCACTGCATTACCTCGTTTGGAACAATCGAAGTCTGAGCTTTTATTGGACAGACCCAGAAGCTAGAATGTATGGATATTTACTCTTATTTGGCGCAGCCGTAACCTGTTTATATCTTTATTTTAGTGGTACCTACGGCTTGGAAGACAGTATCAGTCTCGGTGTTTTTCAGCTTGTATCAATATTGACGACCACTGGGTTTACCACCACTGACTTTAATTCATGGCCTTCGTTCCTTCCGTTCTTTTTGATCTTTTTGTCCTTTTTTGGAGCCTGTGCGGGATCCACTGGCGGTGGCATTAAAATAGGCCGAATGTTGATCATGGCTCAGCAAGGGATTAGAGAAATCTATCGTCTTGTCCACCCCAATGCACTGCTCCCCATCAAAATCCAAAATCGTAGAATACCCGAACGTGTCACTGATGCTATATGGGCATTTTTTGGTGTTTATTTGGGTGTTTTTTATTTGATGGTTTTGCTTCTTTTGGCCGCGGGTCTTGACTATGTTACTGCCTGGTCAGCCACAGCCGCTGCTCTCAACAATTTGGGCCCTGGTCTTGGCGCGGTATCCACCAATTATGCTGATATTGGCACTTTCGCGAAAGGTGTATTGTGTTGGGGAATGTTACTTGGCCGACTAGAGATCTTCACCCTTTTAGTTTTATTCACTCCTACTTTTTGGAAAAACTAATCAGCGGTCTTAATTAACCGCTGATATAGTTTTCGCAGATTATTCTTTACGAGCCTCGTAATACGCTTCTTCAGAAATAGCATGATATGCCGTTGCCTGTCGCTGAAATGCTTTAACTGACTCAGCAATTCGTCGAGCAACATCTGAATCATCGGCCAATTCTTCAAGCATCTCAGCGGAGATTCCTCTAAGTTCGCTAACAACTTCATCCGGTAACTTTCTCAACTGCACCCCGTGAGTTTCAACCAGGGTGACTAATGCTTCGTTATTCCGCGCAGTGTATTCATCAAGCATATCTTGGTTTACTGCCCTTGCTGCAACCTCGACTATAGTTTGTAAATCTTTTGGTAACATCGCATAGGCGTCTTTGTTAACAATTAATTCGAGGGTAGGACCTGGCTCATGCCACCCCGGGTAATAGTAGTATTTGGCAACCTGATGGAACCCCAAGGCAATATCGTTATAAGGACTCACCCATTCAAGAGCATCAATAACTCCGGTCTGCATTGCTGTATATAGCTCACCGCCAGAGATGGTTACCGAAACGCCGCCCGCGCGAGTAATCACATCGCCTCCCAACCCTGGGATGCGCATTTTTAATCCCTTGATATCCTCCATTGAATTAATTTCTCGATTAAACCAGCCGGCCATTTGAACACCGGTATTGCCGCCTGCAAATGGAATCAAATTAAATTCATCATAGAGCTCTCTCCACAGTTCTAGGCCTCCACCATAGTGAAGCCAGCCATTCATTTCTTGAGCATTTAAGCCAAAAGGAACCGAGGTAAAGAATGCAGTTGCCTTAGATTTTCCCGTCCAGTAATAGGATGCCCCGTGGCCCATCTGTGCAGTTCCCTGGGAAACCGCATCAAACACCTCAAAAGCAGGCACTAGCTGCCCAGCTCCGAATACCTTTATCTTTAGGCGACCTCCACTCATTGCCTCTACTTGTTTAGCAAAGTTCTCCGGGGCCAATCCTAACCCTGGATAATTCTTAGGCCACGTGGTTACCAACTTCCACTCAAAAGTCTCCTGATCACCAGCCGAAATAGTCGTTGATGGCACATTTCCGGTGCCCCCGCAGCCCACTAATAAAAAAGCCATCAAGGTGGCTAATATAATTCGCATTACGTTTCCCTCTTATACTGATTAGATACTACTGTGTTATTAAACTGCGGCAAGATTAGCTGAGGCAAGAATTAAAATTTTTGTCCCCACCTCTTCGAAACTTACATGAACTCTAGCTCGGGGTCCATTACCCTCAAAATTCAAAATCACCCCCTCACCGTATACATTGTGGTTAACTTGTTGCCCCAACTGAAAACCTGTGTCGTCCCCCTGATCACTGCGAATTGAACTTGCCGCATAACTGGTTGGCCGAGCAATCGTATTTTGTAGTCTTACTTCTTCGATAACGTCTTTGGGAATATCGCGCACAAACCGCGAAACAGAATTAAAAGATTCGCTGCCATATATGGTGCGGCTCTCTGCAAAGGTCAGGTATAGTTTTTCCATGGCACGAGTAATGCCTACATAAGCTAATCTTCGCTCTTCTTCTAAACGACCGGGCTCATCCAGAGACATTTTATGGGGGAAGAGATTTTCTTCCATGCCAGCTATAAACACTAAAGGAAACTCTAATCCTTTAGCGCTATGCAATGTCATGAGTTGAACTGCATCTTGGTCTTCATCTGCCTGGCGGTCTCCAGCATCCAAAGCTACTTGATCCAAAAACTGAGGTAATACTGGTAAATCTTTATCCTCAGCCTCAAAATTCTTACAGGCTCCAATGAACTCTTCAAGATTTTCCACCCTAGCCTGACCACGCTCGCCTTTTTCTCGTCGATGCATCTCGATCAGACCGCTATGCTGAATTGCGTTTTCCGCCTGTTCCGCTAATGGGAGCTCATCAAGCTGACCGCTCATTTCATTTATCAGCTGCAGAAATCCGGCTACTGCATTAGAGGCTCTAGCTGCTAAGAGCTTTTCCTCAATCATATTTTTGGCGGCTGTCCAAAGAGATACTGTATTGGTTCTAGCCAACTCCCGAACTGCCTCTAAAGTGCGATCTCCAATCCCTCTTGGCGGCACATTAACCACTCGCTCAAAAGCAACATCGTCATGGCAATTTAGCATTAGTCGTAAATATGACAACGCGTTTTTAATTTCCAGCCTTTCATAGAATCTCTGCCCGCCATAGATACGATATGGAATATCTGCTTGAAGAAGGGCAGCCTCTAATACTCTGGATTGGGCATTAGAGCGATACAAAATAGCTGAGTCTTCTCGCCGGTTACCATTGTTAACCCAGCTCTGCAAACGATCAGCAATGTAACGTGATTCATCGTGCTCATTAAACGCTGAGTAAAGCGCAATAGACTCGCCTTCACCAGAATCAGTCCACAAATTTTTGCCTAAGCGATCAGAGTTTTTTGCAATAACTGCGTTAGCTGCCAACAAGATATTTGATGTTGAACGATAATTTTGTTCTAACTTAACTGTTTGGGTTTCAGGGAAATCTCGCTCATAACTAAGAATGTTTTCTACCTTGGCGCCCCGCCAACCATAGATGGACTGATCATCGTCACCAACAGCGGTAACTGCGCTAACTTTTCCTGATAAGAGACGTAGCCAGGCATATTGCACCGCATTAGTATCTTGAAATTCATCAACTAGAATGTGTTTAAAGCGTTGCTGGTAATGATCAAGCACCTCTGGATTGTTCTTCCATAACTCAAGCGCCCTCAGCAAAAGCTCGGCAAAATCAATAACCCCTAGACGCTCACAAGTCTCTTCGTATCCACGATAAATCCGCAGCATAGTTGCCAAGTAGGGGTCCCCGCCTTCTTGTAGGTGTGATGCTCGCAGTCCCTCGTCCTTTTGACCGTTGATCCACCACTGGGCCTGCTTGGGAGGCCACCGTTGTTCGTCTAAATCCATGCTGCGCATTACTCGCTTTACCAAACGCAACTGATCATCAGAATCCAGAATTTGAAAGTTTTCTGGGAGCTTTGCATCCCGCCAATGCGCTTTTAATAACCGATGGGCTAGCCCATGGAATGTACCTACCCACATCCCACGTAATGACACCCCTAAGAGTTCGTCGATTCGCTCGCGCATTTCTCTTGCCGCTTTATTAGTGAAGGTCACCGCTAAAATGCCATAGGGAGAAATGTTATCTACCTGTATTTTCCAGGCGATACGATGCACCAGCACCCGGGTTTTACCACTGCCAGCTCCCGCTAAAACAAGCAGGTGCTTTTTGTCGCTGGTGACCGCTTCTTCTTGTGCCGCATTGAGATTTGTTAATATTGAAGTTACATCCATAGGTCTGCATTCTAGCAATATAACGAATAGAGTTTTTAAATTTCATTCTCTTCTTTTTGGCTTTTTTAATAGAATCTGAGTATAAATTCACCCAGTAAGCTCAAAAATAGTGTACATCATCGATAAAACGCTGTTTTTTACTACAAAACTAGTAATAATGCCGTATTCTTGTAATTTTTTTACATATCTCAGAATGGTAACAGTATGAAACCTGCACAGCTCACCCAAACAATTAGTGATACGCTGGTCCATTTACGTAAATCAGAACTCAAGGTTGCCGATTTTGTGCTGAAGCACCCTCTTGAAGTGATTCGCATGCGCATCGTTGATCTCGCCGAGCAAGCTGATGTCAGTGAGCCCACGGTCGTGCGCTTTTGTCGCGCAGTCGGTTGCAGTGGGTTCCAGGATTTTAAGCTTGCTCTTGCTCAGCAACTAGCCTCTAGCCCGAGTTACGGGCAAATCGCCGTGACTGACTCAGATTCCACGCGTGAATATACGCACAAAGTGTTTGATTCTACTGTTGATGCCTTACTTAAAGTTCGTGACAGTCTGGTACTCGATAACCTAGAAGCCGCAGTTGCTGCAATTTGCAGCGCTGGTAGAGTGGAATTTTATGGTTTTGGCGCTTCTGCGGCAGTAGCGTTTGATGCGCAACACAAATTTTTCCGTCTACAAATTCGCTCTTCCGCCTATTCAGACCCGCACCTTCAGAATATGTCCGCCACCTCTCTGAATCCCGGGGATGTGGTAGTCGCTATATCGCAGTCTGGTAGAACTCAGGCCTTACTTGATTCTATGGAGCTGGTAAAAAGTGCGGGTGGTATTGTCATAGGCCTAGCCCCCAGCTCTTCGCCAATAGCGAAAAGTGCGACTATCGCTATAGAGGTTGATGCAAAAGAAGACATTCAAATCTATACCCCACTATCTTCAAGGATCGCTCATCTAGCCGTAATTGATGTTCTTGCTATTGGGGTTGCTCAAAAGAAGGGCCCGAAGCTGCAAAAACATCTTCAACAACTTCAGGCTGGCCTTTCATCACTGCGTAGCTCTTAGTGCTTACTTGACGGCGCTCACTCTTATAAGCTTTCCATTTGCTCCATCGGTGGCAAGGATTAAGCTTCCGTCGGGAGCAGAGGCAACATCTCTAATTCTGCCGAACTCATTAAACATAATTGTTTCGTTAATGGCTTTTTCTCCGTCTAACTCTATACGCCGCACATCTCCTGGCACCAATGCAGCAATAAACAAATCTCCTTTCCACATTGGGAACATGTCCCCTCGATAAAGTGTCATCCCCGACGGCGCGATTGAAGGCACCCAATACTGAATTGGCTGCTCCATTCCTGGCTGGTCCGTAAAGGGAGAGATGATGGCTCCGCTGTAATCAACTCCGTAAGTTATTGCTGGCCAGCCATAATTCTTGCCAGGCTCTACCACGTTTAATTCATCACCACCCTTGGGGCCATGCTCATGCTCAAAGACAGTGCCGTCATCTGCGATTACCAGCCCTTGAAGATTTCTGTGCCCATAAGACCAAATCTCTGGAAGGGCTCCGGGAGTATTTAGAAACGGATTGTCCGCTGGAATACTGCCGTCATCTTTGACACGAACAATTTTGCCAAAATGGTTATCTAAAGATTGGGCTTTCTCGCGATAATTAAAGCCATCTCCCGATGTGATTAGCAGAGTCCCATCAGCCATAAATTTCATTCGCGCGCCATAGTGAGCAGCCGTTTTGCGCAAAGGGTGGGACCCAAAAATCGTCTTAACGTCAACCAAGCTATTTCCTTCCAGACGCCCCCGCACCACCGTGAGGCGGTTAAGTTTAGTTTCTACGGAGTCTGATTCTGAGAACGATAAGTATACCAAGCGATTTTCACTAAACTTTGGATGGAGTAGGACTTCAGAAAGGCCGCCTTGGCCAGCAAAAAGAACCTCTGGCACGCCCGCCACAGGATCAGATTGTAAAATTCCATCCTTAACCGTTCGCAAATCCCCGGAGCGCTCAGTGACTAACCATTGGTTTTCTGAAACAAAGGCTATACTCCAAGGATTATCTAACCCTTCAACGACAACCTCTGTTTTATAAGCAACCTCGTTACTGAAAATTAGCGTGCTGTGTAGGAATAACCCTATTAAAAAACTACCCAAGTTAAGACTTTTCATTGGCAACCACCTTTTTTGACTTAGCGCCAAAGTAATAGCCGGCAATCATTCCGCCAGTAATTAAAATTCCCTTGCCCAATAAAGTTCGAGCTCCGGCAATCAAATCTAAATTATAGAAGGCAAGAGGCATTAAAACGACAATCGCAAATAACGCAGCTCCGCCAGCGAGAGCGTAAATAATTTTGCGTTCAATGCTAATAATTTTCAACAGTATGTGGGCAACAAAAAATGCAATTGCCAAGCCAGCAACTACCACGGCGATAATTGGAAAAGCTCCTGCGACGCTCATACCAATTAAGTCACGCAATAGCATGGAAATAATAATAGAGCCCGTAATTGGCATATCAACAGATGACAGCCACCAAAGATTAGACAACGATGTTTGCGCTGCCACAAAAAACATGGCAATCAATGTTGCCATAAGAAATACAACGGTGGTCCTTAACATAACAACTCTGCTCATTTATCTTTCAGTGTTGATGATAGTCAGGCTTTTCGAGCCCTGTTTCAAGTTAATCATTAGCCTTTATGAACGTTGCTAGAATTTCGGATAACTTTTCTGCCTTTGTCCACTGGAAAAAATGACCGCCGCCTATCATCGTGTGAGGTTGGTTTTTTGTGCCTGGAACCTTGGCTAAAAACAACTTTTCAAATCCATTTGTAACAGGGTCATCTCCCGCACCAACACACAGGAATGGCTTTTCAAATTTAGAAAAGAAATCCCATGCTTTCTTTTGCGCCTCAAGAGAGCGATCAGGAATACTTGGCACCTGGCTAGGCATCGCTCTTACTGCCATTTTGAATGGAGCGCTCGGGAAGGGCGCCTCAAACGCTTTACTAATACTCGATCCAAATGGTGATATTGTTGATAATCCAAGGTTAATCCCTGCCAACTCCAATGCTACAGCTAATTTATTTCTCTTTTCCATCATTGATGAAGCAATAATGCCCGCAGGGGGGTTGATTGCTTCCCAGGTGTATTTTTGCCAATAAGCAAATTTTCGGATTCCTGAGTAGGGGTCAGCCCCGCCAAAGCCGTTCATTTTACTGATCTGCTTACTCATTGATGCCATTGTGATTTTCTCTGGCCCCGACCTGAAAGCTAAAATTTCATCAACAACTTCTTGAGGAACATCTGGGCTGTAGGGTAACCCTGTATTCCCCATGGCAACCCGATCAAATCGATCGCCATTGTCAGCCACCATGCGAAGGCCAATTAATCCTCCCCAGTCTTGTCCAAAAAATGTGAGGCCTGAAAAGTCATTGTTTACAAGCCATTGATTCATCCAGTCGACCTGACTCTGATAACTATAATCTTCTCTTGCGGCAGGTTTATCTGACTTGCCGTAACCAGGAAGATCTGGCGCTATTACCCTGATACCGGCCTTTACTAAATGAGGGATCATTCGTGAGTAAAGATAGCTCCATACGGGCTGACCATGCATGGCCAATAAAACAGGCCCATCTGCAGGGCCTTCGTCAATATGATGAATACGTAAATCGGTGCCATCCTGTGTTTTAATCATCGTGTAATTAGGGGGAAACGGGTAATCTGAGAGGCCCTTAAACCTGTGATCTGGCGTTCTTAAAATTTTCATTGTAAAGTCCAATTATAGGCAGTATTGGCATTATATATGCCAATATTTTTATTTTGCAAGGCTTTCCGGATAGTTCAGATAGGAGAGCAAGGGGAAGGCACTAGGCATAATTCTAAAATAGCAGATTATTTGAACTTGAATCTTTGATACAGAGTCACAACTCCATAGAAAAACCAGACAACCACAACGCCCCACCAAAGGACGAAAAACCAATCATTTTTATTTGTGCCATTCCAATTTAACCATTCAAAGACTATGCCTTCCATGAATAAGTCAAAGGAGAGTAGCAAAAAAAACCCAAACACCCAAAAAAGAAAAAAATGGAAAGTCTTCATTTAGTTTTAGCTTCTATATAGCGCTAGTGAGTACTTATAAATCGTCTAACCTCTGTTTTAGCTCCTCTGTGAGTAGGGGAGTTGCCTCCACCGCCTTTAAATTGTGCTTTAACTGCTCAAGGTTTGAGGCTCCTAGAATTACAGTTGATACATTTTTGTTTAATAAGCACCAGGCAATCGCAAGATTTGACGGGGGTACTTCATAATCTTTTACGGTTTCAATAAATGATGCCACTCTGGTCATTCGCTCTTTGCCTCTATCTGTCTCTATCATGTGCTTTTTTAACCATTCGTAGCCACTAAGAGAGGCTCTAGAGCCCTTGGGAATACCGTCTAAATATTTGCCGGTTAAGGCCCCAGAGGCCAAGGGAGACCATGTCGTTGTTCCCATACCGTATTTTTCAAATATTGGTTGGTATTCAACCTCAAACCTCTTTCGGTCGAGCAGGTTATATTGTGGTTGTTCCATGGTTGGCGGAGTTAAATGATTCTCTTTGGCGAAAACATAGGCTTCCTCTATCTCTGCAGCACTCCATTCGGAGGTGCCCCAATACAAAATTTTGCCTTGAGTAATAAGGTTATGCATTGCCCACACTGTTTCGCCAATGGGAGTCTCTGGATCTGCTCGATGGCAAAAATAAAGGTCAAGATAATCTACCTGCAATCGTTTAAGCGCTTGGTCGCAGGCTTCTCTCACATGTTTTTTGCTTAGCCCTAGTTGCGTTGGAAGTGGCTCATCATGTGCCCCAAAAAACACCTTTGAAGAAACGCAATATGAATCTCTAGGTCTATTCAGAGTTTTTAGCGCCTTGCCCATGACGATTTCTGACATGCCTCTTTCATAACCTTCCGCGTTATCAAAAAAGTTTACGCCAGCGTCAAAACAGGCTCCAAACATCTGCTCCGCGAGTTTTGAGTCAACCTGCTTATTAAAAGTAACCCAAGACCCAAAAGACAGTTCTGAAAGTTTGAGGCCAGAAAGGCCAAGTCTTCTAAATTCCATATCTCTATTTCCTCAACAAGATTATGCAGTAATGCTCTTTTTATCCATAATTATCTAAAAAATATTCTTCTCTATCGTTTTTTTTCATGCCAATTGTCTCGTTCATGAAGTTATTTCTATCTTCTCTAGATTTAAAGACCCAAATGCAAACAGTGTCATGTGAATGATAGATTGCTTTTAGTTCGTCATCTATTTCACAGATGTCTTTTGGGATTTCGGTTTTGATGCAAATCACTGTTTGAAATTACTCCATAGGAACCAAGTATTCTTAACCCATGCATAACTATTTTCCCCTGGTTAATAAAAATTGATCATAGTCCATATGCATAGCTGACAAATCAGAATTATAAGTAATTGCATTGACACTTTTTTTAATCATTTGAGCGGGCAAGGCTGATTTAGAAGCGTAAAATTCAGCCATTCTTTTGGCGCTGTTTATGAGGTCATCGTTTTTACAAACTTCATCATAAACCCCCCACTCTAAAAGTGTAGGAGCTGTTTCTTGTTGCCCGCCAATTACTAACTTCTTAGCTTTGGCAGGCCCAACTAGTCTTACCGCCAGAGGCAGTCCAAACCAGTTTAAGTTCATCCCCAAATTAATTTCTGGATATCCTAACAAGGCGTCCTCAGTAGCAATGCGGAAGTCACAAGCAGAGGCGAAACAAGCTGCCCCACCTAGACAGTAACCATTGATAGCTGAAATAGTGATTTGGTTAATTTCTAAAAAAGACATTACTGCAGGCTTTCCAACATTTGATCTCCAAGCTTTGAGTTTGGATTCAGATGAAACGTTCTCTTTAATATCTGCTCCTGCAGAAAAATTTCCCCCCTCTCCAGTATAAACGACAACCTTAGAGTCATAATCATTCTTGAGTGAATTATTAAATGCTGTAAGTTCTTTTAAAAGGCCTTCGTTGAGTGCATTCATAGATTCTGGTCGGTTTAAATAAACCCAACATATGCTTTCTTCTTTGATAACCTTCAAAAATTCCATATTCAATTTATTCTCTGTTCAAATCTACTCGACAGTTACAGACTTGGCTAAATTCCTTGGCTGATCAACATCAGTCCCTTTCAACAGAGCGACATGGTAAGACAGAAGCTGAAGCGGCAGGGTATAAACAATAGCCTCAAGACTTTTTGGGGTGGGGGGCATGTCGATGATAGTAATTCCCGGCTCACTTTTAAAGCTAGCGTTACAGTCTGCAAACACGAACAGTTCGCCACCGCGTGCTCGAACCTCGTGTAAGTTTGACTTTAACTTATCAAGCAGTTCGTTGTTGGGCGCGACAGTCACCACCGGCATATCCTCATCTACGAGTGCCAGTGGTCCATGCTTTAATTCACCAGAAGGGTAGGCCTCAGCATGAATATAAGAGATCTCTTTTAACTTCAGCGCACCCTCAAGGGCAATCGGATACTGTTCACCGCGACCCAAAAACAAAGCATGGTGCTTGTTGGCAAAAGCCTCTGACACTTTTTCAATCACCGAGTCTAAAGCCAATACTCGTTCACACAAACCGGGCAGTTCATGCAAATTTTCAATCATTTGCTTTTCTACTTTGGCATCCAACCCTGTGTGCCTACCGAGAGCAAGGGTTAATAGCTGTAATGCCACCAATTGCGTGGTGAATGCCTTAGTTGAGGCAACACCGATTTCTGGACCTGCCATGGTCATAAGAGAAATATCGGACTCACGAACTAAGGAGCTATTGGCCACATTGCATATCGCCACAAACCCCAAATACCCGCTTTCTTTTGCTTTACGCAATGCAGCAAGGGTGTCAGCTGTTTCACCAGACTGAGATATGGTGACAAATAATGTGCCTTCAGGTACTGCTGCATTTCTGTATCGATACTCACTGG
>Ga0206683_10000957_pt1 | contig 20193 bp, 18 predicted proteins | sample M280m12015metaG_FD_155483 | JGI IMG/M metagenome (GOLD analysis project Ga0206683, IMG submission 155483) | Ammonia-oxidizing marine archaeal communities from Monterey Bay, California, United States - M2 80m 12015 | ecosystem: Environmental > Aquatic > Marine > Intertidal zone | place: USA...
GGGCTCTCATTTCTTGAGAGGGAGCAATAAATGTTCGTCCGATGTAGCGATTCTTGACGAGTCCATCCCGATATGGGATGCCGCTAGCGCGAGCGAAACCCTGAGCGGCGGGTATCCCTGATTCTGGAACTGGCATTACCAGGTCGGCAACCGCCGGGGCCTGATCTGCAAGTTGTTCACCCATGCGTTGTCTAGCGGCATGAACATTTCGGCCGTAGAGGACAGTGTCGGGTCGCGAGAAATAGACGAATTCGAACATACAGAGCCGAGGGTTGGGATTCTTAAAAGGTCGTTCCGAGGTCCATCCGTCTCGGCTGATTACAACCATCTCCCCGGGATCTACTTCTCGCACAAAATGTGCACCGACGGTATCTAGGGCGGGGCTTTCCGATGCGAGGACCCAACCGTTGTCAAGGCGTCCTAAACACAGCGGCCAAAATCCTTCGGGTCCTCGGGCGCCAACCAAATGGTGCCGATCCATGGCAACGAAAGAAAATCCACCGCTGAGACGCGGGAGTACGCGTGCCATAGCCCATGGCAGTTCGTTACCTTCGGGTGCTTCTCCGGTTGCCAATTCGATAGCAACCAGTTCTGCTACCAGATCGCTGTCACTCATTACCGTTCCGTCAAGCATCCCTGCGTCAGCCGCTAATGCCGCCGTGTTGACCAGGTTGCCGTTATGGGCAAGCGCGAATTCGAGATCACCGACATCACGATAGAAAGGCTGTGATGCACGCCAAGAGCTCGATCCTGTCGTTGAGTAGCGGGTATGGCCGATAGCAATATCGCCTTCTAGGACGGCGAGAACTCGATCATCAAAAGCGCCCGACACTAAACCCATGTCTTTTACGACGGTCACGTTCGAACTATCGCTCACCGCTATGCCTGCCGATTCTTGGCCGCGATGCTGGAGCGCGTAGAGGCCAAGGTATGTCTGGTGTGCAACAGGGCTGCCAGGCGCCAGAACTCCAAAAACTCCGCACGCTTCACGGGGTTTAATGAGTTCGACTTCGTGGGTGTGGTTGGTCATCCGCTAACAGTTCCCTGGCCGAGCGCTTGTGGGAGTTCGTCTCGAGCGGCACGGGTCAAGTCGTCTATTGAAAGATTAATAGTTGACCCTAAAACAAGAGAAGACCCGCCAGTGCTGCCGATCATCTGAGCGGGCACTGCGCGATTCGAAGTCTCTTTCAGGAAGGATTCCAGGTCAGCAGGACTGAGGGCAACGATCACACGTCCTCCTGATTCGTTGAATAGTGCTCTGTGGCCATCGAAACCACTTATGTGCATCCCGATCCCGTTATGAACAGCCATTTCGGCAAGAGCTACTGCAAGCCCGCCCTCGCCCACATCGTGCACTGCTTCAACCTGGTTCCTTTGAACGATCTCAGTTACATACGCGGCCGTTCGTACCGTTTGGAAAAGATCGAATTCGGGGAGGGTGCCGTCTTTACACCCGCCGATTTCCCATGCCCAACGACTTCCAGCCATCGAAACATCTTCATGCGGCTGCTGGCCAACCAACACAAGTGTCAAGTCAGGGACGAGGGTCATGCCGGGAGGTAGTTTTGACAACTTTGGGTGCATACCGATGACCCCCACGACAGGGGTTGGAGCGATGTCCACCGCGTTAGTTTCGTTGTACAGGCTGACGTTTCCTCCCACGACTGGGGCGTTGAAAGCTCGGCACGCTTCAGACATGCCATCGATAGCTTCGGATAATTGCCACATCACCTCAGGATGTTCGGGGTTTCCAAAGTTCAGACAGTTAACGACGGCCATCGGCTCCGCACCCACGCACGCGATATTCATGACAGCTTCGGCAACCACCATTGTCGTGCCTTGGCGGGGATCTACATGGCACCAACGGTGATTCCCGTCCGTAGACATACCCAAGGCTCTGCCAGTTTCGCGACCTGTCTTTGGGTCACGAAGCCGAAGGAGTGCCCCATCGCTGCCGGGCCCAACCACTGTGTTAAGGAAAAGTTGATGGTCATATTGGCTGTACACCCAGGCGGGATCTCGTAACAAGGTGAGCAAATTGGCAGCGCAGTCAACCGGACCGCCCGATGCATCAAGTGATTGACGCTCAATTAAATTTTCGGGGGGTGCCAAGGGGCGGTCGTATTCAGGAGCGTCATCGTGCAAGGTGGACGCTGGAAGTTCCGCTAATACTTCACCATCGAAACCATCAAGAATTCTTAGTTGTCCGTCCCCGGTGACGCGTCCGATGACACTCGCTGATATTTCCCAACGTGAAGAGATTTCTAACACTTGGTCGAGGCTTGCAGGTTCAACGATTGCCAACATCCGCTCTTGTGACTCAGAAGTCATCAACTCAAAGGGTTCCATCCCCTCTTCTCGCGAATGGATAGCCGACACATCGACATCCATTCCTGCTCCACCGCGAGAAGCTGTCTCACTTGTAGCGCAGGTGATTCCTGCGCCTCCTAAGTCTTGGATACCTGTTACGAGTCCTTCATCTAATAACTCAAGGCATGCTTCCAATAGACGTTTCTCTTCGAAAGGGTCACCGACCTGAACGCTTGGCCGTTTATCAGCGTCTTCAGACCCCTCATCAAAGCCGGCGGAGGCCAACACACTTACCCCACCTATGCCGTCTCGGCCGGTTGAGGCGCCGAGAAGCACAGCGAGATTGCCAACTCCGCTTGCTTGCCCCAAAACAAGTCGTTCTACAGGGAGGACGCCCATGGCGAGAACGTTGACCAGAGGGTTACCTTTGTATGTTTCGTCGAAAACAACCTCTCCCCCGACAGTGGGCACTCCGACGCTGTTCCCATAGCCCGAAACTCCGCTAATCACGCCTTCGGCGATCCATCGACTTCGTGGATCATCCAGAGGCCCGAACCGGAGGGGATCCATCACTGCTATGGGGCGGGCACCCATGGTGAAGATATCTCGAAGAATTCCTCCAACGCCTGTTGCTGCTCCCTGGTAGGGCTCGATCGCCGATGGGTGGTTGTGACTTTCAATGCGGATCGCTACCGCTATTCCATCACCAACATCGATGACTCCTGCGTTTTCGCCTGGACCTACCAAAACCCATGGCGCTTCGGTGGGGAGTCTCTTGAGATGAATCTTTGATGACTTGTACGAACAGTGTTCCGACCACATGACCGAGTACATGGCCAATTCGAGGTGATTTGGGTGTCGCCCTAATAACTCGTGAATGATCTCGTACTCTTCGTCACTTAATCCAAGTGAGCGGTGGACCGATGCGTCTTCGGGAGCCACACTCACACTCCAAATCTAGTCGCGTGTCAGAAATATCAACGGATGCCTGATAACTAGCAAGAGAACAGAAACTAAGCCATCACAAGAGCCGTTGTTCTCGCCATCTAGCAACTTGTGAAAATTAGATCTGCTCTTCATGGGTACCTTCAGCATTCTCGTTATGTCGATGCGGCTCGTCCCGTGGAAAGTAAAGATTGGAGTAGCGAGGCCCCATCGTTGGATCCAAGGAGCATCGATGTGGCCCTCTCAGGATGAGGCATCATCCCCACGACGTTGCCGCTCTGGTTGGAAATTCCCGCTATGTCTCCCATCGAACCATTCGGGTTGTCGGTGTATCGGAAGACAATTCGGTTTTCTTCCTCAAGTTGATCCAAAGTTTCTTTTGCGCACACATAGTTGCCCTCAAAATGATTGATGGGAATGTCTAAAAGATCGCCTTTTGATGCGCCGAGACCAACGACGTTGGCCGTCGACACGAACTGGATTTGCTCCATGCGACAGAGGAACTTCAGCCCAACATTTTTTTGCAACGCGCCTGGGAGCAACCCTGCTTCGGTTAGGACCTGAAATCCATTGCAGATCCCTAATACTGGTCCGCCGTTTCGCGCGAATGTACTCACTGCATCCATAATCGGTGAGAAACGTGCGATTGCTCCGCAACGCAGATAATCGCCATGAGCGAAACCGCCAGGTATGACGATCGCATCAACGTCTCCGAGGTCCGTATCGCTGTGCCAAAGAATCTTTGCCTCGCCGCCAAGTTCATTTATTGCGTCAAGGGTGTCGAATTCACAGTTCGTCCCTGGGAAACGAATGACACCGACGCGACGACTCATGTGGTGAGTACTTCCACGATCGCGTCTTCAATAACTGGGTTGGACAAAAACCGGTTGCACATGTCTTCCACAGTTGCTTTGGCGGCATCGGCCGAGTCAGCTTCGACCTGCAGTCGAATAATCTTCCCTACTCGCACGTCACCAGTGGTTTCGAAACCTAAGGCGGGAAGCGTTCGTTCGATAGTGGAACCTTCGGGGTTCGCGATTCCTTCCCGTGGCAAAACTTCGATCTTCACTTCGAAGCGCATTAGCTTTCTCCAATCCATGTGCGGAAAGACTCACCTGTAATGCGCTCGTAAGCAGTTACATAGCGATCGCGCGTCATCTGGATTGTTTCTGCTGATAGTTGCGGTGGGGGCGGCGATTTGTCCCACCCAGTTGCCTCGGTGGCGTCTCGAACGGGTTGTTTGTCCAAGGAAACCGGCGTGGCCCCTGGGGCCCAATCTTCAGCTGGCCAAAATCGTGACGAATCAGGTGTCAACAATTCGTCAGCGATCACCATCTTGCCGTCAACCAGTCCAAGTTCGAACTTAGTGTCAGCGATGATGACACCATTTTCTGCAGCATGTTCGGAAGCACGCCGGTATGCCTCTATTGAAAGATCCCGTGCTTGGCTTGCGAAATCAGCTCCAACAATGTCCACCGCTTCCTGGTAGCTGATGTTGATGTCGTGACCTTCGGTGGCTTTCGTTGACGGAGTGAAAACTGCCTCAGGGAGTTGTTGGGCTTCCAGCAAGCCCGATGGCAAAAGAGAGCCATGCATAGTTCCCGATTGTTGATATTCCTTCCAAGCTGAGCCGGTTATATAGCCCCGAACGATGCATTCGAGAGGCAACATGTTTGCTTTTCGAACCAAGAGCGCCCGGCCCGCCCAGTCGGGGCGTTGTGCTGCCGTCGGGAAATCGGCCGGGTCGGCTGATACCAGATGGGTAGAGGCAACCGAAGCGAGGTGCTTGGACCACCAAACGGTCATCGCCGTTAAAACTCGTCCTTTGTCTGGAATCGGTTCGTTAAAGACAACGTCAAACGCTGATATTCGATCACTTGCGACCATGAGGAGATGTTGATCGTCGACGACGTACATCTCGCGGACTTTGCCACGATGGAGTAACTCAAGCTCGTTCACACCTCTTCTCTACTAGAGAATGGGGGACGGGCGATAGGACCCTCCCTCAGGATGTTGCGAATTGATGGTCGCTGCTGCGCCAACAAACTCTGCCACCTGTAAATCAGCGAGACCGATGAACGCGTTGTGATCGCTTACTGCTTCGGTGATCGAGGTGGCATCCAAAGGCAGCGTCGGATCATTAACGATTCTTTCGAACAAGTCATTCTGACCGGAGTCACCCTCTCGGATTTCGAGTGCGGCAGCAACTGCATGTTCCTTGATTGCTTCGTGAGCTTGTTCGCGACCCGCACCGGCTTTTACCGCTGCCATTAGCAGGCGTGTAGTGACGAGAAACGGCAGGTATCGCTCTAGTTCTCGATCAATGACACGGGGATAGGCACCGAACCCGTCAAGCACGGTGAGGATCGTTTCTATTGCTCCATCAAGCGCAAGAAAGGCGTCTGGGAGAACCACACGGCGCACTACTGAACAACTGACGTCTCCCTCATTCCACTGATCGCCGGCAATTGATGCGGCCATGGTCAAATGGCCACGCAGTATCGCGACGAAACCGCTGACTCGCTCAGCAGATCGAGTATTCATTTTGTGCGGCATGGCTGAAGAGCCAACTTGTCCGTCGCTGAATCCTTCCGTCACTAGATCCAACCCAGCCATGAGGCGAATTTGCAGGGCGGTGTTGCCTAACGGGCTCGCGGCTTGGGTAAGACCACTAATGACGTCAAGATCGAGAGATCGAGGATATATCTGGCCTACTGCGTTTAGGGTGCGCTCAAAACCCAAACGATCGGCAACTAGTCGCTCTAATTCGTTGACCTTGGAGGAGTCCCCTTCAAATAGATCCAGCAGGTCCTGTTGTGTACCTACCGGACCTTTCAGACCGCGCAGCGGGTAACGCTGCAAGAGTTCCTCTAGTCGTTCAAATGCAAGAATGGTTTCCTGCCCTAAGTTGGCAAATCGTTTACCTAGGGTCGTGGTTTGTGCCGGCACGTTGTGGGAACGACCAGTGACAGCGGTGCTTTGGTGCTCGATTGCCAGTTCCGCTAACCGAGAAATTACCGCGACGAGGCGCTGTTGAATCAAAATCATCGCTCGCTTGATCTGTAATTGCTCAACATTTTCTGTCAAGTCACGCGACGTCAGTCCTTTATGGATGTCTTCGTGGCCAGCTAACGAACAGAACTCTTCGATCCGGGCTTTGACGTCATGGAGGGTTATGCGTTCGCGCCGTTCAATAGATTCGAGATCTACTTCCCCGATTACAGATCGGTAAGCCTCGACCGTGGAGTCTTCAATATCGAGACCGAGGTCTCGTTGTCCTTCAAGGACCGCTACCCACAATTCACGCTCTAAAACGATTTTCTCCTCGGACGACCAAATTTTGGCCATTTCTGGCGACGCGTAACGGGTTGCTAAGACATTGGGGACGTGAGCTTTTTCGGTAGTCACCGCGCTCCCTCATCTCTGAAAGTTGCGAGTCGTTCGGCAAGTTCAGGGTTGCTCACTGACAAAATTTCTACAGCTAACACTCCTGCGTTTGCTGATCCATCCACTGCGACTGTCGCTACTGGTATCCCGCGCGGCATTTGTACAGTTGAAAGAAGCGCGTCCATGCCCCCGCTAACTCCACCTGACAATGGGACACCGATCACTGGCAGCGTTGTGTGAGCAGAAACGGCACCCGCAAGGTGGGCTGCCATTCCGGCACCACAAATTATTACTCCGTAACCATTTGCCCGAGCATTAGTCGCTAGTTCAGTGACCTGCGCGGGAGACCGATGCGCGGACATGACGTGAACTTCATGTTCCACATTGAAGCGATCAAGCATTTCGGAAGCACCCAACATCTTTTCGGCGTCACGGGGAGAACCCATCAGAATCGCTACCTTCATGTCACTTCTTCCTTGTCGTCATCTATCCCAATCGAAGCACCAATGTCGGTACGGTGCTGCATGCCGGACCACGAAATAACGGAGACTGCCTTGTAAGCGAGTTCCCGCGCAGCTTCGAGTTTTGTTGCTCGGCCACAGACATTAAGAACTCTCCCTCCCCCGGTTATCAGTTCATCGTGCGAATTTGAAGCGACCCCTGCACAAAAGATGTTGACTCCTTCTATGTCCCGCGCTTGGTCAAGACCATGAATAACGTCACCTGTTTGGGGCGCTGTGGGATATCCGTGAGAAGCAAGGACCACTGCCACCATGGCGTCGTTAGACAAGGTTGGGCGAATTCGTAGGTCCCCATTGGCGACTTGAAATAACGTCTCTGCTAGGTCACCTTCGAAGCGTGGAAGAATCACCTGAGCTTCGGGGTCACCAAAGCGAACGTTAAATTCCAACAGTTTCGGTCCGTCAGCTGTGATCATAAAACCAGCGAACAGGACACCTCTGTAGTCAACTCCTCTGTGTCGCAGTTCCGAAACAGTTGGGTGTACTGCCTTGTCCATCATTTCGTGGAGGTCTGCAGCGCTTATATCTGGCATAGGTGAGTAACAGCCCATTCCTCCAGTATTCGGTCCTAAATCGCTATCGCACAGTCTTTTATGGTCCTGAGCTGAAGTGGGCAGCAGTACTGCTTTTACCCCATCACAAAACGCAAATAAGGATAATTCGGGCCCTGTGAGGCCTTCTTCGATCACCACTCTGCGGCCGGAATCTCCAAATGCGGCGCCTGACAGTTTCGCTTTTACATCTTCTACAGCCTCGGCGTACGTCTCAGTGACTAGGACCCCCTTCCCTGCCGCTAACCCATCGGTTTTCACTACGTAGGGCGGGGCCAAAGTCGATAAGAATGCGATTGCAGAATCAGTTTGGTCCTTATCGAATGACCCGTAACGAGCAGTGGGTACTCCCGCTGTTTCTACGAGACCTTTCATCCACGCTTTTGAGCCTTCAAGGCGTGCACCCTTCGCGCCGGGGCCAAAAACTGTGCGGCCTTCAGAGCGCAACTGATCCGCAAGACCTTGTACAAGGGGGGTTTCGGGCCCAACGACGTAGAGATCCGCATCAATTTCTGTCGCCGGTTGTGCGGTGCTTCCTTCAATACCCGGCGAGCCTGGTGTTACTACCACCTCGGAATGTCGGGAAAGCGTTGTAGCGAAAGCATGTTCGCGTCCGCCAGAACCGATAACGCAAACCTTCATGCCGCAAACCGAAGATATTGCTCGCGCCCTGGGCCCACACAGACAAACCGAATGGGAACTCCCATTTGTCGCTCAAGAAATGAGACGTACTCCACTGCTTCTCTTGGCAAGTCATGCCGTTCGGTGGCTTCAGAAAGATCCGTTTTCCAGCCTGGAAGTTCCGCGTAAACAGGAATCGCTTTGTCATGCAAGCGACGTAGGTGTGGAAGATATTCGTACCGTCGGCCGTCAACTTCGTAGGCAACACACACTTTGATGGTCTCGAGTTGGTCAAGTACATCCAACTTGGTGAGGGCAATCTCCGTGCATGCATTGAGTCGCACTGCTTGGCGTGCCATTACTGCATCAAACCAGCCGGTACGTCGTCGACGACCTGTGTTAGTCCCATATTCGCGCCCTACTTCGACAAGGTGGTCGCCGATCTCGTCATGTAATTCGGTAACGAAAGGTCCTGCCCCGACTCGAGTCAAATAGGCCTTCGCTATACCGATTACTTGGTCAATCGCCCCTGGACCGATACCTGAACCAACGAGGGCGTATCCCGCGACTGGGTTGGAAGAGGTTACGAATGGATACGTCCCATGGTCGAGATCAAGGAACGTGGCCTGCGCCCCTTCGAAGAGAACACGCTCCCCGGCGTGCAAAGCCTCGTGAAGATGACCAACGGTATCGCCGATATACGGGGCGACGCGGGGCGCTATTTCGTCAATTAATTCGTCAGCTAGCCGGTCTGGGTCTACACCTTCATGACCGTACACATCGCGGAGGATTACGTTTTTTTCTGCCAGGGATCCACGAAGACGGGACCGCAAATGTTCGGGATCGAGCAAGTCTTCTACCCGTATCCCTGTTCTTGATGCCTTGTCGGCGTAGGCGGGTCCAATTCCCCGTTTAGTAGTTCCGATCTTGTTATCACCTCTTCGGCCTTCAGCTAACTCATCGAGAATTTGGTGATAGGGCATCACAAGATGAGCCTGAGGGCTCAACATCAGCCGCTCGCAATTGACGCCTTTTGCGGCGAGGGTATCAATCTCCGTTAGCAGCACTCGAGGATCAATGACGACTCCGTTACCGATGATGGGTACCACGTGGTCGTACAAGATCCCACTTGGTATCAACTGCAAAGCGAAGACTTCGCCGTCAACGACGAGCGTGTGACCTGCGTTGTGCCCACCTTGGTAGCGCACCACATGGGCGCACTCCTTGGCGACGATGTCGACTACCCGTCCCTTACCTTCGTCACCCCATTGGGTGCCGACCACAATTGATCCTGGCACGGACCACTCCAAACGTCATGTGTTGACGTTGTCTGATCCTAATTGTTGAACTTGCATTAACCAGGGTGGATTAACAACGTCTTTTATTCTCAACCAAAAATGCATCAGTGGATCAGTGGAAATTTTTAGCTGTCCTTCGGGTCCGGTACGTCCAGATTCTCGAAATTAGTAAAAGTTCAGGTCAACGCCGTCTTCTTCGCGGGTCCAACCAAGGGACCACAGCTTGTTGCAGAGGTACAAGATCTCTTCTGTATTGACGATGAGTCTCAATAACCGTTGCTGCAGCGGTGGCTTGGAGTTCGCGCATCTCCAATTCGAGTTGAGCGACACGATGTTCGAGAGCAAGAACTCGCTTCACCCCGGCCAAGTTCAAACCATCGTTAGTCAGCTCTTGGATTCGTCGTAAAAGAGCAATGTCGATTTCGCTGTATCTGCGACTACCACCAGGCGTACGTGCCGGCTCAACGAGTCCTTTACGCTCATAGATCCGGAGCGTTTGGGCATGAACGCCAGCTAGTTCAGCGGCAACCGAAATCACATAGACGGCCCGGGTTGGATCAGGCGGTGCGGCTATTGGATCCACGATCAGTCCTCCTGTTGTTCTTCATTTCGAGGTGACCAGTCGGTTACCTCATTTAGCGCTTCAATTGCGGCTCTTTCTTTGGGGTTCAACTCACTGGGGACAGCTATTTCCACTGTGACTAACAGATCACCCATGGCTTTCTGGGTGTCAATACCTCGACCTTTTACCCGGAAAGTGGTGCCCGATTTAGTCCCGGGTGGAACCTTCAACGTCACCGTTGAGTGGTCGTAGGTTGGAATCTTAATCTCAGAACCTAATGCTGCTTCGGGGAACGTGACTGGCACCGAGAGAGTGAGGTGCTGACCTTTTCGACCGAACATGTCATCATCTGCTACTTCAACAACAACGAAAAGATCCCCGTTGGGTCCACCATTGCGACCTCTCCCCCCTTTACCTGCAACCCGTATGCGTTGTCCGTTATCAACGCCTGCAGGAATTCGCACTTTGGCTTGTCGGCGTTCCCCTTCGGCGTTCGTGCCTAGGCCCACAGTGGTGGTGACCCCATCGATAGCGTCGCGAAATCCGAGATGTATTCGTGTCTCTTGGTCGACCCCACGCATAGGGACAGGCCCTCGAGCCCCCCTGTTCTTGCCAAAAAGATTCCCAAACATGCCACTGAGGTCGTCAAAATCTTCAAAATGTACGTTGAACCCATCGGGGCCAGACGCAAAGCCACCCGTGGCGGAGGGCCCTAGACGCCGAGCTTCGTCGTAGTCCGTACGTTTGGTCTGATCCCCAAGAACGTCATAGGCAGCCGATACCTCTTTGAAGCGATCTTCGTTCCCCCCAGATGCATCAGGGTGATGGGTCCGCGCCAGTTTTCGATAAGCCTTAGTTATTTCTTTCGAGGAAGCGCTCGATGACACCCCAAGCACTGCGTAATAGTCCTTTTCAAACCATTCCCGCTGGACAGTCACCATTCACCCACTCGTCATCAAACCCAGTTATTAGTCACGCACTTTGACCATGGCCGCACGTAAAACTCGCTCACCCCACCAAAACCCGGGACGGAGTTCTTCAACAACCAATTGCTCGCTGCCGTCCCCCGTTTCGTGGAGCACCGCCTCGTGTTGGTTGGGGTCGAACGGAGCTCCCACAGCTTCGATACGTCTCAACCCGCCTTTTTGTAGTGCACCTTCTAACGAGGATTTGATCGGCGCTACTTCTTCCAGACCTTGGGTCTCAGCGGCATCGCATGCATCCAAAACAGGCAGCAATGATTCCACAAGTCGCGATATACCGATCGCAATTCGCTGATCGACCTCACCCGAACTTCGTCTACGGAAGTTTTCAAATTCCGCCTGAAGTCGCTGCAGAGAATCTCGATAATCGTCGCGTTCAGTTATGACGTTTTCGAGTGACTCAACTAGGGCTTCAACTGAAAGAGGTTCTAAGGGTTCCTCAGCCAACGGTTGGGGATTCTCGATGTTGGAGTCAGCTGCGGAATCGACAGGCTGATCGACCTCAAGATCTAATTCAGTCTGTTCAGGATCATCGATATCTTCGTCTGTCACTGGTCCTCGTCAATGATTTCCGCGTCGACAACGTCGTCTGCGTCGTCCGTACTGGGGGTCGAAGTGTCACTGGCTGTTTCGGCTGCAGACTCGTAAAGTTTTTGGCTGAACGATTGGCTAGCCGCTGTGAGCTCCTCCGTTGCCTTACCAATCGCATCTGCATCTTCACCTTCCAAAGCTTCTTTTAGCGTTGTTAACGCCGCTTCGACTTCAGCTTTATCGTCGTCGGAAACTTGATCTCCTTGATCGGTTAGTACCTTTTCGATCTGGTACACGAGTGAGTCCGCATTGTTTCGAACTTCAGCTACTTCTCGGCGCTGCCGGTCTTCTTCGGCGTGGCTCTCGGCGTCTTGAACCATCTTGTCGATGTCATCATCGCTCAAGTTTGACTGGCCGCTGATAGTGATGGATTGTTCTTTATCAGTGGCTCGATCTTTTGCCGAGACATTGACTATTCCGTTGGCGTCAATGTCGAACGTGACTTCAATTTGCGGCACACCTCTTGGTGCAGGTGGCAGATCCACTAGCTGAAATTTTCCAAGAGTTTTATTACCTGAAGCCATTTCACGTTCACCTTGCAGAACGTGGATTTCGACTGATGGCTGCATGTCATCAGCGGTAGTAAACACTTCCGTCCGTTTTGTGGGGATCGTGGTATTGCGTTCAATTAATTTCGTCATCACCCCCCCTTTGGTCTCGATACCGAGGCTCAGTGGTGTGACATCAAGAAGTAGGACATCTTTCACGTCACCTTTTAAAACACCTGCTTGGACAGCGGCACCAACGGCGACTACCTCGTCGGGGTTTACACCTTTATGAGCTTCTTTCCCCGTCATTTCGAGAACGAGATCTTGCACCGCCGGCATTCGCGTCGATCCACCAACCATGATGACGTGGTCAATATCGCTCGGACTTAAATTTGCGTCCTCTATCGCTTGTTTAAAGGGAGCTTTGCATCGGTCGACAAGGTCAGTAGTGATGTCCTGGAACTTGGCTCTGGTCAACTCATAGTCGAGATGCAATGGTCCACTGTCAGTCGCAGTAATGAACGGCAAGTTGATTTGAGTTGTTTGTTTCGAGGACAAATCTTTTTTCGCCTGCTCACCGGCTTCTTTCAGACGTTGGAGCGCCATCGCGTCTGACTTGAGATCGACACCATGGTCACCTTTGAAAGAATCAGATAACCAATCGATGACCCGTTCGTCCCAGTCGTCTCCTCCGAGGCGAGTGTCGCCCGCTGTGGACTTCACTTCAAAGACTCCGTCACCAATCTCAAGCACTGAGACGTCAAAGGTGCCTCCACCGAGGTCGAAAACTAAAATTGTTTGATCTGAAGTTTCTTTGTCTAAACCGTATGCAAGCGCGGCGGCCGTCGGTTCATTGATGATTCGCAAAACGTCGAGTCCCGCTATCTGCCCTGCTTCTTTAGTGGCCGTTCGTTGCGCATCGTCGAAGTAAGCAGGAACGGTGATTACTGCCTCATTGACTTCTTCCCCGAGGTACTCCTCGGCGTCACGTTTGAGTTTCTGCAGAACTCTGGCTGCGATCTCTTGCGGGGTGTAGGACTTGTCATCAATTTCGACTGTCCAATTAGTGCCAACGTGACGCTTAACCGACGCTAACGTCCGATCCGGATTAGTTACCGCTTGTCGTTTAGCCACCTCACCTGTCAGCACTTCACCGCTTTTGGAAAATCCGACGATCGAGGGCGTCGTCCGGTCACCTTCAGCATTTGCAATAACGGTGGGCTCTCCACCTTCCATTGTCGATACCACCGAGTTAGTGGTTCCAAGATCGATGCCAACTGCCTTAGACATGTGATTTCTCCTCCTATGGGGGGGTGGGTGAGGGAGCAACTCGGGCGCTTAGAACAGCATGTACACCAGGTGTGTTGTCGTTCCCGAATACCTACCATCATAAAAGTTGAGTGTAGCATTTACAACTTTTTTGTTGGCTTTCTTTAACACCCTGTTTCAGTCTCAGCCCGGTAGGGTGCGACGTATGGTCAGCAAGGCCACGCGGCTCGTCCTCCTTCGACATGGTCAAAGCCAGTGGAATCTGGAAAATCGATTTACCGGTTGGTTTGACGTTGATTTGACTGAAAAAGGGGTTGCTGAGGCATCCAGGGCGGGGGAATTACTTAGCGCAGCAGGCATCAGACCCGATGTCGTTCATACTTCACTTCAAACACGCGCTATTGCGACGGCCAATTTAACTTTGGCGAGTGCCGATCGGCTCTGGGTGCCCGTTCGGCGAAGCTGGCGACTCAATGAGCGACACTACGGCAGCCTCACTGGCTTGAACAAAGAAGAAACTGTCGCTATTCATGGCGCTGAGCAGGTACACCTATGGCGTCGGAGCTATTCCACCGCACCACCTGAAATGCCCTCGAATCACCCTTATAACCCTAACGACGACCTCCGCTACGCATCTGTTCCCAATAATTTGTTGCCTCGAAGCGAGTGTCTCGCTGATGTCCTGCAACGTTTAATCCCATATTGGGAAGGACCGTTGTCAGAAGATCTGAGGCATTCAGAAACGGTTCTTGTCGCAGCCCACGGAAACAGTCTGCGGGGACTGGTGAAACATCTCGAAGCGATCCCTGACGACAAAATCAGTGACCTCGAGATTCCTACTGGCGCGCCACTTGTCTATGACCTCGACATCAATCTAGAACCGGTCGAATCGTTACCAATTGCGGATCGTTATTTGAGTTAAATCCGTCTCTTCGGGTGACAACGTTCCACTGCTACAGAGCGTCTACCCCACGTTCCCCAGTTCGTATACGAGTGACGCTTTCCACTTCAGTGACCCACACTTTTCCATCACCGATTTTTTCGGTCCGCGCCGCCTGGACAATGCAGTCGACTACTCGATCGGTGTCTGCGGCATCTACCAGTATTTCAACCCGGACCTTGGGGATGAAATCCACGTGATATTCGGTTCCGCGGTACGTCTCGGTGTGGCCTCCCTGACGACCGAATCCTCGTACCTCAGATGCCGTGAGCCCTTGAACGTTGGTGTCTTGCAAAGCTTCAACAACAGCCTCAAGGCGATGGGGCTTAATTACGGCGATAACCAAACGGACCATATTCGCACCTCCTCACGGCTGCTTTCCCTATCAACCTTGTCACGCCAGCAAGGATCGAGCCAACGTCGAGGAGATAAAGATTGCGGCTTCATGCTTCTCGTCCTCAGTCCGGCTAAGAAACACGTCCTCCATTTGGGTCTGTGTCGCCGGCGCAGGAACTGGTCTGTTCTCCGCTAATAAATGACGCGAAGCTTTCAGACCCTTAGTGCGGTCCCTTGACATTGTGTCCGGTAACTTGACCTACGTGAAAGCACGAGTCAAGCCCCATCATCTCGCGCTCGCGATTGGCGTCGCGTTCGCTTCAGTGACTGCGGGTTCTGGAATCGCAGCAACCGCGTTTAAGTTCCACAACTACAACCCGGTGCACCGAGAGGTATTTGGCAACATCCCTGGGGCCTTGCAGGTTGCCTTCTATGTAATAACTCCTTTCCTTATTGTTTTAGGAGCGTGGAATTTCGCTCAACGTGTCAAAAATTGGGAGCGCGGAGCACCTGATCACAGGGCGACAAACGCGACAAACATCCGACGAAGGGTCCGCGACTACAGAGCGGGGGTGATGATGCAAACCCTGCTTCGTGATCCCGCGGCAGGGATTATGCATGCGCTTCTGTACTACGGGTTCCTCGTGCTACTGGCGGTCACCACCACTCTTGAAATTGACCATCAACTTCCGGAAAGATTGAAGTTCTTGCATGGTGGCACCTATCAGGGATTCAGTTTTGTAGGTGACCTCGCTGGTCTCGCTTTCACTGTTGGAATGCTTTGGGCAGTAGTTCGCCGTTATGTACAAAGGCCGTATCGGATCCGTATCAAAACAAGACCCGAACATGCCCTCATTCTCGGGGTCCTGTTGGCACTCGGGGTAACTGGCTTCGCCGCGGAAGCATTCCGTATCGCGCTGGAAGGTCGCCCAAGCTACGAACAATGGTCGTTCGTTGGTTACCCCCTTTCTGCTTTAGTCACCGGTGTTGACGCTGTGGCTGGCTGGCACCAGGCAATGTGGATTAGCCACGTGTTCTGTTTCATGGCGTTTCTCGTCATGTTGCCAGTGACAATGCTTCGTCACATGTTCACTTCTCCTCTGAATATGTACCTCAAGGACCGCGAACGCCCTAAGGGTGCTATGCGAGCCTTGCCCGATCTCATGGAAGCAGAGGACATTGAGACCATTGGAGCGTCGGTTGTTGAAGATTTCACCTGGAAGCAGCTATTGGATACTGACAGCTGCACTATGTGCGGCCGTTGCACCGCGGTATGTCCCGCTCACGCGACCGGCAAACCACTTGACCCAAGAGAAATCGTCCTAAAGACGGGCGAAGTAATGGCGGCAACTGGGGAGCACGGGCAAGTTTCTCCACCAATTGGCACAGATACCGAGATAACCGTAAGCGCCAACAACTTATTTGAACGCATTAGCACTGAGGAACTTTGGGCTTGCACCACTTGCAGAGCTTGCGATGAAAACTGCCCCGTTAACATCGAAATTCTCGACAAAATTCTCGATATGCGCCGCTATCTCACACTCATGGAAAGTGATTTTCCAAGTGAGCTCGGTAGCGCTTTCCGGGGCATGGAAAACAATGCCAACCCTTGGAATATGAACAACGGCGAACGTGCTGATTGGGCGAGCGAATTAGATATCGAAGTTGTTGATCCGTCAGATCCCTTCGACCACGAATATCTGTACTGGGTCGGTTGCGCTGGCTCTTTTGATGATAAAAACCAAAAAGTTTCGGAGGCCACAGCCAAATTACTTCGCCGCGCGGGCGTTGATTTCGCGATTCTCGGCCCTTCAGAAATGTGCACGGGCGACAGTGCCCGTCGCTCAGGCAACGAGTACCTCTTTCAAATGCTTGCATCTGAAAACATCAACAGTCTCAACGAAATGGGAGTTCGTAAGATTGTCACTCAATGCCCTCATTGTTTCAACACATTGAAGAACGAATACCCCCAGTACGGCGGTAACTGGGAAGTCCTTCACCACACGCAGTTCTTAGAAGAACTCGTGGAATCGGGTGCGCTTGATCTAAGCGAAGCACGATTAGAAGAGCGGATCGTGTACCACGACTCCTGTTATTTGGGGCGTCACAACGACGTGTACATGTCGCCCCGAAACGTCATCGGCAACCTTGGTGGTGTCGAAATAGTTGAAGCCCCAAGAAATGGAACCGAAGGGATGTGCTGTGGTGCCGGAGGGGCACGCATGTGGATGGAAGAAACCATCGGCACAAAAGTGAACGATGAGCGTTCCCAAGAACTCGTAAACACGGGAGCGAGCCGCATAGCGACAGCTTGTCCCTTCTGCTACGTCATGATCGACGACGGCGTAAAAGCTCAAGGTTTGGAAGAAAACGAGGTCAAAGTCGCTGATATCTCAATCCACTTGATTGAAGCGTTAGAAGCAACGGAAGCGCAAAACCAGAGCGATCAGGACGATCAAGCGAACGCTGTCAATACCGATTAAACGATTAGCTGTGATTAAAAGTTTTCGTGGAATCGGCTAGGTGTCGGGCCTCGCTGACCTAGGTATTTCGAACCTAGCGACGACGCCCCATATGGAACATCTGCAGATGTCGTCATCTGGATGAAACTAATCTGACCAATTTTCATACCCGGGTAAAGGGTGATTGGCAGGTTGGCAACATTAGAAAGTTCAAGGGTGAGATGGCCATCCCAGCCCGCGTCAACAAACCCTGCGGTCGTGTGAATAAGTAGGCCCAATCGACCAAGAGAAGATTTACCTTCAATACGCCCTACGAGGTCATCGGGGATAGCGACCCGCTCCAGCGTTGATCCAAGCGCGAATTCACCAGGGTGAAGGATGAAAGCGTTGTCGTTCTTAACCAGTACCTCTTCAGTTAGGTCAGTCTGGTCTTCTTTGACGTCAATGACTCTTCGCGTGTGATTAAGAAAGACTCGAAATCTGTTATCAAGGTGAAGATCGACTGAAGACGGCTGGATATCTGCCGGATCGAGAGGGTCGATCACGATACGCCCGTCCGACAGGAACTCACGGATTGTGCGATCGGAGAGGATCATGAGAAATGCAGCCTAGCGGCGAGCGATACCGGGGCTGACCCTGTAATGAGAGGTTCGCCGTCCGGTCAGTTGGAGAGTCCACGGCCTCGTTAGACTTCACTTTCCACACGACAGTGGATAATGCGGGTGTAGTTCAATGGCAGAACGTCAGCTTCCCAAGCTGAGAACGCGGGTTCGATTCCCGTCACCCGCTCCAACTCTACGCAGTTGTCTTTTTATCTTTTACCCCAGTGGTTGAAGCCGGCGTTAACCCAAAAGAGTTCCTAGCGCCCATATGGCAGCCACAAGCCCCACGACCAGCATGAGCGTGCTACGCCCAATCGGAGCCCGCTGTAGCTCATTTTCCTCTCGGGGTGCACTGCGCGGACGAAGCATGGCTAACCCGTTGCCCACAAAGAGCGCCGCGCCGAGGGCAAGCATCAGAAAAGCAATAAGGTCAGGACCAAGGAACACGATCGCAACTCCTTATGCCTGGTCTTGATAGCGGCTCATATTCGCGAATCTTGTGTAATTGCTGAGCCAAGCAAGTCGAACTGTGCCGGTAGGCCCATTGCGGTGTTTCGCAACAATGACTTCAGCCGACCCGATGTCAGGTGACTCAGGGTTATACACCTCGTCTCGATATAGAAAAGCAACGACATCAGCGTCTTGTTCTATAGACCCAGACTCTCGGAGATCTGCAAGCATGGGCCGTTTATCGGTTCGCGATTCGAGCCCGCGGCTGAGCTGCGATAAAGCGACTATGGGTGTCTCAAGTTCGCGAGCGAGGATCTTTAAGCCACGAGACATTTCCGAAACCTCAACCTGACGATTTTCAGCGTTCCCCCTACCACTCATTAGTTGCAGGTAGTCAACGACGATCAACCCAAGATCTCCTAGGCGACTCTTCAGCCTCCGGGCTTTCGCTCGGATTTCCATTACCGTCAAGTTTGGATTGTCGTCAATCCATATGGGAGCTTCACCAAGTTTCCCAACTGCTCGCGTTATTTTGGGCCAGTCATCTTCGGAAAGATTGCCGTTTCGCATTCTCTGCGAGTCAACTCGAGCGTCCGAACAGAGAAGCCTCTGGGTTAATTCAAGATGACCCATTTCCAGAGAGAAGAACAAAACAGGGCGTTGTGCCTCGAGCGCAGCGTTTGCGGCCATTCCGAGGGCGAATGCTGTCTTGCCCATAGAAGGGCGAGCACCAACGACAACGAGGTTGCTGGGTTGCAACCCAGAAAGAAGTTCGTCGAAGTCGACATAACCGGTGGGAAGCCCCGTGATCGCGTTGCCCTGTTCGTATAACTCCTCTAGACGATCAAGATTGGCGTCAAGTAGTTCGCGAATAGGTTTGGTGGTATCCACCACACGGCGTTCCGCGATTTGGAACATCATCGCTTCAGCTTCATCGATGGTTTTGATTACATCTTCTGGTCGGCTGTACCCCAATTCGACTATGTCTCCAGCTACTCCAATGAGACGACGAAGCATCGAATGTTCTTCCACAATGAGTGCGTAACGAGCGGCATTCGATGCAGCGGGTGTGGACATTTGTAATTCGAGCAGGCGCTGAGGGCCGCCAACCTGTTCGAGGAGACCTGCCCTAGTGAGTTCTTCGGCAACTGTCACCGGGTCGGCTGGCTCTCCCGCACCATATAGCGAAGCAATTGCGTCGAATACGTAGCCGTGTGCCGGCACATAGAACTGGTCACCGCTGAGAGTTTCGACTGCAGGCCCAATGGCGTCACGGGAGAGGAGCATTGCTCCCAGCAAAGAGGCCTCCGCGTCAACATTATGGGGCGGTACTCGCTCATTCGAGTTAGATGGCGGTGAATTAAAAGAAGGATCGTTGCTCATTGCCCTCAGTCTCTCAGATGACTCATGTGTAGAACTAGGGGCAGACATTGGGGATTTAACTACCATTTTCTGTGGAAAACTACTCTTGTTATCCACAGAACATGACAGCTATGTGACGGACTGCATGGGCGGGGTCATCAAGGCCCGTCGGTCCTAAACTCCGCGCGTTGTGCAGAATCCAATCCTGAAATGAGCTTCTATCAGAACCGAGAAGCGCTTTCTCGCGCATCCGAATGATCCAAATACCGTTCGGGAATTGGGATTTTAAAGATTTCAGCTGCGTTTAATCCCAAGATTTTGGCTCGGCTGGCGTCGTCTAACTCGCCCATCGTGCGCTCAATCGCTTCCGCGGAATGCGGCCACGACCCTTCGTGATGCGGATAGTCGTTCGCCCACATGAAATTAGGAACCAAATCATGGCGGAGAGCTAAATCAAGTCCTGCTGCGTCTTCTTGAAAAGTCGCGAATCCTTGGCGCTTGAAGTATTCGCTGGG
>Ga0206683_10000959_pt1 | contig 20180 bp, 14 predicted proteins | sample M280m12015metaG_FD_155483 | JGI IMG/M metagenome (GOLD analysis project Ga0206683, IMG submission 155483) | Ammonia-oxidizing marine archaeal communities from Monterey Bay, California, United States - M2 80m 12015 | ecosystem: Environmental > Aquatic > Marine > Intertidal zone | place: USA...
TTTAAGTAGAGATGATTCTAAAGAGTAGACCTAACTAAAGAATTTATTTCATGAACAGCGCAAATTGCAGCTGTTTCTGTCCTTAATATATTTTCTCCTAATCCTAAAACTGTGCTTTTATTTTTTAATTTTTCATATTCTTCCTCAGTAAATCCACCCTCTGGGCCTATTAATATAATAAGTTTTTTATATTTACTAAGATCTGTATTTTTTTTTGTAATTTCTCTGAAATTTTCATAATAGAATATAAGTCCTGTTTCATTATTTTGTAAACTCAAAATTTGTTCTAGATTTGTAGGGGATTCAATTTCTGAAATAAAGTCACTACCACACTGTTCTGAAGCTGAAATGGCAATATTTTTCATTCTTTCAATTCGATTATTATTTATTCTTTTTACGAGTGTACTATTAGTATTTTTTGTAATTAAGGGGTATATCTTTGAAATTCCCAATTCTGCAGTTTTTTCTATAGCAATTTCTAATCTAGAAGGCTTAATTATGGATATAGCTAAGATAATTTCAGGGGTTTGTTTTTCTTTTATTATTTGTTTCTTTACAATTTCTAGAATAACTTTATTTTTATCAATATCTTTTATTTCCATTATTTGAGAAATTCCTTTTCCATCAAATATTATTATCTGTTCTCCTTTTTTCATTCTTAAAACTGAAGATATTTTATGTAATTTATCATTTGTTATTGATATAAAATCATTCAAAGCTCCAGAATAATAAATTCTAAACATTAGTCATCTCCAAACAGCTCCAGTCTTCTTCTTGATAAGAATTATTTAATTTGAATCCAACATTTTCTAGTTCTAAAAGAGTATTTTTCATATGTACATTCAAGATTCCTGAGCATAATAAAATCCCATCATGATTTAATAAAGAAAAAAGAATATCACAATATTTAATAATAATATTTGAAGAAATATTAGCAAAAATTAAGTCAAATTTATAATGCGGATCAATTGATTCAATTGATCCTAGTTTGAGTTGAATATCTGATAATTTAGAAAAATCAATATTTTGCTTTGCAGAACTTATAGCTAAATCATCAGTATCTATAGCAACAACTTCATTTGCATCTAATTTTTTAGCAGCTATAGATAAAATTCCTGATCCACATCCAAAATCCAAAATTCTTTTTTCATATAAATTATATTTTTCAATCTGCTCTAACATCATTTTTGTAGTAGGATGATGCCCCGTCCCAAAACCCAAACCAGGATTAATGTTTATTATTATTTTTGAAGAAGAATTGAATTCTTTATCATTAGTAATTACAAAATTTTCACCTATTTCAATTGATGGAAATTTTTGATTAGTCCAATCCTTTTTAAATATTTTAGTTATAGTTAATTCTGGAATATCACAGACAATTCTTATCAATGAAAGAGCACCTTGAATAGACGAGATTTTGGTTACTGATTGGTTATTATCATCTAAGTAAGATTTTATAGTAACAAATTCAGAAGGAGGTCTTTCTTCGTTTTCGTCTGGATTGTACTCAACATCCTCTGAAATAACAAAATCATAATCGCAAAACTTATGAAAAGCATATGAAATAGGCTCTACAAACTCATTTTTTATTACTAAACTTACTTCTATTAATGAGTCATCAATCATTAGTTGTCTAATGATTCTTTTAATTTTTCAAATAAGCCTTTTTGTTCAGAGCTTAAGTCAGAAGGAATAACTACTTTGATTGTTATTATATGACTACCTCTTCTATTATTTCTTCCTATAGATACAACACCTTTGTCATTCAATCTTATTTTTTTCCCCGATTGAATTCCTTTAGGAATTTTTAATTCAATTTCACCATCAAGAGTCAATACATTAATTGTGTCCCCTAAAACTGCCTGAGCTATATTAATTTCTTCTATGGAAAACACATCTGATGCAACTCTTTCAAATTTTTCATGATTATTAACTTGAACGGATACATAAAGGTCTCCTTCTTGACCTTTTTTCAATCCAGAATCACCTTGATTTCTAATTCTGATTTTTGAGTTGTCTTCAATTCCTGCAGGAATTTTAATAGCTAGTTTCCTATTATTTCTATTTCTACCATTACCTGAGCAACCAGAACATTTAGTTGAAACATTTACTCCATTTCCTTCACAAGAAGAACATGTAGATACCTGTTGAAATTGTCCAAAAAAAGTTTTTTGTAATCTATTCACCTTGCCTGATCCATTACATGATGAACATGTAGAGGTATCAGTCCCTGGCTCAGCTTTAGATCCTTTACAAGAACTACAAATTTCAAATCTATTTAGAGTTATTTCTTTTTCTGTACCGAAAGCTGATTCTTCAAAAGATATTACTATAGGTATTTCTAAATCATTGCCTCTAGCAGTTTGAGATTCAGAGGAAGATGATCCCCCAAAGAAAGCATCAAAAATACTTCCAAACCCTCCTAAATCTTCAAATCCTGAAAAACCACCCATACCATTAGCTGCATTTTTCAAACCATCATAACCGTATTGATCATAAAGTTTTCTCTTTTCAGGGTCGCTCAATACTTGATAAGCTTCATTTATCTCTTTAAATTTAGCATCAGCACCAGGTTCCTGATTTCTATCTGGATGATACTTAAGAGCTTGCTGTCTAAAGGCTTTTTTTATTTCTTCTTCAGTTGCATTTCTAGCAACTCCTAGAATTTGATAATATTCTTTTTGTTGTGTCATAAAATTATAATTAATAGTTCAATTATATAACTTATATTCTAAAAATTTATATAAAAATTTAATTTTCTAAAATAATTATTTCTTGAGAATCAGCAAATGAAGACATAGTAATTGAAGCTTTGCCTTTAGGTTCAAAATCTTTTAATCCTAAAACTTTAATTATTCCTTCTAAGTTCTTTGATGATTTACTAGAAGATTTGTCATAACCTGAGATTAAAATTTTTCGCGGTTCAATGGATCTTATTGTATTTGCTAGTATCTCAGCATCAACGTTTTTATTATCAGGAGAAAAAAGGACAATATGAGAAGATGCCAACACAGAGAGAGCTTCTGAATCAAAAGGAGACCCAATCATACCAACTACAGCAACAGACAAGCCTCTAGATTCAATTCTATAGCAAGTTGAGATAGAACGATCTTGTTCTGTAATCACTGAATTAGCAACTCCATGAATCGAAGCATTATTAATCTCGTATTCCCCTGGAAATTCAATTTTGGGTAATTTAGTTTCATAATCATTTTGGGATTCGGTAAAAAGAAATAGTGTTCCATCAGTCAAAGCAGATGTGTCAACATTGTTTTTTGTAGGGTTAACAATTACATCAATAATTTCATCATTAATCTTAAATGAGTTGTCACCTAGCCAAGTAATATCCATATTAAATAATTATTTCGTTTTTCTTTTTCTGTTAAGTAAATATACAGGGGCTAAAGATAAAAGTATAAGCCCAGCACTTGCGGGACCACCACCTCTAGAATTACAACCACCATCAGCCGAATCGGCAGTAAGGGTAGTAGGTTCGCTAGAAGAATTAAAAACAATAGGAGTTGGAGTTGGAGTAGCTGTATATGTTGCAGTAGGTTCTGGTACTGGAGTAGGTGTTCTAGTTGGTTCAGGTGTTGATGTTGCTGTCGGAATCGCAGTAGGTATTGGAACTGCAACAACAGTGGGGGTAGGTGTAGGTGGAGTATATTCTGGAAAAAATAATTTAAAATTTGTTTGAAAATCGTCTGCTAAAAAATTATAAGATGATTTCGATGAAGTGCCAGCTATTTTGAATATAACTGATTTGCCTTCATATTCAACAGTTCCAGGATCGATAGTTATACTAAAATCAGGTCCTTTAACCGTTCCAGACCCTACTAGTTCATTATCAATATAAGCTTGAATTTCTGTTAAATTATCAGGGGCAGACAAAACGGAACCAAAAATTACATTACCTGTCAAAAAAGCTGGAGGTGCCAAAGCAGGAACTGGAGTAGGAGTTGCTTGAGGGAATGTAGTGAAATTCAAATCAAGTGTACGTGAAAGAGGTAAAACCCAGCTACAACCCTTACAATATGTACCGCTAGGGGATATTGGACCAAAAGGAATAGTTTCATTTGCAACTTGATTTCCTATTGAAAAACTTATCATATTACCTTCTAAGGCTTCATTTGGGCCAATCTCTAAACCAACATATCTTGAAGAAGTAGTTTTGTCAGATATTACAACTGATCCAACAGTTGTACCATTTATCTTCGCATGCATAGTAAGTCCATCTATTTCAGCGTTTGAGGATCCAGCTACTAAAATATCACCTTGCAGAATAACCATATGGAGTTCAGGTATATCTTGAGCTTTAATATTGTTTTCATTAGTAATTCCTGACACAGAAATAAAAAACAGTGTCAAAATAAAAATAATTGATTTAAAAGAATTTTTCATAATAATAAAATATTTATATATACATTATAGGTTTTTTAAATAAAAAAAAGCAGTCATATTTCAGACTGCTTTTTTTTATTTTCGCTAATTTATTCCTTATGGAACAATTGGAGTTAGCATTCCATTAGCATCTGGTTTTGCATAAACCCAGTATGCTTGTCCGATCAATACATCTCCACCTGAAGCTGTAAGATCTTTTGCACTCCAAGCTAAGCCAGTTGTGTCATATGTGAATCCTTTAGTTATTGAAGAACCTCCGGCGGCTCCTAAATAATCTTCAACACCTTTATAAATGGCACCTTCATTAGCTTGAGTTTTAGCTTTAGTAGAATCTGTTATACCTACTAAGTTCCAACCACTAGCCAATGATATAGCTTCAATTGATGGAGGAGCAGATGCACTTGGGCCTTCTGGTCCTGTCAATGAAACTGACTGACTTGAGAATTCATTTGAATGTACCCAGTAACCATTACCAGCTGAGATTGATTCCAATCCACCTGAGAATACTTGAGTAGCTGAATCTTTAGTTGCAACACTCCATGGAGATCCTTTAGCCATTGCATCGTATCCAACAACCTGGTCTATTCCAGTGTTAGAGAATACAGTTGATACACCATTGCTTACAGGATCTGAAGGGAATGACAATAGATTCCATCCAGCTAGAATTGTAGCTTTATAATCTTTTCTTGTGCTGACTTTCATATTGTATGAACCTTCACCACCTTTGTTTCCAGCTAAGTCTGTTGCTTTTGCTTTTACTATGTAAGTACTAGCAGCTAGATCTGCTTCTGGAACCATGAAGTATTTCTTGCTATTAGTTGTAGCTAATTTAGCAAGTACATCATCTGCACCAAATGAAGCTGAAACAACTGTTACCTTAGAGTTATCAGTAAATTCATAGATAACGTATGGTCTTGGTAAAGTTGTAGTTGATCCGACTGTACCATCACCATCAGGATCATTCTTCAATGCAGGAGCAGTTTTATCAAGTCTGAATTTATACACACTTGAAGAACCTTGATCTCTTGAACCAATTGTTCCTGTATTACTGTTTACATCAGTAGCACTAATGATTACTGCTTTTGAATCTTTTGCAGCAGCATCAGAGAATGCAGCTAATGATCCATCAAAAGAGGCAGTATAAGTTGTTGCATCTACTGCAACAGCTGTAACTGTACCTTCTGATGATGTTTCGTTACTTGTTGCACTGTAAGCTGCGTTGAAGTTACCAGAAATTCTGATTAAGTCAGACGCTGCGTTTGCAGTTGCTACACCGGCAGTAAGTACTACATCAATATCTTCACCATTGTTTGTAACTGATTTTATAGTTAGACCTACTAATTGAGCAGCACTTAGAGGGTTTGCACCTTCACCAGCTGCTATAACAATTTCATCTGTCAATGATCCGTCTTTATCTGTATCGACAACTGTATTTGTTGATATAGTAAAGGACACATCAGAACCAGCTGTTACTGTTCCAAGGTCTTGGTCAGCACCTAGTTTAGCGTAAGTTTCTCCTGTACCATAGTCTTCACTGAAGATAGATACTGTTGGAACTCCACTAAGAACTTCTGTAGTAGTAATTGTGAAAGTCATAGACTTCTTGGTTAGACCAACTGTATCATCTGGTGATGATCCAGTTCCTGATCCGCCAGACAAGGCTAAAGTCAATGTAGGCTTTATTTTGTCAATTGCGTTAGCAACGTTACCAGACTTGTTACTGTTACCAGCAAGGTCAGTTACGTTTCCAACTAATTTTACTTTTGGAGTATCTGATGAAGCCATAGCAGATGGAAGTGTTAGATAAACATTCCTTCTCTGATCATATGCAACTCCAGCAGCAGTTGAACCTTTAGTTCCTATTTCAGAACTTGTAGGTGTTATCACTGTACCTGCGTCTAAAGTTACTTCAAATGAAGCAGCTGGTGCGTCTGATAATTCATCATCAAATGCAACTACTATTTTTGAAGTGTCACCAGTTTTTTCTGCTGTAGTTGGAGCGTTCCAATAAACACCAGTTTCAGTATTACTTGAGTCAAGTGAAGGCTTCAATTCATCAATATTGAATGAATAATTGTCCTTGAATGCAGGTCCATCATCTGTGTCAGATGTTTTTGCATCACTGAACCCTCTGTTTCCAGCTAAGTCATTTACTGAACTAAAGTAGTCTAGACTTACATCTGGTTCAGATTTTGCTGAAGCACATGTTGTTGCAATATTTGCAAAACCTGTGTGAGAAGCACCACCCTCTGAATTAGGAGTAGAACTGTCATCATTTACTGTTAGACATGGGATGTTAGTTGAGGTAGCAACTGTCCATGTCACACTAGACACACCGTCAACCATAGTTGTTGTGTTATCAAGTGTTGTTGCAACTTGCCTGTAATCATCTTGCAAGTTTATTGATTGTGCTCCATCCAACCACGCTGCTGTGTTAGCTAACGTAACTGCTAATAGAGCAACGGCTGCATCTGAGCCATCATCAAGAACATCAACATAAAGTTTCATAGTGCTTACATCAATCCCTGATCCAATATCAGTGGCTGAACCAGCAAATGAAGGCTGTCTGTCCTTGAATGACGATCCGTTAGTTGGAGTTGATACGACTGGTGTAGGAGGAGAAACGTCAATAGTTGCTGTTTCCTTCACTTTAGTACCAGCTGTAGCGGATGTAGCCGAGTTGTTATCATTTAAGTCTTTGTATTGAACTGTAATTACTGAGTTAGCTTGCGCTTCCACAACACCCAGTCTGTCAATTCCTGTAACTGATACAGAAGTCAACATAGTACTAGCTCCTAGAATTCCACCTAGAGTTGAAGCTGAGTCACTACCTGGTCTACCTGTTTTTAGGTCAGCAGCAGTAACACCACCACCAAGAGTAGTATCAACTTTTTCGTAATCAACTACATTGTTGACTACAGGAACTCCGTATCCACCTTTATCAGAGGTGTTGTCCACCATTCCAGCGGCTAATGTTACTGTTATTATTACAGCACCACCAGATCCATCTGAACATTTAGCAAGAGTACCACCACAAGTGATTGCTGTTCCTTCTAGGTTTCCAGCAACGGAAGGCCCTACATTACCAGCGGCTATTCCTTGTGTACCTTGTGTAAAGAAGTAGATTTCATCGTATAGAATACCGTCACCGTCAGTATCTGCTAGGTTTGAACCTGCAGGTATTGTTCCAACAGTAATTGCAACTGATCCACCAGCGGTAGGGTCAGCTCCAGCAACATCAAATTGACCAACTATCATTTCACAGTCAACATATGTTCCACCAGATCTATCAAATCTTCCATCTTCAGCAGAAGTAGCTGAGGCAGCGGCAGTTATACCACTTGTTCCACAACTAGCATCTGAAGTAGCATCATTTGCACCGTCATCTGTTGTGCTAGCAGCAGTTGTTTTTACAGGAGTTCCATCGTTAGAACCTTCTGTATCTGCTACTAAGAATTCACCTTCAAAAATACCTGTGTTTCGTCCTGTTTCAACAACAGATATTAGAGAAGCGTTAGCCTCTAACTGCACTGTTGACCAGGCGCTAACACGGAAAGTGTTTACAGCTGATGAATAGTAACCCACGAATGCGTCATCATTGTCTTCAGCTGAGTCTCCACCCTGACCTGTAATATATACAGTTATCATAGGTGTAGCAGTTGCGTTAGTTGCTGAGTCACCGTTAGCTACTGATACAATTGCAGCAGTAGGCCCTTCAGGGGCTGCACATGCAGTTGTAATACCGCTACCGGTAAATACTACTGTGTTTCCATCCTGACATATAACGAAACCAACTTCGTCACTAAGATCACCGTCTGAGTCTGAGTCAATCACTGGATTTCCAGCTTTACCAGGAACCACAAGCGTTTTACCGTTTGCAGTACCCGCTGCAGTAATCAAAAGATTAGCTGAAGTTGCTGAAACCTTAGTATTATGATCAGGTTCATTAACAGTAATAACAATCTTATTAGCGTCTAATAGATGGTTATTTTTAGCAACGTTTGTAGCGCTCACATCTGTCATTGTTGAGTACAAAGTGGTAACAGTTGATCGACTAGCAGGGCTAGTTCTAGCAACTGGAGGACTTGCCTCAGTTGTTTTAGCTGTTCCTTTGTTTGTTAAATAAAGCGTCGCAAGTTTTTCTGCTTCCACCACGTTATTGTCCCCAGTCATTAATAATGCTGGAACCAACACTGAAAGTGCTAACACAAAAACTATTGCTCTGCTCGCAATTTGTTTTATTGTATTCATCTCGATACTACCTCTCATGAATAATTTACGTTTATTAGGCTCAATAACTACACGTCATATTAATATAAACAGCAATAGCTATTAATAAACCTTATCCTACTTTATCTAAAAGTTTCAGATAAATCAACAATTTTTACAACGTATTACAAAAAAAAATAATTTTCATGTAAATGAAGTTTGAAAGTCTCATTAATCAAAACTATAAACAAAATAATTTAAAGTCATGAAATAGAATATAACCCAAAAAAAAGAAAAAGGGCAACGTTTTTGTTTACGAGTTTTGATTAAAATTATAATTCAACTCAAAAATAGATACTTTACACTGTCAATTACAAAAAAAAAATTGAAATATTGACATAAATTTCCCCAAATATTTTTTTCCCTCATGTTTTTATAACTTAAAAATCAACCTTATATAGATTAGGGAAAGATATGGTAAAGAAATATTTTTAGATTAAAAATGAATTAATTAAAAATGATTTTGAAAATTATCAAATAAACTAAACAATATATTTTAATCTTTTTGGTCTTGCAAGTAAGCCTGCATATTATCTAGGAAATCCTGATTACCTTTAGCCGCTTTTAAACCATCAACAATTTTTTCTGTCCATGTTTTTTCATTATTACCAGATGGGAATGCAGCCATGATTCGTCTGATTTGGGTTATTTTTCCTAATGTTAGTTCATTTTGAAGAAGTTCTTCATGCCTTGTTCCGCTTTTTTCAATATTAATAGCTGGCCATATTCTTCTTTCAGCTAAACCCCTATCAAGATGAAGTTCCATGTTTCCAGTTCCTTTGAACTCTTCATATATAAGATCATCAAGTCTACTACCTGTATCAACAAGAGCTGTAGCGATAATAGTTAGGCTTCCACCTTCTTCACAATTTCTAGCAGCTCCAAAAAATTTCTTAGGAGGATATAAAGCATATGGATCCATTCCACCTGATAAAGTTTTACCAGAGGATGGAACAGCAATATTGTAAGCTCTCCCTAGTCTGGTTAAAGAATCCAGTAATAATACAACATTTTCGCCAGACTCCACTAATCTTCTAGCTCTTTCCAAGGCTGTTTCTGAAGTTTTACAATGATCTTCAACAGGTTCATCAAAAGTTGATGAAAACACTTCCCCTCCGACTGACCTTCTCATATCTGTAACTTCTTCTGGTCTCTCACCAATTAAAGCCACTATTAATTTTATTTCTGGAGCATTTTTTTCTATTGAGTTTGCAATGTCTTTAAGCAAAATAGTTTTACCGGCCTTTGGGGGGGCAACAATTAGAGCTCTTTGACCTTTTCCAATTGGGGAAACTAAATCAATAATTCTAGAAGACATAACTTTTGGTTCATTTTCTAAAATTATTTGTTCATTTGGATATATAGATGTAAATTTATCAAAATTGATTCTTTTTTCAATTTTTTCTACAGAGTATCCATTAACCGCTTCTACATTTATTGCTCCTGGATATCTTTGAGACCCTCCTTCTTCAGGAAAATCAATTTGAGCCAAAACAAAGTCTCCTTGCCTCAATTTGTTTTTTCTAATAATACTTCTAGAAATATGAATGTCGTTAGGAGAATTCTTTTGACCTGGAGGGCGTAAAAATCCAAATTGATCAGGGAGGATGTCTAAAATTCCAGCACCTATTGTTGCATTTTTATCTTCTGCTTCTATAGCTACTAGCATATTAACAAGATCCGAACGATCTTTAGGGTTTTCTTTTATTTTCTTTTCTTTAGCAAGCTTTACTAAATCTTTATTATCTAAAGTTGAAATATTTGAAAGATCAACAATTTTAGTTCTTTCATTTTTTGGTTTGCTATTTTTTTTTGAAGATTCGTTTTTATCAGAATTATTTGATGAAGATATTTTTTTTCTTTTTATAGGTTTATCTTCTGAATCTTGTTTGTCTTTTGTGGATGATGTCAATTTTGATCCTTGAATAAATTGGTTTTTTGTTTTTTAATATGTTTTGTGTATTAAATAGGGATTCAAAAAACTTTTAGATAAAATCATTCTATCGTGATTTGTTTTTTTGGTCAAATATGACTTAAAGCTTGAACTGAGCACCAATTTTTTTTTGTTTCAAACACGCACTAATGAATGAATCAAAAAGTGGGTGTGGCTTATCTAGCCTGGATCCAAATTCAGGATGAAATTGGCTGCCAATCATAAAAGGATGATTTTCAATTTCTGATATTTCAACTAAATTATTATCTGGACAGATCCCAGAAGTTCTAAATCCACTTGAATTTAATTTTTCTTTATAAAAATCATTAAATTCATATCTATGTCTATGCCTCTCAATTATTTCATCGATTCCATATATTTTTCTTGCTAAAGAATCAGGAGAAAGGGTACACCTATATCCACCTAATCGCATAGTCCCGCCTGTTTCTTGCAAACCTTTTTGAGATTCAATAATGTCAATAACAGGATTACTAGTTTCTAAATCAAATTCTGTAGAATTTGCATCTTTTAATCCTAAAATATTTTTGGAATACTCTATAACCATTATTTGCATTCCAAGACACAATCCTAAGTAAGGTATTTCATATTCTCTGCAAAATCTTGCTGCTTCTAGCATCCCATCAATACCCCTTTCACCAAAACCGCCTGGAACAATAATTCCTGACATTTTATCTAGGTATTGATGTGTGTTGTCTTGAGATAAAGAATCTGAATCGATCCAATTAATATTTATTTTAGTTTTATTATTAGCTCCAGCATGTTTTATAGCTTCATTCACCGATAAATAAGAATCTGGTAATTCTACATATTTACCTACTACCCCTATTTCAAGTAAGTCCTTTGAATTAGTGATGTTCGAACACAAAGATTTCCATTTTTTTAAATTAGGTTTTTTATTTTCATAACCTAATTTATCTATAATAATGTTTCCTAACCCCTGTTCTTCAAGATGAATAGGAATGTCATATACACTTTCAAAATCCCTTAGTGAAATAACGCTTTTTGGATTAACGTCGCAATATAAAGAAATCTTATTTTTTACTGAATCTTCTATGTCTTTTTCAGATCTACAAATTATTGAATCAGGCTGAATTCCCATGCCTCTTAATGCTTGAATTGAATGTTGTGTAGGTTTAGTTTTTATTTCATCAGAAGTTGAAAGGTAGGGTAGCAAAGTTAGATGGAGATAAAAAACATTTTCAGTTTTCGGATCATTTCTTAGTTGTCTAATTGCTTCAATAAATGGTTGCCCTTCAATGTCTCCGATGGTACCTCCTACTTCAACAAGAATGACTTCGGCATTTGAAGATTCTCCTAATTCAAAGATTTTAGATTTAATAGCATCTGTAACATGTGGAACGGTCTGTATAGTTCCCCCTAAATAGAACCCTGATCTTTCTTTGTCTAATACTTCTGTATAAATTTGACCTGCTGTAACATTAGATTTTTTTGACAATTGCACATCCATGAATCTTTCATAATGACCTAGGTCTAAATCTGTTTCAAATCCATCCATAGTTACGAAAACCTCACCATGTTGAATTGGGGACATTGTTCCTGGATCTACATTTAGATAAGGATCTAATTTAATTACTGAAACTTCGATTCCGCGAGTAATAAGAAGTTTACCAATAGATGCGGCGACTATCCCTTTTCCAAGAGAACTAACAACTCCTCCAGTAACAAAAATGTAATTCAATGTTTACCCGATCTTAAGAACATAAATTTAATTATAAATAATTATGGAAAATAATTTTTCAATAATGATACAATATTTCATGTTATGTGAATATAAAATCTAAAAAACACATTATTTTTTCAATTTATTTAAATAAAATATAAAATATGAAAATTTCTAAAAAAGAATTTGAGAATCTATCTAAACTGGCCTCACTTTCATTTGAGTCCAACAATGAAAACATAGTTAGTGATTTAGAAAAAATCTTATCAAGATTTGAATCCCTTTCTAAAATAGATACTTTTAATGTTGAACCAACATCTCATGTGACAAGTTTAGAGAATTCAATGAGAGAAGATAAAACAAAAACAATTTTATCAAATGAAGAAATATTACAAAATTCACCTGAAAACACTTCAGGCCAAATAAAAATTCCAAGAGTATTTGATAATGAATAAATTACTTGAATTGTCCACCACTGAACTATCAAATTTAATCTCGACCAAGAAAATTTCAAGTGAAGAATTAGTATCTGAAAGTTTAAACCATATTAAAAATAATGACCCAAAAATCAATTCTTTCATTACTGTACTAGAGAAAGATGCTTTAAATAAGGCCAAGGAATTAGATAATAAATTATCAAAAAATGAAATAGATCATTCATTCTTGACTGGAATCCCAATAATGCTAAAGGATAATATCTCAACCAAAGGCATAAAAACTACTGCTGCATCAAAAATATTAGAAAATTATGTATCCCCTTATGATTCATTTGTTACAAAAAAAATATTAAACAATAATGGAATAATAATTGGAAAAGGAAATTTAGATGAATTTGCAATGGGATCATCAAATGAGACTTCTTACTTTGGAGTAGTAAAAAACCCATGGGATACAAATCGAGTGCCTGGAGGATCAAGCGGAGGGCCTGCAGCTGCCGTTTCGGCAGGTTTTGTATCATGTTCTTTGGGAAGTGATACGGGGGGCTCAATAAGACAACCAGCTTCTTTGTGTGGAGTCAGCGGAATGAAACCGACTTACGGAACTGTTAGCAGATATGGACTTATAGCATTTGCCAGTTCTTTAGATCAAATAGGTCCTATAGCAAGAACTGCTGAAGATTGCGGAAATATATTAAATGTCATATCAGGTAAAGATAATAATGACTCTACATCATACGAAAAAGATTTCAACAATTTTAACTCAAAAATAAATGATGACATAAATGGATTAAAAATTGGTGTTCCAAAAGATTATTTGAAAAATGTAGACCCAAAAATAAAAACCATATTAGAAGAATCAATAAAAGAATTTGAAGAACTTGGGGCTGTTGTTGAAGAAATCGAACTCCCACTAACTGAATATTGTATGGATGTATATTACATAATAGCTCCTTCAGAAGCCTCTTCAAATCTTTCAAGATATGACGGAGTAAAATATGGATTTAGAAGCTCAAATAAAGATAATTCTAGAGCTTCTTTAGTTGATTCCAGGTCAGAAGGCTTCGGAGATGAAGTGAAAAGAAGAATCATGATAGGTACATATACACTTTCAGCAGGATATTATGATGCATATTATAAAAAAGCTCAACAAATTAGGACATTGATTGTAAAAGAATTTTACAATGCATTTAAAAGATTTGATGTTCTTTTGGCACCTACTTCACCCACTACTGCATTTAAAATTAATGAAAAAACAAATGACCCTATAAAAATGTATCAAAGTGACTTATGCACAATTCCAGTCAATATAGCAGGATTACCTGCTATTTCTATTCCCGCAGGTTTTGACAACAATCTCCCTGTCGGAATTCAAATAATTGGCCCACAAAATGGAGATCAAAAAGTTATACAATTTGCTCATAAATTTCAGGAAAATACTAAATGGCACTTAAAATATCCAAAAATTTAATTTTTTATTTAACTTTATTAATAACTTGTTTTTGTATTTCTTGTAGTGATGATGAAATTTCTGAGACAACTCCATTGTATTTAGATCAAAACGCATCCCAAACATCAATTTCAAATCCTCCTCCAGGACTACCTCCAGGAATACCAAGTTACCCTTATATTTTCAATGGAACATTTACTGTAAATGGTGAAATAGGTAAGAACAATTCCAAAATCAAAGCAAAACTTGGAGAATTGGATTCTCCAACTGTAATATCCAATAATGGGGAATTTAAAAACTTGATTATTGGTCCAAGAAACGTAGATGATATAAAAAACGATATAGAATTTTATTTATTACTAGAAAATGGTGACTTTATTAAATCAAAAGAAGAAATTCCATTTGAAATAGTTGATGGAATATTCAACAAAACAATTGAACTTAACTTTGAAGATTGAATTACATGAGCACTACAAAAAAAATTTCAAAATTTATTGAGAACGCATTAAATAATGCACAAAAATCTAATGAATTACCAACACTTAGTATAAACAAAATCATTGTTGAAAAACCAAGAAACAAAAGCTTTGGGAATTGGTCTACCAATATCGCGATGACATTGTCAAAAGAACTTAAAAAGAACCCTTTAGATATAGCAAAAACCATTACTAATAATATAGAAAAAAATGATGTAATTGAAAATATAGAAATAATAAAACCAGGGTTTATAAATTTTAAACTATCTGAAAATTTCAGATCTAATTTACTGAAACAAATTTTGAATGAAAAAAAATCTTTTGGTTCAAACGTTGAAGGCAAAGGAAAGCAAATTCAACTTGAGTTTGTTTCCGTAAACCCCACAGGACCAGTCCACGTTGGACACGCTAGAGGAGCAATAGTAGGTAGTTGCATAGCAAATATTTTAAGTTTTTCAGGATATACAGTTACAAAAGAATACTATGTCAATGACGCTGGGAAGCAGATTGATATATACATTGAAAGTATAAAATCAAAAATATTCAAAAATTTTGGAGAAAATTTTCCATTCCCAGAAAATGGATATCAAGGAGAAAATGTTATTGAAATATCAAACAAAATTATTTCTAAATTAAATATTGATAAAGATAACTTAGAAAAAATAGACAATAAAAAAATTAAAGATGCTTCAATAAAGTTTACTATAGAACAAATAAAGCAAGATTTATCTGGTCTTGGGATTGAATATGATAATTGGTTTTTTGAATCAAGTTTATTTGAAAACAAAACAATTGAAAAAGTAAGACAAACACTAAATGAAAAAAATCTCATTTTTAAAAAAGATGGAGCAGAATGGTTTAAATCTTCAGACTTCTACACAGAGAACGATGTCGTACTAAAAAGATCTAAAAATGAAGGGCATACTTATTTCTTTTCAGATATAGCATACCATTATGATAAATTTCTTATAAGAAACTATGATGAGGTCATTAATATTTTTGGGGCAGATCATCATTCTCATGTTGACAGATTAAAATCTGCTGTAAAGGCTTTAGATATTGATACTAAAAAATTAAAAATCTTGTTAACACAAATAGTTCATTTTAAAAATGAAAATAAAATTCAAAAATTTTCAAAAAGATCTGGAAATATATATACAGTTAAAGATTTAATAAATGTTGTAGGGAAAGATGTCTGTAGGTTCAATTTTCTTAACAGAAGCCTTGATAGTCAACAGGAGTTTGATCTTGAATTAGCTACAAAAGAATCTTCAGAAAACCCCGTATATTACGTTCAATATGCTTACGCAAGATTATGTTCAATAATTGATTCTTATGATCAAAAAAATGAATTAAAAAAAGTAGATTTGAGTTTTCTCAAAACAGAATTTGAGAAAAATCTTATAGATAACTTAGATTTTTTTCCACATGTGATTATGGAGTCAGTCGAAAAACTTCAAACGCAAAATATAACTCAATTTGCAATTGAGCTTGCAAAAGACCTTCAAAAATTTTATGAAAACTGCAGGGTTATTTCAGATGACTTTGAATTAACAAAAGCTAGAATGATTTTGATATCTGCTTGTAAAATTGTTTTGAAAAATACTCTTGATATTATGGGGATAAATGCTCCAGAAAGAATGTAAATAATGATAAAAAACTTAGGTGAATTAAAACCAATAATTAATAAAAATGCTTATATTAACGAAGTTGCTTACGTTGTGGGTGAGGTTGAAATAGATGAATATTCATCTGTTTGGCCTGGAGCAGTTGTGAGGGCAGATAACGGAAAAATATCTATTGGCAAAAGAACTAATATCCAAGATAATTCAGTGGTTCATTCGGACTACGGTTCTTCCATCGGTAATTCATTCAAAAAAGATAGGAGACAACACTCTCATTGGAAATGGAGCTGTTTTAAATGATAATGTAACTATTGGTAACAACTGCCTTGTAGCAGCTGGATCAGTTGTTATTGAAGGGACAGACATTCCTGATAACTCTATAGTAAGAGGCATTCCAGGGAAAAACATTGGAAAAATCTTAGACAGACATTTAGAGCTAATAAAAGGTGCTGGAAAATTTTATGTTGAAAGAATTAAAATTTACAAATCTGCTAACTTATGAACATTATAATCAAATAAAATTGTTATGGTTTGTTCTTTCTTAATATTTTTATAGTGGTATCCGCATGGTTCATCAGAATCTCTTTGTAATGACCCTGAACATGGATTAATTTCTTCAACAAAGCCTTTTCCCCAATAAGGTTCTTCTACTTGACTCATAATATAATCAATTCTTGTTATCAAAATCGGGTCAATTTCACAATTTTCGACTTTACAAGAATCAGCATATTGATTCTGAATTTCATTGAATTGAAAACAACCTGTTTGAATTGCTCTTTTATAGATTCCATCAGGCATAGTGGTAAGGTTTTTCTGATCACACGATCCTGATCTAAATACAGGTTGATGCCAAGAAGCATATTTTCCTTTTTTCATTGCCATATGTTGAAATCTTAAGTATGGAAGCATGTTCACTGGAATAGCTAAAGCTCTTGGCATTAATTTCTCTTCAAATCTTACTTTTTTTTGTTCATTTAATTCAACTGCCGAAGCTACTTTAGGATAAATAGGGATACCAAGTAAAACAATAAGTAATATAAAAAGTGTGCTTAAAAAGCCTACTCCTGGATTTTGTGTTTGAACTCTTAAATAATCAAACAAACTAATCCTTTTTCCTTTTATTTTCCTGTCTCCTGAAATAGTTTTTGACCTGACAGTATCTATGCTGATTGGATTCTTATTGTTGTTTCCCATAATTTAAATTATATATTGCTAATTTTAATTTCTGTTTGTAGAACTTTTATAAGTTAATAAAATAATAAGATTTTCTATAAACCAAAACACTAATAAATATTCTATAATGTTAATAATAACTTAAGTTATTACATATAAATTAGGAATCAATAATGAACTTTAACATTTACACAAAGAACTTTATAATCATGATGCTTGCAATATTCGTTGGAATATTTGCCTTAGCATGTGGAGGAGGAGCTGAAGAACCTGAAGACGTGGGATCAGATTCCGCGGCTGCATCAAGCGCCAAATCTGATGCTGATGCATACGCAGCTTCTAAAAAAACTGCTACTACAAAACCAAAAGCAGAAACTCCTTCATTTGAAACAGGGAGTCTAACGCAAACACTTGAAATTATAAGCCCTCCAACTGCTATTGATGTACTTGAAGGTAAAGCTCAATTCAGAACACCTGGTTCTGAAGAATGGGTTGATGTTATTGACGCTCAACCAATTGAACCTGGTTGGTCAGTTAGAACATTAGCTGTTTCAAGAGCTGTGCTAAAGTTCGTTGATGGAAGTCAATTAGCAATAAAACCAAGTACTCAAGTTACTATTGATAAATTCGATATCGTAAATGGTGGTCCTGCTCAGGGAGGACAAAGACACGCTAGAATAGCACTAGACAATGGGGATGTAGACTTTAACGTAATTAAAGCTGAGTCTCCTCCAAATACTTGGGTATTCCTTACTGTTGATGGTGCAATAACCATTCAAGGTACAGAAGGAAGCGTGGGAAGAAGAGTAAATGTTAAACAAGAAGAATTATCTACTGAAGATAAAGCTAAGTTAATTATAAACAAAAGAAATGCTGAACTTAAGAAAAATGGGGGAGAACCTCTTACTACTGACCAAGAAGCTGCCCTTACAATTGAAGTCAAGAGAAGTGAAGAAGGGGAAGTAACTGATGCAGAATTAGAGTTTATTGAAGAATTTATTGAGACAGGTGATGATGTTGCTGACCTAAATCTTGAAGATTTAGAAATTTTAGAACAAGAAGATAAGCTTGAAATTCAAACAGATTTTAAAATAGAACTTTTAGAAGGTACTGCAACTATGGTTAAAATGGGGCAAGAAGCTCCAAAACCAGTTACGCCTACTGATGCTGATGATATAACAGGTGGTACAGGAAGTGCTCCTGGAGATGTTGGAGGTCCACCAATAGGTTGGGTTCCAACTGATGGTCCTTTTATTCCCGTTGGAGATAAAGGTGAATCTTCATTAGATGCAGCAGTTGTAAAACCTGGTGTTGCATATGAAAAAGCAGAAGTGAAGGATGTTATGCCTCCGCAAGCTCCTCCAGAAGGAGCTGAAGGTGCAGCTGCCGCAATCCCAGATATGGATGGCGATGGTGAATTTGGACCTTCTGACATCGTAATGATGAAAGATATTGCTTTGATTTCCGGCCTTGGGGTTGATGTAGGAGATGTAGTTCCTAATCCAGAAGGATTAATAGCCGCAGTAGAGGAAGCTGGTGTTGCTGATATTAATACAACAATTGAGCTTGCTGCTCTAGCTGGACCTGAAGCTGTTGAAGCTATAGTTGAAGGTGGAGATTTACAATCAGCAGTAGATGTTGCTGAAGAATTATTTAGCGAAAATGCTGTTGTTTTAAATGATGCTATCGCAGGAGCAGAGGGAGCTAGTACAGATATTTTTAAAGAATTTGATCCTGAAATAAAAACTCTTACAGAGGACCAAGCAGACCCTGCAATACTTGAAGAATTGATTGCTAGCGGTGAAATTGATATTGATGTTGAGCCTTTAGTTATGGCTGCTGATATTGACGCAGTTTCAGGAGAAAGGCTAGACCTTGAAGCTCTTAGAGAATTAAGAAAAGCTGAATTTGAACCACCTAGATCAGAGCCTTTGTTTGATGAAGATGGAGTTCAAATTGGTGTTAAGCAGCCTGATCAAGTAGTTTTTGATGCTACAGGAAACCCTATAGGAAAAAAACCTGGAGATATGGTTGCTGTTGATGAATCTGGTGCTATTGATAAAGAAGCATCAGTTCCAGATGTATTTTATCTAAAAGATAAAGCTGGAGATGACAAATTACATGCTACAACGTTCTTTAATGCATTTTTACCTAAAGTTCCAACTGGAAGTGAGATAGGTGGTGCTGGAGAACAAGCATTAAATATGGTTACATTTGATCCAGATGGAAATATTGTTCCTACAATTATTCAATATGATCCATTAGGTAATCCAGTGGGAACATTGCCATTCTCTGATGACTTTGTTGACCCATCAGGAGCTGCTTTAACTCCTCCAGATTTACCTATTTTTGATTATAATGCTGACGGATCAATTGCTACACAAATTGAAATGCCTATGATTGTAAAAGATGCTGCAGGTGGAATGAGAGAATTTAGTGTTCCTCCTCCAATTGTATTTGATGAAAACGGAGATCCGTTAGGAATGAGTGAGCCTCCAAAACTTATGATGGGGGATGCAGGAGTTTCAGGTTTTGAAGCTGGAAGAGTTTTATCAAAAGATTTCTTTTCAGAGCAAGCCACATTAATTAAAGATTCTTTTGCTGCAATGCCTATGGAAGGGCCTGGAGCTGGTGGTGGATCAGGAGTAGGTGGGTTTGGAGCACCTCTTGGATTTATACCATCTGGCGCTATGGATAAAATTGCACAATATGCT
>Ga0206683_10000971_pt1 | contig 20094 bp, 17 predicted proteins | sample M280m12015metaG_FD_155483 | JGI IMG/M metagenome (GOLD analysis project Ga0206683, IMG submission 155483) | Ammonia-oxidizing marine archaeal communities from Monterey Bay, California, United States - M2 80m 12015 | ecosystem: Environmental > Aquatic > Marine > Intertidal zone | place: USA...
CGAAGAACATCATGGAATACACGATGAACACGATGAACACGATGAACACGATGAACACGATGAACACGATGAACACGATGAACATGACGAACATGACGAACATGACGAACATGACGAACACGCAAGTCTAGTTATTACCTAACTAGACTGAAAGCATGTCAAACGAAGGCCCTTCGATTTTCCAACTAAAGGCCATGAACTTTATCCATCGAATGCTAATTCGACTTAGCTTTGGTCGCGCAGGTTGGAACGCTGCAAAAATGCCGGTAATCAAACTTACGACTACAGGTCGAAAATCTGGTCTCCCCCGTTCTGTAATGTTGACTTCGCCTTACAAAGAAAATGATTCTCTTATAATCGTTGCTTCAAAAGGCGGATCGGACACTCCCCCAGACTGGTTGCTTAATCTCAAAAAAGAACCGGACGTTGAAGTTAGCATCCAAGGCGCTCCAAACGTGGCAATGCGCGCTGAGGTGGTCGATGAAAATGAGAGGAATCGACTTTGGCCGGTAATAACGAAAGATTATTCAAACTATGGCGATTACCAAACCAAAACCTCCAGGGTGATCCCATTGATTTTTCTTCGCCCTGTTAGATGAAACAGTCAACTTGGTCTGTCCACGCAAAAAATCTCCCCGAACATTCTCGGAATCCTATTCACACTGATGAAGGTGGAAAAGCCGCAGGTTTCGATGGGGCTCTAGTCGCTGGAGTGACTGTTTACGCTTATTTAACCAATCCTATTTTAACACTCTGGGGTGTCGATTGGCTCCGAGAGGGATCCTCAGTTGTGGAGTTCAAATCCCCTGTGCTCGCTGATGAACTAGTCGAATGCGTAACTCTTTTGGATGGCATATCACTAAATGTCAACGCCACGGTTAACGATCAGATCCGCGCTCAATGTTCTGCATTCATGGAAAACCCAGCCTCAAGCAATTCTCCTTATTCTTCAATTGAATTACTTGAAACTGAAGAGATTCATCTCATCGACGAATGGGAAGACTATGGGTACAGAGCCGGAGATGATCACAAAATCTATTCGGACCTGAGTGTCATACACCCAGCGGTCTGGCCTTCTTTAGCCAACTATGTTGTTGAAAAAAATCTAGTAAACGGTGCCTGGATTCATACTCGTAGCAAAATTTCCCATCATGATCTGGTTCAGATTGGTTCCGTTGCCACTGTCGAATCACGTGTGATCAATCGCTTTGAAACCAAGACAGGCAGTCGGGCAGTCGTCGATGTTTCTGTAATTGTTGATGGGAAAAAGGTAGTAGGCGTAGAACACGAAGCAATAATTTCTTTGAATGAAGATAAATAGAACTATGCGAGTTCTGTAATTGGAACACTTCTCTTTTGGCTAAATACTTCATTTACTAGCGGTTCGAACTCTTCTAAGGGCATCTCGTTATAGTTCGGATCAAAACAATTTTGGTCATACTCGTGGCAGAAATTTACACAATCATCAAACCAGTGATGCTCTCGAAACATCTCCCTGGCATCACGATTCTCGCCAAGGTGATGGAAATAGTAATAACCCTGAAAAAGACCGTGATGGCGAACTATCCAAAATGTTCTATCACTCACATAGGGTTTGAGAATCTCAGCAGCTACAACGCTGTGATTCTCGGGCGCTATCGGATCAGCAACATCATGCAATAAGGCTGCCACCACCATTTCTGTTTCCTCACCATTATGAAATGCCCTAGTTGCACTTTGGAGACTGTGACGGTAGCGATCTATCTGATATCCAAGTTTTGGACCCTTCATGGAATGAAGCAGACTCATCAGTTGCGTTGACAAATTATTCTCAGCGTGTTCAACGTATTTCCTATTAAGGAATTGAGTTTCCTCAACCGTCATGTCTTCCATTTTTGTAAAGTTGACAGTGTCCATCTAAGCAAGTTAAACCTGAAACGGTTTTAAGTAAATGAACTATTTAAAGAATCCAAATAAATGAACTTCTACACAAAACTGTTTTCATTTGTTTCAACGGGTTTGCTGTTAGTTCTTATTTTGGCATCACCTGCTTCCGCTCATGACCCATTGATTCTGCTTCCGGAGCAAAAAACACCTTTAAACGGCCCTTTCCTGCCAGACGGCACTATTTCTTTTGCCCTCTATGGAAGTCTTCTTGAAAAAAATGACACGCGTGCTTTCCAGTTTTATTTGGATTCTGATGACCGTTTGGATATTTCCCTGTTGATCCCAAACTTAGAACCTGAGAATCAGATGCCTCAGGAAAAATTACCGAGACTTTTCTTATATCGCCCTGATGGCTCCGAAGTAGAGGGGATTTCGGATTTGTACACACCTTTCGATGAGCCCTTTTCTATGACTAGGTACGTTCGAATTTTTGAATATGTTGAAAAATCATCAGGCGGTGTTTACCAGGTTGAAGTTACCGGAATTAATCCTGTTCGTTTTACGGTAGCTATCGGATACATAGAAAGTTTTGGTACTCCAGTTGAGAATGTGCCGAATAGGGATGCTGGGCGTACTGGCATCTTCGACTGGTATCAGAACCCTGTTGAAGGGAACTCATTAGAAACGCTGGTAGAAGAAACTGTCACAACGACCGTTCAAGAGTCAATACCTGAAAACACATTTCCTGCGATAGAGAAAAACCCAGAAACGCTGGTAGAAGAAACTGTCACAACGACTGTTCAAGAATCGATACCTGAAACCACAGTTCCTGTCATAGATAAACCCACAGAAACAACTCTAGAAAAAACCGTCGCAAATAAAATTCAAGAGGGAACACCTGAAACTACTGGAGGCACTGATACTTCCTCTAGGAAAATTTTTATACCTGTTGTCGCAGGCTTAGTCACTGTTCTCCTACTGGCAAAAACTTTGAAGAGGAAAAACTCCTCTAACTGAGTAAATGCCCAGCAGTGCTATCAACATTTTGAGGAAGGCTACCTTCATAACTGTCTCCTGTGGAGTTCGTGCCAGTTGGTTCGAACATCAAAATGGAAGCTCCATCTGATGAAGGTTTATGGAAAGTTCCTTTTGGAACAACATAAGTGTCCCCTTCTATCATGTTCACAACTTTTTCTTTGCCCTCTTCTCGTATTGCTATATCGAAATGGCCTTTTAACACCAGAAAAAATTCATCTGTTTCTTCATGTACGTGCCATACATGTTCTCCTTGAACATGAGCAATTCTGACATCATAGTTGTTTACTTTTGTAACGATTTTTGGACTCCATGTATCTGTGAAGGATGCGAGAGCTTTTTTTAGATTTACGGGTTCTTGTCTCATATATTGATTCTATTTCTTAAATGTTTTCTGGTTAGGGTCAAGTAATGAATCATTTATCAGACGAAACGAGCCCCTATTTACGTCAGCATGCTGATAACCCCGTTGAATGGTTCCCTTGGTGTGAAGAAGCTTTTGAAAAAGCTAAAGAGCGTAATGTCCCGATTCTTTTGTCGGTTGGTTATTCAGCCTGTCATTGGTGTCATGTAATGGCTCATGAGTCTTTCGAGAATCCTGAAACTGCTACTTTGATGAATGAAAATTTTGTGAATGTCAAAGTTGATCGTGAAGAAAGGCCTGATGTTGATGCTATTTACATGACTGCAGTTACCTCTTTGACCGGTCGCGGTGGCTGGCCCATGACTGTTTTCTGTGATTATGCTGGAAGACCTTTTCACGGCGGCACATATTGGCCAGATAAGCCTCGTGGAGGAATGCCTTCTTTTCCACAAGTTTTAGAAGCTGTTACCAATGCTTGGAATACACAAAAAGATGACATCAACCAAATGGCGACAGATTTGACCTCACGAATAGATCAGTTATCAAAAATTCCTCCAGACTCAACTCCCCCGGATTCTGAAGTGCTAACGCAAGCGGTTTCAAATCTCATTTCACTCCATGATCGGATACATGGAGGGTTTGGAAATCCTCCAAAATTTCCACAAGCAATGAACCTGGATTTCCTTCTTCGATCTATAGCCAGAGATAAGAACCCACCCGCTGAAGCTGTTATGACATTTACTCTTTCCAGCATGGCGTCAGGCGGAATCTATGATCATCTAGGTGGAGGCTTCTCCCGCTATTCGGTTGATGAACGTTGGCTGGTTCCTCATTTTGAGAAAATGCTCTATGACAACGCAATGCTCTCCCGTGTTTATTTACATGCCTGGAAATTAAACGCCAACCCTAATTGGCTCCAGGTTCTTGAAGAAACCATCGAGTATGTGCTTAGGGATTTATGCGACCCGTTGGGTGGTTTCTACTCTGCGGAGGATGCTGACTCTGAAGGAGTGGAAGGAAAATTTTATGTTTGGAGTCGAAAAGAACTCGAAGAAATCTGCGGTGATAATGCTGATGCCATAATCGACTGGTACGGAGTTACCAGTGAAGGCAACTTCGAAGGTGCCAACATCCTTTACAGGCCTGAGGTTGGAAACCTTATTAGACCCCCTGAGGTGGAAGAAGCTAGACAAATTCTTTTCGAGGAGCGCAAAGAACGTTTACGACCCGGTCTCGATAACAAGGTTCTTACAGAATGGAATGGCCTAATGTTGGCAACTCTTTCTGAAGCAGCTGTTTCCACTGGTCGCAACGAATGGCTGGAAGCCGCAAAGCTGAATGGGGATTTCTTGTGGGAAAATATGAGAAATGAAAATGGACGCTGGTTGAGGTCATGGCAGCCAGAAGTAGGCAGCCGACATCTAGCCTACGCTGCCGACTACGCGGCGGTAGTTGATGGATTCACTCGTCTCGGTGAAGCTACAGGTGAGAAACGCTGGACGGAAATGGCTGTTGAAACTGCTGATTCTTTGATCGACTTGTTCGAAGATCGCGAAAACGGTGGTTTTTTCACAACTGGCAATGATGCTGACCCTCTGATTACTCGACTGAAAGATGTTTTTGATAATGCAATTCCTTCCGCTAATAGCCTTGCAGCTGTGTCACTGTTGCGTCTTGGTTCTTTGACCGGACAATCACATTTCGTTGAGTCGGGAGAAAAAGTTCTTCAACTTCTTTCCGAACAGGTAGGTCAGCATCCGACTGGTTTCGGTCATCTGCTTGGAGCTCTTGACATTTACCACAACGGTTCTACCGAAGTTTTAGTGACTGGAAACCGACCTGATCTACTTGAAACCATCAACTCGTCTTTTTTCCCGAATCTTGTTTTAGCCTGGGGTGAAAGTTTTTCAGGTCCATTATGGGAAAACCGTACTGGAGATCAGGCTTGGGTATGTCGAGATTTCAAGTGTGAGTTGCCCATCACTACACCAGAAGATCTCCAACAGAGTCTTAAAGGCTAAATATTTTCAAATCTTTTTCTTTTTCTGACTCTAAAAATTGATGGAACTGCTCCAACGTGAAGGGCACGGGTTTGCTCTAGTCTTTCAAATTTGTGATCTTTTTCTTTACTTGAACGAACTGTTAACCAGATCACAGAAATTAAACATATAGCTCCGCCGATAAGCGTTTCTGTTCTAGGGGTTTCATCTACCCAAATCCACACCCATAAAGGTGCCGCAACGATTTCTGAGATTAAAAGTAGAGAGATGTCTGCTGATGGGACAAAACGGTGGGCATAATTCCAAAACGGCGTGAAAGCTCCAATGAGTATGCCCCCTCCTATAAATGCCATGAATATGTCGTTCCCGGACATTTCCAAACCAGGACCAAACCCTGCCATTAGACCTGCAACTAAGGCCGAAGCACTACCTCCAACTACTGTTGGTACTCCTGGATCTCTTGCCGGTGAACTTCTGACCAGTACCGTGTACCCACCTAAAGCTATGGAAAGAACAACAGAAAGTATTATCCCTAGAGGATCCCCACTTTCAAGACCTCCTCCTACCATTACTATTACCCCTATAAGAGAAACGAACATAGCTATTCCTGTGTCTCGTGTTAGGGATTCCTTTAGAAAAAAGCGGGCGAAAATAGCTGCATAAAAAGGACTTGTTGACTGAATAAGTAGGACGAAAGCTGCTGTTACACGGCTCAGGGCAACTATATAAAGAGTAAATAATCCTCCCATAACTAGTCCAGCGACTATTTGGGCGCTTCCTGCTTCAATAACTGATCGAAATGGGTTCCTACCCATCCCAAGGATTATCAGAATTGACACCAACGCAGCTGATAGGCCTCTCACAAAAAGGTATTGCCACTCATTAGCTTCTTCTAGATATCTGAAAGTCAGTGCACCGAAGCTGAACGCAACTCCACAACACAAGATCACAATTGATCCTTGAAAGCGACTTAACTTAACTGCCATAAAGACCAATCCTAAATTTTATTTTCTACTATTTGATGGATTCACTCACAAAAAGTATGCGGCGCAATCGTCTTAAATCCTTTCCATAATCTAAGATTTTCTAATGCCCACACACGAACTTCTTGAAACTGTGGAACTATCTGACGGACGCTCTCTGTCTTTCGCTAGTTTCGGCGACCCTGCAGGAAGACCTGTTTTCTATTTCCACGGTTTCCCAGGAAGTCGTTTCGAACCGCAGTCAAACCATGAAGCATATCTCAAAGCTGGAATTCGGCTTCTGGCGCTAGACCGTCCTGGGATTGGTTATTCAACTCGAAAAAACAAGCGGCAACTTTTAGATTGGCCTGAAGATGTCGTTGAGGTTGCAAAAATTTTAAATCTGGAAAAATTCTCTGTCCTGGGAGTGTCAGGTGGCGGCCCGTACGCCTTAGCGTGCGCTAGAGCGATTCCCGGCTATTTGGATAAAGTCACCGTCGCTTGTGGTCTTGGCCCTATGGATGCCCCTAATGCAACATCAGGGATGATGCTTTCGAACCGTATCCTTTTCAGCTATGGACGGTTTTTTCCACCATTGCTGCGTTTATCAGTTTCTCTGATGGTTCGACAACTTTCCTCGAAACCTGTAAAAGGGTTTGAAAAATTTATTGAAGGACTTCCGGAACCCGATCGTCTTGTTCTCTCTGGAACAAATGCTCAGGAATTAGTTTTGGCAAGTGCAGTTGAAGGGGTGCGTCAAGGCAGTAAGCCTTTACTGGAAGAGATAAGTATTTATTCAAAGTTTTGGGGTTTTGAACTCAGCGACCTCAATGTTCCAATAAGCCTTTTTCAAGGAGAGGCCGACATTGATGTACCTGCCTCAATGGCCCGCTATCAAGCAGAATTGATTCCAAACTGTGAATTAAATTTGTATCCGACTGACGGCCATTTTTCCCTTTTGGTTAATCGCATTGATGAGATAATTGCCTCTTTATAGGTCGAAAGGAAACAATGTCAAATAGAACCGCTGGTCCAGGAGTTACGGCAGCTGAAAGCACTCCTTCTTGGGATCCTAGGCCTACGCCACCTTCTAATGCACCGAATGTAGTTGTCATAGTTTTAGATGACACTGGTTTCTCTCATCTTGGATGTTTCGGTTCGGATATCGACACACCTAATATCGATCGTCTCGCCGAAGGTGGATTGCGTTATACGAACTTCCACACAACCGCTCTTTGTTCACCGACGCGAGCGTGTCTCCTAAGTGGACGCAACCATCATTCAGTAGGTATGAGATGGCTTTCAAATCTTGATACAGGTTTTTCTAACTGTCGCGGTGTCATAAGCAAATCAGCAGCCACTCTTCCTGAGGTTCTAAGAGAAAATGGTTACGGAACTTTTGCAACCGGAAAATGGCACTTGGCAAACCTCGAAGACTGTTCCCCTGCAGGACCTTTTGACCATTGGCCTCTTCAAAGAGGCTTTAATCGTTTTCATGGTTTTCTTGGAGGAGCGACTGATCAATTCTCACCCGAGTTGGTAATCGACAACCATGCCGTAGAACCGCCTAATGAAGACGGCTACCACCTTTCAGAGGATTTAGTGGATCAAGCAATTTCTATGATCAGCGCCCAGCAGTCATCATCACCAGGTGAGAGATTTTTTTCTTACATAGCTTTTGGAGCTACCCATTCGCCTCATCAAGCACCCGAATCCTATCTCAACAAATATAAAGGCACGTATGACGCTGGGTGGGATGTAACAAGGCAAAAATGGTACGAGAAGCAACTGGATACGGGAATAATCCCTCCTGAAGCTGAGCTTTCCCCACGTAATCGTGGCGTCGAACCTTGGGATGAATTAAATAAAGAACAAAAAGCTCTCTACGCGAAAATGCAAGAAGCTTTTGCAGCCTTTCTTGACCACACTGATGACCAAGTTGGTCGCTTAATCAATTTTTTAGAAACACAAGAACTTTTAGATGACACCCTAATAGTTCTCCTCTCTGACAATGGTGCCAGCCAAGAAGGCGGCAAACACGGAACCATCAATGAACTCGCTTATTTCAACCTGATGCGCCTCGAAGTCAGCGACATGGTCGAACACCTAGATGAAATAGGTGGCCCGAATCACTACAACAATTACCCATGGGGTTGGGCTCAAGCAGGAAATACTCCCTTACGTTTCTACAAACAGAACACTTACGAAGGTGGAATACGCGACCCTCTTATCATTCATTGGCCTAATGGAATAGATGATCCTGGTGGAATACGCGACCAATACCACCATGTAATTGATGTAATGCCAACGATCCTCGACGTCGTTGGTGTTGTACCGCCTGAAAATTTTCAAGGCCTAGAACAGCAACCAGTAGAGGGAACAAGTATGAGGTATACATTTCCCTCAAATGCATGCGATACAGCTACTACTCGACCGAAACAGTATTACGAGATGATGGGTCATCGTGCAATCTGGTCAGATGGTTGGAAAGCAGTAACCATGCACCGCAAAGGTGAAGCTTTTGAAGATGAAGAATGGGCCCTATATAACACCGAGAAAGATTTTTCCGAATGTCACGATCTTTCATCTGATGAACCGGAAAAACTTAAAGAAATGGTTGATCTCTGGTGGAACGAGGCTGAAAGCTTCAACGTTCTTCCACTTGACGACCGAGGTACTGAATTGTTTGTTCTACGGAGAGAGGACAGAGTTCCTCCTTCTAAACCGCAACGCTTTTTGGAAAACACTCCCCACCTTGAACGCTTTAAAGTACCTGATATTAGAAACCGTTCATTTGAAATCGCTGGGAAAGTCAATATCGAAAGTTCCTCCGAAGGAGTTCTAGTTGCTAGTGGTGCTAGAACCGGAGGAATCGTTTTATATATTGCCGATGGGAATCTCGTATTCGAATACAACTTTATGGGTTCATCAACAATCCTTTCTTCTGATAAAAAACTTGATCCCGGAGAATGCGAACTCGGTGTCTCATATCGTAAGACTGCCGAAAATCATGGCATCGCCACTCTTTACGTCACGAACGGTGACACTCGTGATCATTTGGGGGAAGTTGAAATAGATACATTGCCCCATAGGCAAACAATGTACGGCATGGACGTAGGTAGGGACTTAGGACCAACAGTTTCTGAAAAATACGTCGGACCTTTCGCCTTTACCGGTGACCTTGACTGGGTCGAGTTTCGTTTAGAAAATGATCGTGATGATCTTGAAGCAGCTGCTGAAGTTGAAGCGAGAAATGCGTTAGCCGACCAGTAAATCTCAACGTAGAGAAGGATTATCGAAGCAACTGATCGCCTCAATGAATGCTTTGTAATTACCTTCTATTTCTGCGTTCTGATGTTCGAGAAGTTCTTTCAATGTAGTTTTACCTCCAAGCATGCGAGCCCAGTCATTTATCTTTATGACTAGTGTTGCTTCGCTACCCTCTCCATCAGTTGGAACTGCCACTCCATTACGTAAATGAAGGCCTGCTGTTGATTCATCATCGAAGCGCCAGCCGATACGTATATCTAGTTCACTGGAAAGTTCTGGTTCTAGTAAAAGTCTTAGTGCGTGAACAAAGGCTTTAGTTGGTTGATTCAAAACTTGACGTTCACTGAAACGGTGTGTGCGAAAACGATCTATATCGAGTTCTCCTTCAAGTTCAAGAGCTCTGGTCAGACACCAGTTGCGAACGTTTGTTGAAGTCGTTCGTTGTCCGATTTTTCTCAATATGGAAGCAAGTCGATTACGATCTTCGATTTCTCCCCCATCGCTTCGACCATTTTTATTTATCTCTTGTTGAATTAACCATGTCGCCAACTCAAGCGCCCAGCGTAAATCGTCTTCTTCTAATGCTTTGGTGATCTCTTCACGAACTTTTTCTATTCCGCCAAATCCGTCTACAAGTTTTTCGGCTCGTTTTGACGCTGGTAGAGGGAATAGAGCAGATTCGTCGCCGTCAAACCATCCTCTTAAACCGTTGTGTATTTGTCGCACATGATGCTCCACTAGACCATAAAACTGCTGCGTGAAGTAACGGTTTTCATACTTTTGAGGCAATTGGACTAGTTCCGTTATTTCACTGAGTGTTAATCCTTTGTTTATTCCCCGAACGGTTTGATCCCACATGAATTGAATTGAGTCACGATATTGAGTTAGATCATCTAAAATTTGTTGAGTTCCACTCAAAGGAGGACCGTGAGCCCCTATTAGATGCTCTGCTTCCAGAGTGATCATATGTTCTATACCCTCTATAAGGATGCGTGGATCCCTGTACTCTTCACCTCTGATTGCAAAGACATTGAAAAGGGTTGGCCATAGAAGGTTGTTTACGCAAACTTTTATTTCCGGGAACCATATTGTGATCGAGTCATTAGCATCGGAAGGCGCTGGAGTCATCTCAACTTCAAGTCCAGCGATCATTGCACGAGTAGGTTCGTTAAATGTATGAGTGGGAGCGATGTAACCAGGGGTCCATGGAGAATGTTCTTCGAGCCGAAAATACTGTCCTAATGCTGAGTTAACAATTCCGTCTTGACCTTCTGTTGGGAGCATTAATCCGAATTGGTGCACTAAACCTCTAGTTGCCGCAGCACTTACATCTATGCCTATACGACGTAAATTGTTTTCAATCTCACTGTGACCCCAAATTGGTGGCTGTTCGGATCCCTCTTCCCATAACGCTGAGGTTCCATGCACATAGTGAAAGTGCGTGTATATAACTGCTGCAACTGGTGCGTCAGTGTGTTCGCGAACCTCTTTGAGGGATGCAGTCATTTCTTCACGTGATTCTCCCGTATCGATAACTATGAGCCCCTCTGGTCCCTCTATGAAATTCTGATTTGAAAGTCCGTTACCTACTTGGCTCCATACCCCTGGTCGTACTTCGTACAATTTTCGTTCAAGCCTTTTGGTGTGTTCAATTGTTTTCTTATGGGCTTTTTGACCCAGAGGACCTTCAGAAATGTCCTCTCGCTTGCCGATACTTGCTGGGAATGAGTTCCGTTGTTCTTTCACTAAATTCTTTTCTTTATTTCCGTGCTTACATTTTTACTACTAACCTTTACATATGGTTAAAGCGAGCCACCCAGATGTAGTTGCAACTGAAGATCCTGCTGCGAAACTAGCTGGTCTTAGATATAAATTCTCTGACTTTGATGGCGTTGAAGTCGGACCATTAGGTCATCTAGCTGAAGAACGTTCTCGCTTAAGCGAACTTAAATGGAAAAACTTTGATGCTTCAATGACTGGTGCGACAGTAGGTGCAGAAATTGATGGAGTTGATATCTCTAGAAGCCTTTCGGAAGAAGTTTTAGATGAACTACATCAGGCTCTTATCGAGTACAAAGTAATATTTCTTCGCAATCAGAAGATCACATCCTCTCAACAGGTGTCTTTTGCTGAAAGTTTCGGTGAATTGGAAATACATCCTTTCATTCCTTCTAATACTGAACATCCGAAGCTCGTAAGGTTTGAAAAAGGTGCTGAAGTTGGAGGTTATGAGAACAGTTGGCATCATGACGTGACATGGCGTGAAGCTCCTTCGAAAATAGCTGTACTTAGAGCTATCAGTGTGCCTCCTACTGGTGGTGACACGATGTTTTCTGACATGTGTGCGGCTTACGAAGGTCTCGACGATTCAGTTAAGTCAGAAATAGAAAATTTGATCGCTGTTCATGATTTTGCGCATTCTTTTGGCACTCAGGTCCCAGAGGGAAAACTTGTAGAAATGAGAGAAAAATACCCTCTTGTTGAACATCCTGTTGTTGGCACTCATCCAGAGACGGGGAAAAAATATCTCTTTGTTAACAGAATTTTCGTCAACCACTTCAAAGGTTTTACTCGAGAAGAAAGTCTTCCATTAATAAGTTCGCTTTCTCGTCAGGCAGAATTTCCTGAGTATCAATGTCGTTTCAGGTGGAGTGACAACTCGATTGCCGTGTGGGACAACCGACTAGTTCAGCACTATGCATTAAGCGACTACTGGCCAGATGTGCGGATTATGGAACGAGCAAGCGTTGTAGGTGAATCACCTAAACAATAGTCTGCGAAATTGTTTTAGTCTTGGGGCGCTAAGTGTGTTGGTGTCATAGGTTTGACTAAGACTGGAGCGAGAGCTTCGAGCATTCCCGTTTCTATTCGCCAAGCAATGTACTGCTCATAGTTTTCACGTTTTGCCCATTTTTCCCATAGGTAAACCCTGTCAGGATTATCTTGATCCACATAAGTCTCCACACTTTCGCATCCCTCGAAAGCTCTAGTTTCACTCAATGACTCCATCAAACCGGGAAGAAGAAGTTCTCCCATTCCTTCGTTGCAGTGGAACTCGGCCATAACTGTGTGCGACATTTGCTTTCCTTTACTTGTGGTCTTGTTATTACTTTATGATTTTCATCGGTTTTTAGCCAAAAACTTTTATAAAAAATATTTTTATTCGACTTGACAAAAAGACGCAAACGCGACTAAAAATATGTCAGCGAATAAATTGCTTGCAATTGATTCGCTCGGAGAAAAAATTAGCAATAATTTTTAATCCGGGAAACAGCCACTCTTCGGAGTGGCTTTTCCATTTATATAACCTTCTTCAAAGGCCCGTGTAACAAGTCTTTCGCTAGGCAATGAACCCATCAATTCACCTCAATAAAAATACACTCACCCAGACATTCCTCGATAGCTTCGGTCGAAGCGAATTCCCTCGAAGTCCGGTTTATTACTATTTTTTATTCTCAAATTTTTCTCTTGCCGTTTCAAGAAGTTTGATAATCTCCGGTCGCGCTTGTTCATCAGAAGTTAAAGGTTCGATGAAAGGTATCCGTGCCATTCTTGGGCCCGCTGGGGTATCAGCTTTTAAAGTCACTCCGTAACAATCAACACCAACCATGTTTGCATCTGTAGCGTCGGGGAGATCTGCCAGAACTCTGACATACAAAAGGTTTGCGTCAGAGTGATCATCATTCATGTGATCAATAATTGACGCCGCACTTTCATAAATCGGATCAACTTTTGCTGTTTTATAAACATCAGTTGGAACCCAACTCATATGCCCGAACCCACCCACGAAACGACATCGTTCGATTTCTAAACGCCAAAAACCAAAATCAGTAAAATCAGCGTAATAAGAAGCATAAGGGTGCACTTCCAGATATCGTCCGCGCAGCTCGTCTGGTTCATTTAATTCTCTTAAATTTCCAACGAGCGTCAATCGCGATTGCCCCAAAGGGTCATCACCATCAGCTACATCAACCGATATCAGCATTGACGCCCTTTCGTTACCTCGGGCATTAACAGTGTGTTCTGCCATTTCTGAAATTAGCACTACAGGTAATCCATCATCTCCGGTCGCATAAGAAACAGCACTACCGTATGGAAAGCCATCTTCTGTGACCGTACTGAGAGTCGCTCGGGTTGTAGCGGCTACAAGCGTTCTAGCTAACTCAGCATCATTTGGGAATGTAGATGGATCACCAGCTATTGGCGGTGCTGCTTCCCCACCTCCATGGGTTGTTGGTCGAGTCATTCCTTAAGTCTTTCGTTTACATCCGTAATTAACTTAGTTATCAATGATATTAATCAGAAGTTCAATCATTGGATTCGTTTTTGGGGAGACATGGGGTTATTTTTATAGAAGTTAGATTTGAAGGTACTCCTCGGAGTGGCTTTTCCATTTGTATACCTCTTATCCATAAAACGAAGTCAGTTATTTTTTGCGAACTATCCATGCTTCTTCCGCTGGCCATTTTCGTGACCATTCACGATCCACGAACATGTACCTGGTTTCCAATTCAGCATCCGGCTGAATTTCGATCAGATCTTCTACTTCGAAACCACATTCTCTGAATAGACGAATTCTGTCTCCATGTGAAATGTGAAATTCAATACCGGGATCACCGGGCCATTCAAAACGATGCATTCCAAACTGTGAACGCCTAAGTTCTGAATTTGCTGAAGTTTCATCATCATCTGTAACACAAAGCATTAAAAGTACAGAGTTGCCTAAAAATACTAACGATCCTCCAGGTTTTAGGATTCTTGCAGCTTCTGGTATCCAACGGTAAGGGTCGCACCAGATTGAAGCTCCATATTCTGAAATCGCAAAATCAAAACTCTCGTTATTAAAAGGAAGTTTTTCAGCGTCACATTGAATTAAAGGAAATTTTAAATCCATTTCTCCCTGTAACTGTCTAGCCGTTGACAGTTGTACTGAAGAATTGTCTATCCCGATAGGTCTTCCGCCGAGGTCTGCCAACCATGAAGAAACGTAAGCAGTGCCACATCCAAGTTCAATGACATCACCTCCTGTGAAACTTCTCAACAAACCAACATCAGATTCAGGGACACCCCAAATGCCCCAACGCGGGTCTCTATCCTCCCATGCTCGTCTACCAGGTTTTACGTAATCTTCGGCCCACTTGTCCCATATCATTCGATTAGAAGAGACATGTTCTAAATTTATTTCTTCATTCATATAAAAATTCAAGCACAAAAAATTCATAGAAACACTTATTCGGCTTGACAAAAAGTCGTAAGCGCGGCTAAAAATATGTCAGCGAATAAAATTGCTTGCAATTGATTCGCTCGGAGAAAAAATTAGCAATAATTTTTAATCCGGGAAACAGCCACTCTTCGGAGTGGCTTTTCCATTTATTAGCTTCATTTTATTTTCAAAGTTGCCATATCTAAAAAATATAGTGATCATTAATTATGAAAAAATCTCTCTCCGACTTGACAAAAAGACGCGAACGCGACTAAAAATATGTCAGCGAATAAAATTGCTTGCAATTGATTCGCTCGGAGAAAAGATTAGCAATAATCTTCATCCGGGAAACAGCCACTCTTCGGAGTGGCTTTTCCATTTATGTGGCCTTTTTCGGACTCATACTTCCAATTTGTCACAATCTCATCTCTATGAGGGCTAGCAACCCTCAGACGTCACCAAGTAAGGTACGAGCATGGTGATCTTGAAGGAATCGAACTCAGGAGGTGAAGATGGGAATTGAGGTTAAATCTATTACTGCTAAGGGGATAACTATCTCTCCGAAAACCAAAGAATTAATCGATAAAAAACTTGATGCAGTAGGTAAACGATTACCTGACCTTGATCAAGCCTCACTTGTATTTAAACTTCGCACACACCCAAATGTTGTAGAAGCAAAACTCACTATTGAAGGTGGCAGCAACCACCTACATGTACATGGAGAAGGAAAAACTCCTAGCGCTGCCTTCAAAGAAGCAGTAACTCATGCGCGTAGAATAGCTCGTCAGCAATCCGAGAGACGCACCTCTGAACTTAAGCATTACACTCCCCCAACAGCTTTTGTCGTGGAGGAACACAATAGGGAATCTACCCTTGATGAAGATTGACATCTCTGGAACACCTGGTTCCCTTCAGGTTCCTCTCGCTAGGACGATTATGCCGCTTCATTTGCGAAGTTCTAATATCTAGGAAGTGACAATTTAGGAAAACGTGAAGACAAACCTGATCAGCGGATACCTCGGAGCAGAAATTACTGGCATTAATCTCGCTAAACCAACCTCCCTGCAAATTGATTACATAAATAAAGCTTGGCTCGACCACAAAGTCCTTGTTTTTCGGAATCAGAATATTACAAGAGAACAACACATCGAATTTGGAAGAAATTTCGGCAATTTAGAAATCCATCCATTTGCACCTAGTCCAGATGGTCACCCAGAAATTGTTAAAATACTGTCCAACGACAAAGTCCAGTACGCAGCATCAAATTGGCATTCGGATGTAACGTGGCGCCAAGAACCCTCAATGGGGTCGATACTACATGGTCGCGTTATCCCCGATGTTGGCGGAGATACATCATTTGCAAACACTGCTGAAGCCTATAACCGTCTAGAACCCGATGTAAAAAACCGTGTTGACTCCCTTAATGCGATACACGACTTCACTCGGACATTCGGGCAACGAATGACTTCGGAGGAACGGAAAAAGAAACAAGAAGAATATCCCTCCGCTCGACATCCAGTAATCCGAACACACCCTGTAACAGGTGAGAGAGGTATTTACACAAACCGACCTTTTGTATCTCATATAGAAGGAATTGAGGAGAAAGAAAGCCAGCACTTACTGAATACTCTTGAGCGAGCAATACTTGACCCCTCAATACAATGTCGAGTCAAGTGGGAGATTGACACAGTCGTGATGTGGGATAACAGAATTGTGCAACATCATGCATCGAATGATTTCTATCCGCAAACAAGACTTGTTGAACGAGTGACGATAATCGGCGACAGGCCAGTTTAAAAATTTTGTGGTCATACTAAAAAACTTTTACTGTTCTTGACTATGACGCAAATATAAGGAAGTTTCCCCATTTCTCTTAATTCTTGCATTAATAGGGATTCTTGCCAGGGCTTAATTGCAAACCTCTAGAAAATAAAATTTAAATTCTATGGTCCACCTGGCAGTGATTCGCATGGTTCGCCATCACCATCACCATCGAGTCGAGCTACATCGCCATAATGTGGAAAATAGATGTCAAACCAAGTTTTGGCTTCTGCATAAGTTGAAAAGTCTGAACAATTTTTCGAATTTCCAGGATCATTTGGTACTCCAGAGGTTGTTGCTGTCGGAACAATAGTTGTAGTTGTAGTTGTAGTTGTAGTTGTAGTTGTAGTTGTAGTTGTGGCAGTTGATATGGACGCGGGCGGCACGTATATACCGGTTGGTTGACCTTCACAGGTGTTGAGCATCGATTGAAGCGTAGAAAATTCTGCGGAGGTAACTGTAAGAGTCCAACGAATTTTGATATCAGCCCAACTATTAGCGTATTGACACCAGTACGAGGAATCAGATGGTTTCCAATCTTCTGGGCCACGTGATCCTTTTGATCGGTTTGCTGAAGCAGTGACTGCAATTAAGTGTTGCGGGTCGACAAGGTCATTGTAATAAGATTCCTTAGTCGCTGACGACCAAGCCCATCCGCCTGAGTCATGTGCATTAGCTAAAGGCACAAAGTGATCAATATCTAAAGAACTGGAATTTGTAACGTACGTACCAGTAAATGCGGCATACCATTCTCCATCAGAGACTGAACACCCTGAGGAACTAAGACTTGTTGCACTCAAGGATTCAAGTAAAAGGACCTCATGACGTGTATTAATACAGTCACCGTCATCATCAGACCACCCTGATCCCCAGTCATCACGATCGTAATCAACAGGTGCCGAAGCATTGTCAAGGACGAGAAGTGAAAGTAGTTCTTCAACCCAGTTTTCATTTCCCACCTCGCTTGTTGTCGTAGTTGGCGTCATGGTCGTCGTAGTCGGCGCCACAGTCGTCGTAGTCGGCGCCACAGTCGTCGTAGTCGGCGCCACAGTCGTCGTAGAAACAGCAGTCGTCGTAGTCGGCGCCACAGTCGTAGTCGAAACGGTTGTAGTCGGAGAAACAGAAGAGCAAGAAAGGTTGACGTCATTAGCATATAGATCAAAGAAGCTCAGTGAATCTGCTGAGAGATCTGCGACATACCATTCCACAATTTGTTCTTCGGTAACCCCCTCCATTATGCAATCAACATTTTCAAGATTGTCCAAGTTCATGTCCGCTTTAACTAAAACATAAAGATCGACACATTCGCTCACAGGTTGCACCAAAAACCTGGCATCCTTTTCTGACATTCCTCCTCGCGCTGCAAATTTAATTACTTCACTTGTTTGGTATACGCCACCTTTTCTCATCATTTCAAAAATCACACATCGAGCATTTTCTTCAGTCCAAACTCTTCCTAAGACCGGATGCAAAGAATAATTCTCCATCCAATCTTCAAAAATTAAGATCATGTCATTTACGACTTGTGGATCTACACCTTCTTGTAATTTTTCATGAGCGAACTTTTCAGCTTCTTCTTTATCCAGACCTCGCTCTGTCAAAATTTCTACAATTTCCTCTTCTATTTCTTTTTCAAAATCAACGAGATTTATGCCATCACTCTTAGCAGAGAGAGGTGTTGGCGACGTTGTTGTTGAGGCAAAAGTTGTTGTAGTGGTTGTCGTTATTTTTACCGGAAGAACAGTCGTTGTATTAATTGTTGAAGAAACAACTTCAGAAGAAGCCCCACAGGCAGATAGCAATAAAAGAAGACAAAAACCTTTCCCCAGATTTTTCATACCTATTAGTTTCCAGATCAAAAGCGTTCCCCTTCTGTCAGAGACACCCTTTTATTATTTTTGCGCCATAGTGAAAAATCTTTTAGCGTTTTTGACACAGAAGTAGAAAAGAGTAAATAGGCGTCCGTTCCCCTTAATTCTTGCATCTATAGGGCTTATTGCCAAGGCTTAATTGTAAACCTCTAGGAAAATACACTCCCCCGGGCACTCTTCAGTAGTTCACGAGGCGGGTGTGATGCGAACGATGTCGCGCTCTCCAGTGAAAATTAATTCAATCTCTAGTCCTTGCACTGTCGCTGTGTTACCAACATTGAAGAGGGCGTCTATCATTTTTGGTTGCTGCCGACCGTGGAGTTGCATGTATTGGAAGTCATGTCCGTCGGGTGTGATGAGAGACAGCGTTCCTGTAGCTCCCGGTTTTGTCGTATCAATTTCATAAACAATTAAGCCATAGGGGTCTCTTCCGACCGCCTCCCAAACTTTAATATAATCATCTGGGAATACTGGTCGTCGTGATTCAATGAGGAATCCGGAGTGCTCTCCGGTACGGATGATAATTGCTTTCGTTCCAGGTTCGTAGATATCAAGAGCCACTAGTTCAGTGTCAAATGAACCGTGTTGCTGCAATTGTTCTACTGTGTAACAGTCGACTTGCTCGTCGTTAAGCCATCCAAGCAACCAACGAGTCCACGCTACGAATGTCCGTGATGGTCCATCCTGTGTAGACATAACACCCCAGACATTTAGAGGACCTGCTGCATAATCTAAGTTAAGTTCTGGTTCTGTTCCGGTACCCAAAACAGCATTAGCTTCGATCAGATACCAGTCTGGCATCGCCCACATGTGTGCTGCTTCATGGAGGTAATAGGACCAGACAGGACGAAGAGGGTGTTCAAAGTACATGCCGCCACCCATGTAATGTTGAACCCAACCTTCGTCAGAAAACACATACCGGTAATCTTCTGGAGGGGTTCCGGCGTTGAAGTGTTGAAGGCTAGCAAATTCTGTTGCAGAAGGTGGACTGCCAGAGATGATTGGAGCGGAGTCTGGGAAAATGAATACAACAATATCAATCTTTGAGAAATCAAGATCTTCGTCTGCAGCATCTATGCCATGCTGTGCAAGTTTTGGGTTGAAATCAGATACTGCTGGTTGTGGATAGTCAGAGACGGATTCGGGCAACCGATACCATTTCTCAGCGAATGTCGGTGTGAAAGATAACGCCCCTTGGCTTACTCTTTCGTAATAATCAATGAATATTTGGACATTTTTATGCTTGATGGGTAGATTTTCGAGGTTTCCTTCATGGTCATTCCAATCCACTGGAATCGTAGCAATACTAACGTTCTGTTCTGGGTTCAATTTCCCATTAAAAACAACTGGAAAACCTGTATATCCTGGACCTGTCGATATATTATTTTGTCTGGAATGCTCGTGAATAGACTCTGGTAGTTGCGGAATTCGGCACAGATCTTCGTCTGATTCATCAGGTGCTGTTAATAAATCTAGACCCACCGGTTTACCAGTAGGTAGTGGATAGAGCGTCGGTAAGGCTCCATTACTAAAATCCCAAGTCTCTACAACCGCTTCAGTTACCTCACCTGTTGAGTCAAACCAACAACGCTGATTTGGCATGCAAGGAGCCGCTGTTGTTGTAGGGGCAGCCGCTGTTGTTGTAGGGGCAGCCGCTGTTGTTGTAGGGGCAGCCGCTGTTGTTGTAGGGGCAGCCGTTGTT
>Ga0206683_10000974_pt1 | contig 20088 bp, 25 predicted proteins | sample M280m12015metaG_FD_155483 | JGI IMG/M metagenome (GOLD analysis project Ga0206683, IMG submission 155483) | Ammonia-oxidizing marine archaeal communities from Monterey Bay, California, United States - M2 80m 12015 | ecosystem: Environmental > Aquatic > Marine > Intertidal zone | place: USA...
CCAAATTCTAAATTAATCCCTAAATCTTTACATACTTTGCTTTCTCTAATCTTATTCTCTTGGCTTCTATCTCCACCATTACAGTAACACATTGATTTACTTTTATTATTGTTGTGAAACTCAATTATTGCATTATTACTGCTATCATCATCATCATTTTTTTGTATTATCACTTTGGAAACACTTTTAAATTCCTCAAGAATAAGGGCTCTTTGTGTCTCTAACATAAAAGGTTTCCCTTTTTTTCTTCTAAGCCATTTATCACTATTAAGAAGTATGATTACTTCATCAGCTAGGTCATTTGCCTCTTTTATCATAGCAAGATGCCCTATATGAACAGGATCAAAACCACCACTTAACAAAGCAAAATCGTATTTTTTAGTCATTTATTATCAAATCTAAATCTTATTTATTAACTGAGAAAAATTTATAGCAATATGTCATAATAATCTATTGTTATATTGACATAATAGTTGCTAAGTTTTAGCTTCCGGTTTCGGAAGGTGTAATATGAAAGTTAAGAACTCTTTAAAATCGTTAAGAGGCAGGCATAGAGATAATAGGTTGATTAAAAGAAAAGGCCGACTTTATGTTATTAATAAAACCAATAGGCGCTTTAAGGCGAGACAGGGTTAATTTACACATTTAATTGATCAGATAAATATTTTGCTCATAATATTCAAATGAACAAAAGAAACATTATAATTAAAGAAGGAGCTAATGAAGATTTCTTAATTATATGCGACCATGCTTCAAACAGAATTCCAAAAGAATATGGTAATTTAGGGATGAAAAGCGGAGAAATCCTGAGCCATAGAGCATTCGATATAGGCGCAGCAGATGTTGCGAAAGAATTATCAAATAGGCTTGACTGTACTTTAATTATGTCAAACTTTTCAAGATTATTAATTGATCCTAACAGAGGTACTGATGATCCAACATTAATTCCTAAATTATCTGAAGATGTTAAAATTAAAGGAAATATTGACCTAAAAAATAACGGAAAAGATAAAGAAAGATTGAAAAGAATTACAAATTTTTATCTACCTTACCATAATGAAATTGAACATTTTTTATCAGTAACATTAACAAATAAGATAGTTCCAAAAATTATATCATTACATAGTTTTACTCCAATATGGAAAGGTAAGAAACGGGATATTGAGGTAGGAATATTATGGGATAAAGATGATAGATTATCATCTATTTTTCTTAAATCCTTAAAAGGCAATGTTTGCGGTAATAATAAACCTTATAACGGTAGATTAGTTGATGATACTCTATATAAACATGCTACTTTAAAAGGAATACCTCATGTTCTTATAGAAATTCGCCAGGACCTATTAGGTAGTAATAAAGAAAGGATGTTATGGGCAGAAAAAATTTATAAGATTTTGATCAATAATAAGGATAAAATTAAATCGTTTAAGATTAAGAATTATGGATCATATGCAATATAAAGAAAGGAATAAAGATGAGTGAAGATAAAAATGTAATTGCAGCTGCGGTATTTAATAGATTGATTTCACATTTACAAGATCGTACCGATGTACAGAATATTGATATTATGGAAACAGCAGGGTTTTGTAGAAATTGTTTATCAAGATGGTACAGAGAAGAATCTGAGAAATTAAATATAGAGATAACGGAAGATGATTCTAAAGAATTGGTTTATGGAATGCCTTATTTAGAGTGGAAAGAAAAATTCCAAATATAACTTAAGTTAGTAATTCAATAAAAAACTAGAAAATTAGCACCTAATAGCGTAACACAGTGTTTTAAATTTTGAGAATTTGTTAATGATAATATCTGCATTAAAAGAGAGAAATGAATCTGAAAAAAGAGTAGCGATTGTCCCAGATATTTCCAAGAAACTGACTAATGAAGGCCATGAGGTTCTTATTGAAGAAAATGCTGGTTTAGATAGCTTCTTTTTTGATGAAATGTATAAAGAATCTGGCGCTAAAATAACTAATAAAGAAGATATTCTTAAAAAATCCGATATTCTTCTCTCTGTTGATCTTCCTGAAGAAAATATATTGTCAGAATTAAAATCTGGAGCATGTTTGGTAGGTCTTTTAAGTCCTTATGATGGTGAATCGAAATTCAATATATTTAAGAATAAATCATTGTCAGCATTTTCAATGGAAATGATTCCAAGAATTACAAGGGCACAATCAATGGATGTCCTTTCATCGCAAGCAAATCTAGCAGGTTATAGAGCTGTTATTACAGCTACATCCCTTTACTCCAAGTCAATGTCAATGATGATGACTGCAGCAGGAACTGTTGCACCAGCTAAAGTTTTTATTATGGGCGTTGGAGTTGCTGGTTTGCAAGCTATTGCAACAGCAAAAAGATTAGGTGCTGTTGTATCTGCAACGGATGTAAGAAAAGCAGCCGCGGAGCAATGTGAAAGTCTAGGGGCATCTTTTATTATGGTTGATGATGAAGATGATGCAGAGGATGATTCTGGTTACGCAAAAGAAATGTCTAAGGAGCATCAAGAGAAACAAAGGAAATTAATTTCTGAACATATTAAACATCAAGATATTATAATCTGTTCTGCCCTTATTCCCGGTAAACAAGCGCCAATATTACTTGATGAAGAGGCTACTAAAAGTTTAAAGCCGGGATCTATTATTATTGATATGGCAATTGAAAGAGGTGGTAATTGCTCTTTATCTAAATCAGGAGAAATAGTGGATCTAAATGGGATAAGAATAATTGGTGATACTTCATTAATCAATGGAATCTCACCTGATGCCTCTAGTCTTTATTCTAGAAATTTATATGCTTTTTTAGAAATTCTAATTGATAATGAAAATGATGCACTAGATTTTAGTGATGAAATAATTCAAGAGACATTAGTTGTCAATAACGGACAACTAATTGAAAGCTTAAAAAATAGATAGGAAATATAATGGATATTAGTCCGATAGTTTTTTTTGGAAGTATTTTTATTTTGGCAATTTTTGTCGGTTATTATGTTGTTTGGTCAGTTACACCGGCGCTTCATACTCCTTTAATGTCTGTAACTAATGCTATTTCAGCTGTCATTATTGTTGGTGCAATTATATCGATAGGAACTGGATCATCAGGATCTTATAGTTTAATTTCTAAGATTGTTTCATTTTTTGCTCTAATTTTTGCATCAATAAATATTTTTGGTGGCTTTTTAGTAACTCAAAGAATGCTTGCTATGTATAAAAAGAAGAGTAAGCAAGATGACTAATAATTTAACAACCATATTATATTTGTTTTCAGGTGTTCTGTTTATTCTTGCTATAAGAGGTTTATCATCTCCTGACACATCCAGGCGAGGGAATTATCTTGGAATGTCAGGCATGGCCTTGGCTTTTCTTGTTACAATAATAAATTTAGATCAAAATAATTTAACGAATTGGATATTAATTATCAGTGGAATATCTATTGGCGGTCTTATAGGCACAATTCTTTCTAAAAAAGTTGCAATGACAGACATGCCCCAAATGGTTGCTGCATTAAATTCTATGGGTGGTTTATCGGCTGTTTTTGTAGCATGGGCCGCATTCTTATCACCTGAATCTTTTGGTCTATTGTATGGAGGTTTTATTAAGACTTCGAGTGTTATTGAAATACTTCTAGGCATTTTTATTGGTGCGATAACTTTTTCAGGATCGGTTATTGCCTTCCTAAAATTACAAGGTTTAATGACAGGCGCCCCTATAATTTTACCTTTTAGACATTCAATTAACTTAATTTTATTCTTAATTTTTATTATCAGCTCAATTTGGATGATTGCAAATATTTCTGAGCCGCATGGTAATTTATTTTTAATGATAACAATATTATCATTAATTCTTGGATTTTTATTGATAATTCCTATTGGTGGAGCAGATATGCCAGTAGTTATTTCTATGCTTAACTCTTATTCAGGTTTCGCTGCTGCAATTATAGGTTTTACCTTAGGTAATATGGCTCTAGTTATTACTGGTGCTTTAGTAGGTTCTTCAGGTGCTATTTTATCTTACATTATGTGTACCGCAATGAATCGCTCATTTATTTCAGTTATAATGGGAGGTTTTGGTGAAGAAAATTCTTCAGAAAATTTTAATGAAAATAAACCAGTAAAAATTGGTTCTGCCGATGATGCTGCATTTATTCTTAAAAATGCTAGTTCTGTGATTATAATTCCTGGGTATGGTATGGCTGTTGCTAGAGCTCAAAATGCCTTAAAAGAGATGTCGGATAAATTAAAGGCTATGGGTATAAAAGTTTCATATGCAATTCACCCAGTGGCAGGAAGAATGCCAGGACATATGAATGTTTTGTTGGCCGAGGCAGATGTCCCTTATGAAGAAATTTTTGAGTTAAGTGAAATTAATTCAAGTTTTTCTCAAGCTGATGTAGCTTTTGTAATTGGCGCAAATGATGTCACTAATCCGGCTGCAAAAACTGATACACAAAGCCCAATATATGGAATGCCCATTTTAGAAGTTGAAAATGCAAAAACTGTCCTATTTGTAAAGAGAAGTTTAGGAATTGGATATGCAGGTATAGATAATGATCTTTTCTATAGAGAAAATACTATGATGCTATTATCTGATGCTAAAAAGATGGCTGAAGATATTTCAATTAATTTATAATTTAGAAATCTCTAGAATTAGATTGTTTTTTCATAGGGATAAGACCCTCTTTCATAGCTCTTTTTCTTGATAACTTTCTTGCTCTTCTTATGGCTTCTGATTTTTCTCTTGCTTTTTTTTCAGAAGGTTTTTCATAGGAATTTCTTAATTTAACTTCACGAAAAACACCTTCACGCTGCATCTTTTTCTTTAATACGCGTATAGCCTGTTCTATATTATTATCTCTAACAGAAACTTCCATTTATTTAATATCTCAAAAGTTAGGCATTTTGATATCAAATGTTTTTTATAATGTCTACATTATATGTGCTTTGATTTTATTATTTAAAAAAAATTATAATTATTTAATCTAAAATATGGGTTAAATGCCCCATTTTTCTACCTTTTTTAACTTCTTTCTTATTATATAGATGTATATGAGTTTGACTGTTTGATTGAATATTTTCCCATGCATGAATATCGTCACCTATTAAATTCTCCATATGACAATTATACAATAATTTGGGGTCTTTTATTTTCATACCTATTACCGCTTGCATATGAATTTTAAATTGACTAGTTGAGCAACCTTCAATGGTCCAGTGACCAGAGTTATGAACTCTGGGAGCAATTTCATTAACTAAAATATCGGTTTTTGTTTTAAAAAACTCTACAGTCAAAACACCTATATGGTTAAGTGCTTCAATAATATTTTTTGTTATTTCTTTAGCTTGTTTTTCTAAATTATTATCTAGTTTTAATGGTGCATAAGAGTGTTTTAATATATGGTTTTCATGCTCATTACGAGTAAATGGAAAATGAGAAACATTTCCATAAATATCTCTACAAACAACTTGTGAAAACTCAAACTCAAAAGGAATCTTTTTTTCAATTATTGAATCTTCATTACTTTCAATATACGAAGTGTTTTTATTAATATTTATCTGACCTTTTCCGTCATATCCAAACCTTCTTGTTTTTAAAATTCCTTCATTAAATTCTGACTTTGTAAATTCAATATCATCTTGATTTTTAAATTCTATATAAGGAGCTATAGGAATATTTAATTTTTTTAAAAATTCTTTTTCAATAAGTCTATCTTGAGTTAATTCAAGGCTTTTAATTCCAGGTCTTAATTTTTCTTTATTATTAATATAGTCGAGAGTTTTAGTTGGAATATTTTCAAATTCATAAGTTATATAATCAACTGAATTATTAAATTCAGTTATTTTCTTTTTATCCAAATAATTTGCGCAAGTGAAATAATTGCTGTGAAGTTGTGCTGGAGAATCTGCATCAGGGCAATAAATATTTGTTTCTATACCAATTTCCTTAGATGCTTGGCAAAGCATCATCCCTAATTGACCTCCGCCCAATATCCCTACGGTAGTTTTTTTACTCATCTTTTGGACTTAAAGGCACGCTTTCTGTAAGATTTTTCTTCCATTTTCTTAATTTATTAGAATAAATTTTATTACTTAATGAAATAATTGATAAAGCTAAAATTGCTGCATTTTTTGCTCCCGGTACACCAATAGCTAATGTTCCTACAGGAATACCTGCGGGCATTTGTGCAATTGATAGCAAGCTATCAATACCTTTTAAAGTCTTACTTTCAATAGGAACTCCAAGAACAGGTAAAGCCGAAATTGATGCAATCATACCTGGTAAATGAGCAGCGCCTCCAGCACCAGCAATAATTACCTTTATACCATTATCCTCTGCTTTCTTTGCATATTTATAGAGCCTTTCTGGTGTTCTATGAGCAGAAACAACTCTTTTTTCATATGGAATCTTTAATTCGTCTAAAAAATTTGCAGCATTTTTCATAGTTGACCAGTCAGATTGACTGCCCATAATTATAGAAATAACTTTTTTTTGTTTAGGTTTTGTTACCAATATTAACCTTCTGAAATATTAGTCATCTTTCAATTCTTGAAGTTTTGCAAAAACGCTATCTGAATCGTATTCTTTCTCTTCTTTAACTTCTTTGTTTTCTTCATTTCCAAAGATATTATTTTCTTCAACTTTATCTTCATTTTCTTCAACTTTTATATCAGAAGTAGATTCGTTTTCGACAATTAAAGATTCTTGTGGTTCTTGTATTTCATTTATTGTTGTTGAATCTTGAAGTTCCTTTTCTTCTTTATTTTTTCTATTTTCTATTCTTTTAGCAGCTTTTTGCACTTCTTTATCTAAATCAATTTGTGTACATAACCCGTTTGATACAGGATCAACAGGATTTAAGTAAGCAGAATTCCAATGAGTTCTATCTCTTATAGATTGAATGGTATTTTTAGTAGTTCCGATTAACCTGGATATTTGTGCATCAAGTAATTCTGGATGATTTCTTACTAGCCAAAATATAGCATCAGGACGATCTTGCCTTTTAGATAGAGGAGTATATTTTCTTCCTACCCTACGTTCAGCTTTAGGTAAATCTTCCTTTTTTTCTATTCCCTTTAAACGACTATCAGGATCTTTCTGACAACCTTCAATTTCAGATCGTGTTAACTGTCCTACTGCGATAGGGTCGGCTCCTCGTATACCTCTTGCAACATCGCCATCAGCTATACCTTTTACCTCTAAAAGATGGAGATTACAAAAGTCAGCTATTTGTTCAAATGTAAGAATAGTATTATCTAATAACCATACAGCTGTAGCTTTTGGCATAAGTGGTTGAGGCATTATTTTCTCCTAAGAAGAATATTAAATTTTTAATTTTTATGTCTATATACGATAAAACATAATTTGTAAAAGTTCTATATTATTAGAATCTGTTTAGTTTTTGTTCTAAATTATAAATAATATTTATATTCTTACTTTAATTTGGAGTTTATTTAAATGGAAGATGATTTTGAAAAGAAAATTCAACACCTAGATCAATTAATTAAAGAGGATTTAGATCAATTATCAATCGAGGAATTAGAAGAAAGAATTAATCTTTTGAATATTGAGGTTGATAGGTGTTCAAGTAAAATTAAATTAAAAAATAGTTCTAAGACTAGCGCAGAAAGTTTTTTTAAATAAATTTTTAATTAATAATAATTATTTTGAAATTGCTTCTTCTTTAGCTTCTTCAGTAGGAGCTTCTTCTTTAGCTACATTTTTTTTCTTTTTTGAGTCTCCAAGAAAACCTTCGAATTTTTTATTAAACTTACCAACACGTCCATCTCGATCAACAAGTTTATGACCTCCGCCTATCCAAGCAGGATGCGAAGAAGGATCAATATCCAATTTCAGAGTATCACCTTCTTTTCCCCAAGTTGAACGAGTTTCAAAAGTGGTTCCATCTGTCATTTCCACAGTAATTTTATGATAATCTGGATGTATATCTTTTTTCATTTTTTTTCCTAAGAGAGGCATATATATTGTAACTCTATTTATCTTGCAAGTAGATATTTTTTATCTTTTTTAACAAATTATCATGAATATTTTCATTACCTGCTATAACATTTCCATTATATAGATCTTTTTCACTTCCATCTAATCCAGTTATAGTTCCTCCAGCCTCTCTAAGTATTATAATTCCCGCAGCTATATCCCATATTGATAATCCTTTTTCCCAATATCCATCATATCTTCCTGATGCAACCCATGCCAAATCTAAAGCCGCAGAACCTGATCTTCTTATTCCAGCAACTTCAGTCATTATTTCTTTAATTTCAGAAATAAATTCTGATTGATTACCTCTTCCTATATGAGGGATACCGGTAACTAATATTGATTCAGATAATTTATTTCTTTTCGCAATTCTTATTCTTCTGTCATTAAGAAATGCACCTTGTCCTCTTTCAGCAAAAAAAAGCTCATCAGTAATTGGAGAATATATAATTCCAGCTTCAAGTTTTTTATTTACTTCTGCTGCAATAGAAATAGCAAAATTAGGATTTCCATGTAAGAAATTTGTTGTGCCATCAATAGGATCAATTATAAACCTGCTATCAGTACTCTCAGATATAATGTTATCCTCTTCTTCAGTAATAAAAGACCAATCAGGTTTAGCCTTAAGAAGTTCATCAGTGATTATTCTTTGAGTTCTTATGTCAGCAGAGGTAACAAAATCTGCCGGTCCTTTAGTGCTGATTTGAAGATTTTCTAACTCATTAAAATCCCTTCTTAATCTTACTGAAGCTTTTCTAGCGGCATTAATCATTACATTTAAAAGGGCGGACGGCATTAATCAGATCTTTTTACATAAGATAAATCATTGGTATTGATAACTACTTTTTCACCCGCTTGAATAAAAGGAGGAACCATAACTCTTAAACCATTTTCTAATTCTGCTGGCTTATTAGAGGATGCAGCAGTCTGACCTTTTACAGTAGGTTCTGTATCTATGATTTCAAGAGTAATATTTTCAGGAAAAATAATATTTATTGGTTCTTCTTCATAGCTTTCAATTTCTAATTCAATACCTTCTTGAAGAAATAACTTTTTCTCCTCTAAAAGGTTTAATGAGATTTGAATTTGTTCGTAATTCTCTTTATCCATAAAATGTGCAGAATTATCATCAAGGTAAAGAAATTGGTATTTTTTGCTATCTAGTCTAAGTCTTTCAATAGTTTCAGATGAGCGGAATCGTTCATTTAATTTCGTACCATCAGTAGCTTTTTTAAGTTCTACTTGAGCAAAAGCACCACCTTTACCCGGTTTAACATGTGATATTTTTACGGCAATCCAAATAGAATTTTTATGTTTTATCACATTTCCAGGTCTGATTTCATTCCCGTTGATTTTCATATTTTTCCTAGCTTTCTAATTCCTCTTCCCACTTTCCTAATGTAGCTAAAGAGTTCATTCTAGCTCTGTGTTCAAAAGCATTAGACGCTAATTCTTCGTTATTTTTTTCGCCTGACCATACTTTTAAAGCTGAAGCCTGCAAAGCTCTACCATATGAGAAGCTTAAATTCCAAGGAAAACCACCTATCTTATTCATTTGATCTAAATTTTCTGTAGCTTCTACTTCTGTTTGTCCTCCAGAAAGAAAAACTATACCGGGAACTTCTTCAGGAACAGTATCTTTAAAACATTCAATAGTTTTTTCAGCAATTGAAATTTTTGAAGATTTTTCAGTTTGCAATGATCCATCGATAATCATATTAGGTTTAAGACAGATTCCTTTTAAATTAACTCCGTGATCACTTAACTCTTTAAAAACAACCTCAAGCGTTTTTTTAGTAACATCATAACAATTTTCAATTGTGTGGTTTCCATCCATTAATACCTCTGGCTCAACAATTGGAACAATTTCGTTTTCTTGGCAAAGCGCTGCATATCTTGCTAATGCATGTGCGTTTGCATTTATGCATAAATCACTCGGAATTGATGAATCAATGGTTATAACCGCTCTCCATTTAGCAAATTTTGCACCAATGGAATAATATTCTTTTAGTCTTTCTCTTAATCCATCTAATCCCTCAGTAATTTTTTCATTAGTATTTAAAGCTAAATCTTTGGCACCTGCATCAACTTTAATACCTGGCAGAGAACCTGAATCAGAGATAATATTTACTAGTGGAGTACCATCTTTACTTTCTTGTCTTAGTGTCTCATCAAAAAGAATAACCCCAGAAATATAATTTTCCATGGCATTCTTTGTGCGAAATAATAATTCTCGATAATTTCTTCTATTTTCTTCATTTGATTCTACATTAATTGTATCAAATCTTTTCTTAATTGTTCCTGAGCTTTCATCTGCAGCTAAAATACCTTTTCCCGGTATAACCATTTTTTTTGCAATATCTTCTATACTCATTTTCTCCTCACTTATTTTTTTAGTACTTCTATTCCAGGTAGTTTTTGTCCAGCTATCATCTCCAGAAATGCTCCACCGGCAGTTGAGATAAATGTAAAATCATCTATATAATTAGATTGACTAATTGCTGCCACAGTATCTCCTCCACCAGCTACCGATGTAATTTTACCATTTTTTGTAAGTTTTGATATAATTTTTGCTACAGATGCAGTTCCTGTATGAAATGGACTTTGTTCAAATAAACCTAGAGGGCCGCACCATAAAACTTCCTTCGTTTTAGAGATTTCTTTTTCAATTATTTTTATTGTATTGGTCCCAATATCTAAAATTAAACCTCCATTAGGAATATTTTCAATATTATATTCTGAATATTTTCCACCTTTTTTTAAACTGTACGCTACCAATGCATCAGAAGGTAAGATTATTTTACAATTATATTTTGAAGCATTTTTCATGATCTTCTTAGCTATATTTAACATGCTCTTTTCACATAATGATTTTCCTATTTCTTTTCCTTTAGCTAAAAGAAATGTATTTGCCATACCACCACCAATAACTAATACATTTACTTTCTTTATAAGATTATTAATTAGAGAAATCTTAGTTGATATTTTTGAACCACCAATAACAGCTAATTTCTTTTTATTATCTGAATCTAGTAAATTATCTATTGCTATAATTTCTTTTTCTAAAGATCTTCCGGCAAAAGATGGCAAGAATTCTGTTAAACCCGTAACACTTGCATGACTTCTATGCGCGACAGAAAAAGCATCATTTACATAGTAGTCAGAAAACTTTGCTATATTTTTTGAAAAATATTTATAGTTTTTTTCTTCACCTTTATGAAACCTCGTATTTTCCATTAATAAAATACTTCCATTTGGAGCTTTGTTGATTATTTTTTTTGTCTTATCGCTTGCACAATTATTTGAAAAAATAACTTTTGAATTTAAAGATTTTTCTAATTCCGGGATTAGTGGTTTTAAACTCATTTTTCTGACCACCTTTCCCTTTGGTCTTCCAAAATGAGAAAGTATAGAAATTTTGCAACCAGTTCTTTGTAATTCTTTAATTGTAGGTTTTAAACTCATTATTCTTGTTTTATCAAGAATTTTGCCATCACTTATTGGCAAGTTAAGATCGGCTCTAATTTGAATAATTTTTCCTTTTAAATCATTCTTTAAAAGGTCATCAAGATTTCTAATCTGAATCATGTTTACTTTATAAGTTTTCCAATAACTGCAGCTGTATCACTCATACGATTTGCAAATCCCCATTCATTATCATACCAACTTAATACTCTACCTAATCTTCCCTTTACAACCTGAGTTTGGGTTAGATCAAATATTGAACTTAAAGAGTTATGATTATAATCAATTGATACTAACGGTTTATTTTCTACTCCAAGAACGCCTTTTAAATCGGATTTTGAAGCTTTTATCATTGCATTATTTATAGCATCAGCATCAATTCGCTTTTTGGAATTAAAAACTAAATCAATCATAGAGACATTTGGGGTAGGTACTCTAACGGCGGTTCCATCAAGTTTTCCTAATAATTCTGGCAAAACTAAACCTACTGCTTTTGCCGCCCCTGTTGATGCGGGAATAATAGATACTGAAGAGGCTCTTGCTCTTCTTTCATCTGAATGAAGTGTATCTAAAATACTCTGATCACCAGTAAAAGCGTGAACAGTTGTCATATAACCTTGATTAATTCCGCAAAGTTTATTTAAGACTTTTGCTACTGGCGCAAGACAATTAGTAGTGCAGGAAGCATTAGATATTATCTTATGACTTTTTCTTATTTTTTTATGATTAACCCCATAAACAACAGTTATATCTGCACCTGAAGCAGGAGCGCTTATAAGAACTCTTTTTGCGCCAGCTTTTAGGTGCATCTGAGCTTTTTCTTTTGAGGTAAATATTCCAGTGCATTCCATTACAATATCAATTCCCAAATCCTCCCAAGGAAGATCTTCAGGATTTCTTTCAGAAAAAATTTTAATGGATTTTTTTCCTATGTTTATTGATGATTTTCTTGCTGTAACCTTTTTCGATAAAGTCCCATGAACAGAATCATATTGAAGTAAATGGGCATTAAATTCAGAAGACCCAAGGTCATTAATTGCTACAACATTAATATCTTTTCTATTAGATTCAATTATTGCTCTAAGAGCCAATCTACCTATTCTTCCAAAACCATTAATTGCAACTTTTATAGCCATTATATCACCTTTATATTTATAATTTACTTTTTATCTTATTAACTATGCTCTCTTTATCAATCCCGAAATGTTGATAAAGTTCATTTGCAGGGGCGCTTGCTCCAAAGCCATCCATACCTATAAATAATCCATTTTCTCCAAGATACTTATCCCATCCAAGTCCTGTAGATGCTTCAATCCCTACTCTTAAACCTTTTTTACCAAGAGTTGTTTCTTTATAGCTCTTATCTTGTTGATCGAACAATTCGAAAGAAGGCATGGATACTACCCTTGTTATTATTCCTTCTTTTTCTAACTCATTCTTCACTTCAGTAGCTATTGATACCTCACTTCCAGTAGAGATTAAATTAACATCAATTTTATCTGACGATGATCCAATTAATTCATATCCGCCAAGCTCACTTTTATTCTTTTCTTCAAAATTATTCCTTAAATGTGGGCAACCTTGTCGACTTAAAGCAATTATACTAGGCCCACTACTTTTAAGGGCTGATAGCCAGCATTCTGCAGTTTCTGTTGTATCTGCGGGTCTATAAACATTTAAATTTGGAATGGCTCTTAGACTAGGTATATGCTCTACAGGTTGATGAGTAGGACCATCTTCCCCCAATCCAATAGAGTCATGTGTCATAACATGTATAACCCTTAGATTCATTAAAGCGGCTAATCTAATTGCGGGTCTACAATAATCTGAGAATACTAAAAAGGTTCCTGAGTAAGGTATAATACCTTTATGTAACGCCATACCATTCATAGCAGCAGCCATTCCATGTTCTCTTATTCCGTAATGAATAAATCTTCCAGAAAAATTATCTCCTGATATTACTTCTAATTCTTTAGTTTTGGTATTATTTGATCCAGTAAGATCAGCTGAACCGCCTATAGTGTTTTCTATAACAGTATTTATGGTTTCGAGAACTTCTTGAGAAGATTTTCTTGTTGCCCAATTTGGTTTTTCCTCAGAATAAGTTTTTTTAATTTTGTTAATTTCTAATTCTAATTCATCTGAAATTTCTTCTTTTAGATAATTTAAAAAAATATCTTTTTTACCTTGATCATTTGATAATCTTTCTTCCCATTCTTTTCTTGTTGAAGAATTTTTTAATCCAATCAATCTCCAGGAATCTTTTATATCTGAAGGTATTTCAAAATCTTCATAATTCCACCCGAATGATTTTTTCATTTGAGATATATCATCTTTTCCTAATGGCGCTCCATGAGAGGAAGACTTTCCTTCTTTTGAAGGTGATCCAAATCCTATTTTTGTCTTACATGCTATCAAAGATGGTTGATTACTTTTTAAGGAATCATTTATTGCGTTTTCTATATCTAAATGATTATGTCCATCGATTCTCTTTACATCCCAACCTGAAGCTTCAAATCTTTTTAGCTGGTCTGTAGAGTCACATAAATCCAAAGCTCCATCTATTGATATGTTATTGTCGTCAAAAAGGACAATTAATTTAGAAAGCCTTAAATGACCGGCCAAACTTATAGCTTCTTGACTAATGCCTTCCATAAGATCCCCATCAGAAGCAATTACATATGTATTATGATCAACAATTTCATCACCAAATTTATGATTTAAAATTCTTTCAGCAATTGCCATACCAACCGCAGTAGATATACCTTGCCCTAAGGGGCCTGTGGTTGTTTCAACTCCTAATGTATGTCCGTACTCTGGATGTCCAGGCGTAACAGAACCAAGTTGTCTAAAATTCTTTATTTGATCAATTGTCATATCTGAAAATCCTACTAAATGATTAACAGCATATAAAAGCATAGATCCATGCCCTGCAGATAAAATTACCCTATCTCTATCTGGCCAATCAGGTTTAAGAGGGTCTATTTTTAAAAATTTAGAGTACAAAACTGTTGTAAAATCCGCTGCGCCTAGAGGCATTCCTGGATGACCGCAGCCTGCTTTTTCTATTGCATCTACAGCAAGAAATCTTATTGCATTAGCCATATCAGAAAGACTAATTTCATTATTAATTTTTTCTTTATTATTGTTCAATTCTTAGTGACACAGTTTTATTAAAATTAATTAGAACAAACTATAATTAAACGTCAATGCGAATTATATATATAGATATTATTTAATATTGGTTGATGATTTAATTATTAAATGTATGATTAAATTATTATGGATAACAGATTGAAAGAAATGATAGATTACCTTTCTATAGTAGAAAATAAATCTTCTGATCTTATTAAAAAAGCTGAAAAAACAAATCATGTATTAGGTAAAGCCAATCAAAGAATTGCAGATCTTGCCAGTAAATTAGATAAGAGCGAATCATCTAGAAAAGAAGCTAAAAAAAATATCGATAATTTAATAACAAAAATTAAGAATGGGAAGTTTTAGGATTCTAATGTTATGAGTAATATTACTATAGAAATAAATAAAAGAGAATTCTTAATAGCCTGTGAGGATGGCAAAGAAAAAGAAGTTTTAGATCTTGCTAAGACTTTTGCCAATCGAGTTTCTCTGTTATCAGAAAGATTGAGTGATCTTGATCATGAGAGATTATTTTTACTTGCAGGAATTCTTGCTGAAGAAGATATTAATAATATAATGAAAGACTCTGGTTTGGATAAAGTTTTAACTAAAATTAAAAAATTAGCTGATAAATTTGAAAAAATTGAATAATAATTTTATTGAATAAGCTAATGCAATCATTTTCAAGAAAAGAAAATTTAAGAAAAAAATTTTTAAAAAAAAGAGAAAATTTAAAAGAAAATTTTAGTCAAAACTCTAAAGAAAATTTCATTAAGAATTTTTTTGATTTCAATAAAGATATAAATTATAAAATTATAGCTGGTTATTATCCTATCGGTTCTGAAATTTGTTGCTTAGAAATTCTTAAAATTTCTAGTAATAAAAAAATTATCACCTCAATACCATTTATAAAAGAGGATCATACTATTGAGTTTCGAAAGTGGTCTGAAGGCGACCCTCTTGTTAAAGGAAGCTTTGGAATACCATGCCCGAATGAAAAATCTAATTTAGATCCAGATATTATTCTTATTCCACTAATAGCTTTTGATAAACATGGTTCAAGAATAGGTTTTGGATCAGGAATCTATGATAGAACTTTACCCCTTTTTGAAAGGAGTAGAAAAATTGGACTTGCTTTTTCAGGTCAACTGCATAATAGAAGGTTACCAGTTGAGGATTTTGATTATCCGCTTGATGCAGTTATAACAGAAAAAAAAGTTTTTAAATTTAATGAGGTATAAAAGTGAAGATTATGTTTCTTGGAGATATTGTTGGAAGATCAGCAAGAGAAAAAGTTGAAGAAGAATTGTCTTCTTTAATTCAGGATTATTCTATTGATTTTACAATAGTAAATGGTGAGAATTCTGCCGGTGGATTTGGCATTACAGAAGAAATCTGTAAGAACTTATTTTCTTCAGGTGTTAATTGCATAACTACTGGAAATCATTTATGGGATCAAAGAGAGATACTTTCTTATATAGATAATGAGGAAAGATTATTAAGGCCTGCAAATTTCCCCTCACAAACACCTGGATCTGGTTATAGAGTCTACAAAACTTCTAAAGGAAATATTTTGGTAATTAACATTATGGGAAGATTATTTATGGATCCTTTGGATGACCCTTTTAGATTAATTGATGAAATACTTAGTAAAAATGAATTAGGAGATGAAATTCAAGCAATTGTTGTTGATGTACATGCTGAAGCTACTTCTGAAAAAGTAGCGCTTGGTCATTTTTGTGACGGTCGAGCTAGTTTAGTAGTAGGTACTCATACGCATATCCCTACTGCCGACCATCAAATTTTACCTTTTGGGACAGGATATCAAACTGATGCAGGTATGTGTGGTGATTATGATTCAGTTATTGGAATGGAAAAAACAGAACCGCTAAGGAGGTTTTTAGAAAAAACACCCGGAAATAGGTTTAGTCCTGCTCAAGGTGAGCCAACCTTATGTGGTGTTATTATTAAGACTGATGAAAATGGATTATGCGATACCATTGAACCAATTAGATTGGGTGGAGTTCTTTCAAATACTAATGTAGATTAAAAATATCATGGCTGGTCATTCAAAGTTTAAAAATATTCAATATAGAAAGGGCGCTCAAGATAAGAAAAGAGCAAAATTGTTTGCTAAAATCTCTAAGGAAATTACTGTTGCCGCAAAACTCGGTCTTCCTGATCCGGATTCTAACCCTAGATTAAGATCTGCAATTTCTTTAGCTCGTTCTCAAAATATGCCTAAGGATAATATAGAGCGCGCAATAAAGAAAAGTAATGATGAGAATTCGGAAACTTACGATGAAGTTAGATATGAAGGCTTTGCCCCATCTGGTGTAGGTATAATTGTTGAAACATTAACCGACAATAGGAATAGAACAGCAGGGGACATTAGATCTATTTTTTCAAAATGTGGAGGAAACATGGGTGAGACTGGATCAGTTAGTTTTATGTTTACTCATTATGGTAAAATAAACATACCTAAAGATCTCATAGATTTTGAAGAAATTTTTGATATCGCTATTGAATTTGGGGCTTCAGATTGCGATGAAATAGATGATTATTATGAAATTTCTTGTTCAACTGAAGATCTTCACAATATAGCTAATCTTACAGAGTCAAAGATTAAAACAGATTTAGCTGCTCAACTTAGTTGGAAACCAATAAATCTTATTAATGTTGATGAAGAATCAGCCCATAAGATACTAAATATGGTTAATTCTTTAGATGATCATGATGATGTTCAAGAAGTGTTTTCAAATTTTGATATAGCTGAGGAATTATTAGATAAATTATAAAGTAGACAAGAAAAATGGCTTCACCACAGAAAGTTAAAGGCAAATCTTATGAAAATGCTAAAGCTAAGTTTCTCACTGATATTTTTCAACAAAAATTTATAAGAGTACCAACTTCTGGAGCTTTCTTAGGTGGAAAAAATTATGAAAGAAGGCATGAAATGACTGATGGTCAAGTAATGGCTTTTAAAGGAGATATCATTCCTCCGGATGATTGGAAATTTTTTAATTGTGAATGTAAATTTTATAAAGATTTTAAATTTCACCAATTACTTAATGAGTCAAAAGTTTTGGATTCATGGATAGATGAAACTCTTAGTACATCCAATGAAAATGATTTGAATTTAATATTTATGAAATTTAATAATATTGGAGAATATGTAGCTTATCAAGCAAAAGAAAAATTTCGAGTAAAGCAATATTTAAAATATTATAAGCAATGGTGTTTTACATCACATGAACAGTTTTGGAATGACTACAATATCCAAAAAATTCAAAGTAGGTGTAAAGGAGAAATTATTTTATGATAAATAGTGAAAAAAATGAATTCTGATATTTCGGGATTCCTTAAAGGAACAACACATTATTTTAAAATAAGGGTATATTATGAGGATACCGATTTTACTGGAATTGTATACCATGCTAATTACCTAAAATTTGCAGAGAGAGGTAGAACTAATTTTTTAAGATTGTTAGGTATTAATCATTCCGATCTTATTAATAATGAAAACCCAAAATATTTTGTAGTATACTCTATGGAAACTAAGTTTTTAGGTACTTCTACTATAGATGATATTCTTGAAATTAGATCATATTTTAAGGGTATAACAGGCCCAAGATTAATAATTGATCAAGAAATATTTAATAAAGAAAGAAATCTTTTTTCTGCTAAAATAGAATTTGCAATATTAGATAAAGATGGAAAGCCTAGGAAATTTCCTGATGATATAATATCGAAAATAGAGCCATATATTAATCAATGATAAAATTATAAAGTTCTAGATAATTAAAATGACCAATAACTTAGTAAAAATTTTTGATTCAGAAGTTTTAGATTCCAGCATTGCTATTGCAGTTTCTGGAGGTGTAGATTCTCTTGTGCTAATGAATTTAGCGAATGAATCAAAAGTAATTAAGAATAAGGATGTTTTTATTTTAACTATAAATCATGGTTTAAGAACTGAATCTATAAGAGAATGCAAGTTTGTCGAAAATTTGGCAAAAAAATTAGGCTTTAAAGTAAAAATTTTGCGATGGGAAGGCATTAAACCCTCTAAAGCTCTTCAAGAAAAAGCTAGAAATGAACGGTACAATTTACTCTTAAATTTTTGTAGAGAAAACTCAATCAATAATCTTTTTCTGGCTCATCACTTAGATGATCAAATAGAAAACTTTTTATTCAGAATGTTTAGAGGTTCAGGTATTAAAGGTTTAACTTCCTTTTCCAATCGATCGGAAAGAGATGGGATATTATTGATAAGACCTTTAATTGATATCCCTAAATCAGAATTAATCATGTTTGCCAAAAAAAGAAAAATTAAATGGGTTGAAGACCCGTCTAATCAAAATAAAAAATTTGAAAGAATTAAGCTCCGTAAAATTCTTCCATTAATTTATGAAGAAGGTTTTGATAAAAAAGTTTTTCTTAAATCTATAAAGAAACTAAAATTGGCAAATAAAGCACTTGATGAAACAACAAAAGAATTTGTTTCAAAATATGTTTTAGTGAATAAAAATATTTCTGTTTTTATTAATCAAAATTTTTTTTTGGAAGCTCCAAAAGAAATTCAGCTAAGAGTAATTGAAAATTCTATAAGGATATTTTCTGGAGAGCGTTTTTATTCTCCAAGTTATTCAAAAATGATGAACTTAATTAATTGGATCAGTGAAAGTTCTGATATTTCAGCAAAAACTCTCGGGGGAACAATTTTTAGGAGAAGAAATAAAGGTATAATTTTGTATAAAGAAGTAAAAAAACTAAAAGAAATTAAACCAATAAAATTATCAAAAAATACTTATAAATCCTGGGATAATAGATTTTTAATAAAGGCTAAAAAGGGTTCTAATGGTGAAATTTCATATTTGGGCGCTGAAGGAGTAAAAATCTTAAAATCTAAGAAAAAGCTTCATAAAAAAGACTTTAATGGTATCCCTATAACAGCTTTATACAGTACTCCAGCAGTTTGGAGAGGGAAACGCCTTATTTCCGCCCCTTTTTTTGATTATTCTAATAGTAATGGATTTATCCTAGAAATAAAAAATATTGACTATTTACTCTAGAAATTAAAAAAAAAAGACTTATTTTATATATATCGTGTAAATATTATTAATTAATTGTTTAATAGGAAGAGATTTGAATAACGGAAATTTAAAAAATTTTTTAGTCTGGACGATTTTAGCGTTCTCACTTTTAGGACTTTATAATTTAGTTCAAGGGCCTATTAATGGACCAACTCAAAATGAAATTAGTTTTTCTCAACTCCTTGCTGAAGTTGATAATGGGAATGTAGCAGATGTAGAGATATATGGAGATTCTATAACTGGACATTATTCTAATGGTCAGGGCTTCAAAACTTTTGCTCCTTATGATCCTTCATTAGTTCAAAGACTTTATGATAAGGGTGTAGTTATCAACGCAAAACCAAATAAGGAGGGTGGACCAACTTTATTAGGCGTTCTTATATCTTGGTTCCCAATGC
>Ga0206683_10000976_pt1 | contig 20084 bp, 25 predicted proteins | sample M280m12015metaG_FD_155483 | JGI IMG/M metagenome (GOLD analysis project Ga0206683, IMG submission 155483) | Ammonia-oxidizing marine archaeal communities from Monterey Bay, California, United States - M2 80m 12015 | ecosystem: Environmental > Aquatic > Marine > Intertidal zone | place: USA...
ATTTTCGATTCAGTCGAATATACCGACTAGAATTGCAAGAACCAATGCACCCACTGCCCCTGCATCCCCAAGCATGTTAACTGTGGCAGCAAAATTATTTGCAATTCCACCCACAAATGGCACGTCACCAAAAACAACGCCAGCCACTACACCGAGTCCAATCAAGCCAACGATGATTGCAGTGAAATCACTTATCCAAGCTTTGATATCATTCATATCTATTCCCCTAATAAGTAGTAATTAAAAATCTTTATATCTAATAGATATACCAGAAGGCTTCCTTTTTTGTCAAAAGTTATAGGGTGTTTTTTTGAGGGACATGCTTTTTCCAGTATTCAATTGAATCCAGATTATTATTGTCCCATGGATGAAAATCTTTTTTGAGAAACATCACCCAAGGAATAAAAGTTCTTCTTAAAATTCCAGGTTTAATGACCAGAAAATTAATCCCATCTATCCAGGTCTTTATCTTAAAGAGTTGACCGTCTTTTTTCAGCATGATGAACATTGATCTGAATGTATCTCTTAAGATGAAGAAAGTTGCAAGAATCAAAGCTTTTCTTCTTCCTTTGAGTGTTCCACCGATATGCGTGTATAAATCGAATGCGACGGCTTTATGTTCAGATTCTTCTAATGCATGCCAATACCAGAGTTTCACAACACTTTTTCCTTGGTCAGCAAAATGATCCTTGTTATTCATTAAATCATCCGCCAATATTGCTGTTAAATGCTCTGCTGCAACAGTTGCAGATAGCTTCTGGAGTGGACTGAGTTGGCTATACCTATTCTGATGTCTTTCGACTTGAGGTTTGGTTAAGTGAGCCAGGTCATAACCTCTTAGTTCACAAAGAATCTGGTTGTATTGCTGATGAATTTTTCTATGTGCACCTTCTTGACCATAAAATGCTTTCATCTCTTTCAAGAGTTTTGGATCAGAGATCTGATCTTCAAAATTTCTTACTGACTCAATAAAGACTTTTTCACCCATTGGAAATAATAATGAAAATGCATTCTCAAAAGCTGTTTTAAATGCGCTGCCATCAAACCAATCTTCTCTGAGATCGGACTCAAGATCAAAATGAGGCGATCTAACCTCAATTTCGAGTTCTTTTGGTGTTTTCTTAATCCCTTTCATGTCTTAGAAAATATATTACTAAAATCAGTGAATTAAATTATGGAAATTTGATGAATTGTTTTTAGTTATATAAGCTTGTTGATATGGATGAGGTCTCATATTGGACCTCATTTCTTATTTTAGGAGAAAAAAATGAAAGGAAATTTATATCTCAAGGTATTGAGCTTAATCTGTTTGACAATCTCATTGCCCTTAATATCAGGAGGACATGAAACTGGTGAGCATGGACATGTAAATGGAAATGAAGTCATCGCTTCGAATTGGGTCACTGCTGGTTATACAGGAAAAGATACTGCAATCAATATGGTTGAAGAAAATATGGCAGATGACGGAATATCGGTTCAAGGACGCTACGTTGGTTTTGGTTTCAATTGGGATCCAAGGGAAAACGAAATGAGAGTAGGTCGCGTGACACCCAATAGTCCTGCGGACGGTGTTCTAGAGGTTGGTGATTTGATTTTAGAGGTTATAGGAATAAAAGCGACACCGGAGAATTTTGGCAAGCTTCCTTTCAGAGGATTGCCTGGTAAGACAATCACTGCTGTCATTGATCGCAACGGAGTGGAATTAGTGATCAGCATAGAAAGAGGCACAGTGAGAGGTGAAATTAAGAAAATGCAAGTCCTTGAAAATATGAATTCAGGTGATGCAGATTCATGGCCAGCAAAGAAATTTAGGATTATTGAAGTTTTATCAAAAGACAATATTGTCTATGTTTTGTCTCACGCAACACAAACTGACAACATAGTGGATCTTGACTTTATGGCATACACTGTTACACGTTTTATGTTTGATGAAGAGGGGAAAGTTGTTGAGGTTGCTAATTTAACAGAAGACCGATTTGTGCTTGAACAAACTGGCTACTCAATCACCCGTTAAAAATAATTTCGACCCCTTTCTGGAAAAATGACAGTGAGGGGTTGAAACTTTGATTATTTTATAGGTAATGAATCCCAGTCATCCCAACTGATTGTCCTACCCGGATAAGCTGGATTGGTGAATGGCCAATCCATATCAAGCCACTTTTGGACCTCACTAAAAAGCCTTTCATCCAAACCATTTTCTAACTCACTCTCTCTGACCCACATAAAAATTTCAGCATCATAATCGGATTTAGTTGTTGGATAAAAATAGATACAACCCAGTACTTTCGATTCATCAAGTGTAACCATGGTGTAAGCAAAAGAGGTTCTATTTTGGAATTCTTTTTCATGCCAACCGAGATCAATTAAGTTCTGCCTGAGTGTAAGCCCCTTAGGCCAACCGCTGTCTGGCCAAACTTTACTCACATGCTCCGCACTTGAGGTAACAGCCTCGAAGTCCTTTTCTACGTCATCAATTGACAACATCCGTAACCTAAATCCTTCAGTTTCCATTTTTTCAGGAATACTGAATTCAGAAGGTACGAAATGTTCATTTGAGTATTCAGCCATTAGTTGGTATGGAGGCAATCACTGCCAGTAAGATTGATATATTTTTGATATTTCTTCTCCATTTTTTTAGCTTAAATTCCAGTCAGATTTTAAGAATCTGCTTTCCTATATTTTGTCCAGTGAAAAGACGATTAAGAGTACTCGGGCAGTTCTCAATTCCTTCTTGTACGTCTTCTCGGTGTTTAATTTTTCCGTCCGTTAACCACTTAGACAGTTCTTGGATTGCTTCATCGGTTCTATCTAGATAGTCAAGCACGAGAAAACCTTCCATTTTTGCACGATTTATAATTAAGCTGCTTAGGTTTCTAGGACCAACTGGCAGATCAGTACTTGCATAATTTGAAATTGCGCCGCATATCACAATCCTTGCTTTCTGATTGATTTGATAGAGGACTGCCTCTAATAATGGACCACCAACATTATCAAAATAAATATCGATACCGTTTTCGGCAATACGTCTGATTTCTTTTGTTGCCTTCGTAGCTTTATAGTCGATGACATGATCAAGTCCACATTCTTCAAGCCAACCACATTTTTCTTCACCGCCTGCAATACCAATTACATTACAACCTTTAATTTTAGCTATTTGAGCAACAACAGAACCCGTTGCTCCAGCCGCGCCAGATACAACAACTGTTTCACCTTCTTTTGGTTGACCAATATCAAGTAAACCAAAATATGCTGTAATTCCTGTTAGACCGAGGACATTGAGCATGGTGGGTATTGGAAGAAGTTCTGGGACTTTTTTGAAGCCTTTTCCATCTGAAATAAGGTGTGTTTGCCATCCAACAAAGCCATTGACGAGTTCACCTTCATTGAAGCGCTCATTTTTAGACGCAATCACTCTACCCATTCCACCAGACCGAATAACTTCATCAATTTGAATTGGAGGCAAATAACCAGGTATATCGGTGAGCCACATTCTTTGAGTAGGATCTACTGAGAGATATTCTGTTTGTATTAAGATTTCGCCATCATTAATTTCTGGAAGATCCTCTTCTATAAATAAAAAGTTAGAATCATCAACTAATCCAGTTGGCCTCTCTTTTAGTATCCATTTTTGATTTATAGTCATTATTTGCTCCAGTCTTTTTATTAGTTGTTACCGCTTCTATCTTGATATAAGTTTATTTTGAAGTAATTCAAGTCATTACCCAGTTTATTTGAAATCATTCTCTTTAAGTTTATCCGCAACATAACTAATCGACCAGTTATGACCTAGGCGCTGATCTCTGTATTCTGAAGGGAGTAAATAAGTTTCATTTCCTTCAAGTTCAATAATCTGCGGATCAAATTCTAAATCTCTAAATGCAGAATCGAGCCCCTTTTGTGTTAGCCATTGATTGACATTAACACTCTCTGAAATTTCTTTTGGTGGAATGTATTGGCAAACATTATTAAATAACTCTATGCCAGCGATGGGAGTTGCAATGGCATGAACATCCATTGGAATCTTATTAGACCAGTTTTTGTAGAACCATGATGTTAAGAGTCCACCATAGCTATGAGAAATCAAAATGACTTTCTCAATTCTGGGGTTTAAAGCGAGTTTTTGTGTGATTAGTTGATTTAATTTTATTGCAGAAGGCTCTGTGCAAGCTTGATCATTCCATCTAAAAAAATAAATATCATGATTTCTAGAGTCCATAGTTTTCAAGGGGTAAACCCATTCATAGCCTCGACTCCTTGATCCATGTATGGCAATGACTAGATAGCCTTCATTGCTTAGCTCCTCTTCTAATGCATAAAGTCCATGTTCAAGACGCATCAATTTTTCACCAGACTTAAAGACACCATTATTATAGTCAAGGTTTGAGAGCCAAGGATATTCTTCAGCGGAAAGAATGAAAGAGAAGGTTATTGCCAATACTGAGGCAAGAAAATGGTTTGATTTCATCTTAATTAGTCAGAGCCTAATCTATGTCATAGATTCTATATCGGTCTGGCTTGAGCACGCCCAGACTTGTTTGCTCAAGAGACAATTCTCTCTGGATTTGATTAAGCCTCTCTTCTCCAAATGCTTCGATGATCATCCCATTCCACATCTCTTGGGCTTCATCATCATGTCTGATATCAACCTTACCCCAGACAATCACATGACCCATAATCACAGGTTTACAGATGGATACACAGGCTCTTGGATCTCTTTCTAGATTTCTTTTCTTTTGTTTTCCAGTAAAACTAAATAATAAGCCCTTCTCATGTATTCCCATCATCAGCGGAGTCACATGTGGGCCCCCATCAGGACCGATTGAGGAAAAATGAACCCATCCATCGGGCTCATGAATTGCTCTTATGGCAGCTATTAGTTTTTCATCCATCTCACTCTCCTGATAGGTAATTTGTGATTGCATCAACCAAAGGTGGTGTTAGTAAACTGAGAATATAGAATATTAGGAGGGTTACAACCATAGCCACCGCAATTACGAAGATATTTCTCATTTGCCTTTAAATATGCAATTCTTTAGGCTTCCATTCTGGAACACCAAAAATAGACTTTATTTTGTCTCTTATGTTGGTTGAATTTGAAAAATCCATGAAAATCTCACGCCAAGTGAATGCAGTGATTTTGAATGGGTTTGATGTTTCTACATTTCTTTTTAAGCCAAAAACTACCTTCTCTTCCTCAGATTGGTATGTCCCAAATATTCTATCCCAAATTATGAGTAGATTTCCAAAGTTTTTGTCCATGTATTCTTCGTTTACTCCATGGTGTACACGATGAGATGATGGCGTAACGAAAACCCATTCTAGAGGGCCAAGTTTTCCGATCATTTTTGTATGCTGAATGACGGCCCAAAGCGTGGAGACAGCGCCGACCACAAGAGTGAGCAATGGATTGAAACCAATCAATGGAAGTATGAAGAAAAAGGGCACTCTAAAGATTGGATTAAACCAAGCTTGTCTGAGCGAAACCAAGAAATTCATCTCTTCACTTGAGTGATGGTTCATATGTATTGCCCAAAAGATTCTCACATGATGTGAAGTTCTATGAAACCAATAATAAATAAAATCAATTGCTACTAATGTTAGTAATGCTTCTATCCAAATTGATCCCAAAGATGAGAGATTGAAGACCTTGAATTGATAAAGGTAGAGGTAAAACGCAATGATTAGACCTTTTGTCACAATATTAATTACTATGTTCCCAGTAATTAAACCAATTGATCCAAGTGAGTCTTTGTAATTATAGTACTTAAGACCTTTGAGGCCAGAGATAATCGCCTCTGTCATTATTAGGGCTAAGATGATCGGAGCGCCAATCGCATAGATAGTATATTCATTGATTGCACCGGCCATTTCCATCTTTAGTTTTTAGCCAAAGAGACTGAATCAACGACTTTGATCGAGACCATTCCATCTTGCCCAATATCAGATATTTCAAGCTCAACACCAATCACTTCAGCAAAGGCGCTAAAACGCCTTTTAATCCAGATTTCATGAACTTCTTCTTCAGTTAGGTCATGCTGCCCCAGCCTTACTGTTTGATCCAGGACCAAACCGAAAGGTGACGTCCAACTTCGCTCAGCATCACCTCTCTCAATATCAAGAAAGAGCTGATAAGCACAAGCAGTCCGGTCTATCATGCCAACCATCACAGCTTCGATTTCCCCTGTACGTTGATAATTGTCACGGACTCTTTCAAGCATAGGAAGTGTGACTTGAACCTCATTTTCAATTAGTTCATCAATCATGTCGTTATTTTTAGCGAATTGTATTGTAGTCAATATCATTTTGATCAATGCATCATTGATATCATGTTGATAAGGTTTTGTTTCATTGAGTGATTTCAAGACAACTGACATTGCTCTTCCCAGCATTTCTTCCCTGCCCTCAAAGCCACTTGAGGCTGCAGTCAGTTTCTTTCCTTCTTTGTGTCCGCCTGCATCAATATTTTCCAGTGGCATTAATATCAGGACCATAAACATGGACAAAATATATTTTTTCATTGCATTATTCTCTATTTATAAAGCTAAAATTACTTTAGTAGATTTTAGTTGGAGGCTCAAGAACTCAATGTTTTACTTAAAGCCTTCTCTCTCATCAACTATAATTAGATTTTTGATACTGACATGAGTAAGAAAAAACATACAATGCAACCTCAACCGAGTCATGACGAATCAGTCAGGCAAGACTTTGTCACGGATTTAAGAGCATATATAACCGATGAAATATATTCTTTGATTACACCACATTACGAAAAGAACATAGAGCCAGAATTTTTTCGGTCTAATGATAGAAAGCCAGAGGATAAATCAGAAGTGAAGACACTCATGCTCAATGATAGGGGTTATCAAAGCTGGAGTCTCTTACAAAGATTGAGTCAGCAAATGATGTTTACCTCTGTTATTGATACTGTTGAAAGGAATTTAGATTCAATGATCAACGATCTAGATAAGCATCAAGCTATCGGAAGCTTGGATATTGATGAATCATTGGAAATTCCTAAATACTTGACGGCTTATGATATCCATCAACAACCGGGAGGCTATCATAGCGAGATCATTGAAAAAGATATTTCAGCTGGTGCGGTATACGATATCTCATTACCTATATACTCCAGAAACGCAATGGGCGAAGAAAATGACCTTCTAGCTCAAGCTATAATTTGTTACATCGATGAGCATTTGAAAAATTTTCAGCCAAATGAAATTTTAGATTTGGGCTGTGGCATTGGGAATTCTACATTGCCTTTCTCTAAGAAGTATCCAAATGCCAAAGTCGTTGGTGTTGATGTTGCACTGCCTTGCTTAAGATATGCTCACGCCAGAGCAAATGCTCTCGGAGTAGAAGCACACTTCAGTCACCAGAATGTAGAGAAGACTTCTTATGAATCAGAATCTTTTGAGCTTGTAACATCCACACTGCTTTTGCACGAAACATCTCATGATGCTGTCCCAAGAATTATTAACGAATGCTTTAGGTTGCTTAAGCCTGGCGGATGGATGATACATCTTGATGTTTATCCATTCCATAAGAAGGAAGATGCCCCTCTTTATGATTTTCTAAAAGACTGGGAAGTGATCAATAACAATGAAAATTTTTCTGGCGCCTTAAGAAATATGAATATGAAAAAGATTATTCAAGATTCAGGCTTCTCTGATGAAACAATAAGATTCACGTCAGCTGAAGCCGCTGCAAAATACAGCAAAGGGTATACGGGAGACTTTTATTTGAAGTTGCCCGTCTATCTTGCACAAAAACCAATCATTTCATGAATAAAAAAATAAAACTTCCCCGGGTGGCCAAAGGCAAGAAGCCAAAATATCTCGACGATGGTTCAATTGATAATTTAATGGCGATGATTATGACTTTGACACAAGAAATATCTGTCCTAAGAGATCGAATCGATACATTTGAGCAGATTCTTGATGACAAAAATGTCATCTCTGAAAATGAGTTTGATGAATTCATACCGAGCGATGACCTCGAAACTACAAGAAAGAATAGACGACATCAGTTACTTGAAAGAGTTCTATTGCCAATCAAAAAAGATCTTGAGTAATCGATGGAATTAAAGAATATCCAGTCAATTCATACTGGACCATTTAAATTGGTTTATGTATCAAGCGGTGGAGGGAGTACCGCTATTTCGGATTTCTTGAAAGTTCCAGGTGCCAGCAACACGATTCTTGAATCATATATTCCATACTCAAGAGAATCCATGGATGAATATTTAGGGATTAAACCAAGCCACTATTGTGGATTACAAACCACGATCAATATGGCAATGATTGCTTTTCAAAGAGCTCAGAAGCTAGCGCCTGACACAAAAAGAGAACATTTATTGGGTGCCGCTGTGACGGCAACATTATCCACCACCTATGAGAAAATTGGATCCCATCGATTTTTTGTATGCATCCAAGGAAGCGAAGCAACGCATGTAATTTCTTGTTATCTCACAAAGGGTAAAAGGACCAGAGACTTAGAAGAGGAGTTGGTATCAGAATGCCTTGAAGCGTTGATTGGAATTGCATGCGGAGTCAGTTCTGAGCTACCCAAACTCTCACAAAATATAGAATACGAGGTTGTGAGACCTCAAGAGGATTGGAAACAATTGATTGATGGTGAGATTGAATACATAAAAAGTGAGGAGAAAGTATCTCGTTTAATCTTTCCAGGAACGTTCAATCCCTTGCATGAGGGACATTTAAAAATTAAAGAGCTTGCAGAAGAGAAGACTCAGGAGGAGCTTGTTTTTGAAATTTCGGTCAGCAATGTAGACAAAGCACCCCTTAGTTTCTATGAAATTAAAAAAACCATCGACCAATTTTCTGATGACCAACAATGGATTCTGACAAATGCTTCAACTTTTCAACAAAAAGTTAAGTTGTTTCCAAAATCAATTTTTGTGGTTGGCACAGATACTTTGATGAGAATTTTTGATGAACAATACTATCAGGATCAAACCACTATGAATCAGGCTCTAGATTGCTTCAATGAATATGATGCAAGATTCATTGTCTTTGGCAGAGAGATCAATAAAAATTTCCTCTCTCTTGAGGATCTTGAGATCCCATCATTTGTTCGTGATAGGTTTAAGGGCGTGAAGGAAGACGAATTTCGAATGGATATTCGATCAAGAGACATCAAAAGAAGCGAGGAGGAGAGCAGGGAATCTGCTTGATCAATCCAGTCCCTCAACGATCGCAAAGTCTCTATCTGAACTATCTTTGATAAAGCTTAAAGCTTGCTTGTAGATCTCACTTTGATAGCACGCCAATGCATCTTGGTAAGAATCGAATCTAACAACAACACTTTTTGGCAAATACCCAGATTCTTGCTGGTTCTGAACTCCTTGTCCTGTTACAAGGAATTGGCCATTAAAATTTCTCACAGCATCCGCAGCAAGTCTTGCATAACCTCTGTATTCTGATTCATCAAAGTATTTGCATCTGACAATGAAGTAACCTGACATGATTTATTAAAGAATTGATTCTATTTCTTTCTCAATTTCGCTTGGAGTCGTCTTGGATGAAAATCGTTTCAAGACCTCACCATTTTTGTCTACTAAGAATTTTGTAAAGTTCCATTTGATTCCTTTCGATCCCATTATCCCTGGTTTTGCGGATTTTAAATGGCCAAACAAAGGCTCCTCGTTTTCACCGTTTACATCGATCTTTGCTAAGACAGGAAAAGAAACATCAAAATTCAAAGAACAGAAATCTTGGATTTCTGAATTGGATCCCGGTTCTTGCTTTCCAAATTGATTGCACGGAAAAGCCAATACAGAAAAACCCTGATCTGCATATTTTTTTTGCAGTTCATTCAACCCATCGTATTGTGGAGTAAAACCGCATTTGCTGGCAGTGTTTACAATGAGCAGAGTTTTGCCTTTGTAATCACCCATTTTGACCTCTGAGTCATCCTTGTCTTTTACTGTGTATTCATAAATATTTGCCATTCGTTAATCTCCATAAAATCGATTATTCTAAATTATTATGTATACAATAAATGAACTTTACAAAGTAACAAACAGTAACTTACTGCATTGATATGAAGAAAATATTATTGCTTGCCTCAGTTTTTACCATTTTGATCCTTACTGGACATTCTAACCATACAGAAAGTAAGCCCGAACCAATCACAGAAATGCCTTGGCAAGAGGTAGTCATCAGCGTGACTGATTTGGATAGAACTGCTGAATTTTTCAAAAAAATTGGGGGCTTCAGAGAGATCTATAGAGGGCAATCCAGTGAATCTTCAATCAAGCATTATGGACTCTCTATGGAAGCAAGTGCGGAGGAGTTATTGCTTGCTGCTGAGGATTCTGAAGCCGGATTTGTTCGTTTAATTCGTTTTGATAATGCGGGTTATAAAGCGCCTATGAGGCCAGGCTCTAGAGCTTGGGATACGGGATGTTACTTCAGCCTTATGGTAAGAATGAAAGGGTTAAGAAAGATCTATGATGAAGCCATAGAAATAGGATGGTGGACGGAAACACCTGTCGCACAAATTTCTTTTGGTGATTCGAGACTGGATGTTGTGATCTTCAAAGGACCAGATGGTATTCAGATTCAGGGATATGACAGGCTGAAGCCACCATTGCCGAAGGCCTTTCCTCAATTTGAACGAGTCTCACAACCTTTCAATATCATGCAGATGATCAAAGACCGAGAAAACAGCAGAAAATTCTTTGTTGATTTGCTCGGATTCAATACGTTTTTTTATGGTGTTCCTTTCACAGCAAAGGAGGAGGCTGTGACTCCGTTAGGTATACCATTAAACCTCACCACAAAAACAAAATACAGAACTGCAATTTACTATCCTGTTGCAGGTGAGTTGGGCAGGGTTGAGATGATTGAGTTTATGGATATAAAAGGCTTGGACCACAGTGATAAATGTAAGGCTCCAAACTTGGGTTTATTGTCTATTAAGTATCCAGTTGAGGATATAAATCAAACTGTGGAAGCTCTAAAAGAGAGAGGCCAGGGATCGATAAATCTTAATCAAGCAAAACTAAAACCATATGGAGACATTACGATTTTTTCACTTTCATCGCCAGATGGAGCAGTCATAGAATTTTATGAGCAAAAGTAAGGACAGTCTCCAGCCTTTTCATCTAGCCATTCCAGTCAATGATTTGGATAGATCAAAAAAGTTTTACCATCATTTACTTGGATGTGAGATAGGCAGAGTTTCCGACGAGTGGATCGATTTTAACTTCTTTGGGCACCAATTGGTTTGTCATCTCAGTGAGAAATCCTTAAATGAGATTTCAAATTCAGTTGATTTCAACGAAATTCCAGTGCCTCATTTTGGATTGGTTTTAAGCTGGTCTGATTTCGAAAGTATCACTAGTGATCTCAGTGAAAAGAAGATAGAGTTTCTGATAGAACCAACGATAAGGTTTAAGAATCAAGTTGGCGAGCAAGCCATAGCTTTCTTGAGAGATCCCTCTGGTAATGCAATTGAATTAAAAGCGTTTAAGAATATGGATAACTTATTTAGGTCAGAATAATTAATCAAATCGAGGAGCGAAACGAGATGGATAATGTGTTTTTTGATGGAGATATTTTCGGTATTGTTGACAATGGAGTGTTGGCAGTGCTTGCAATTCTAGGTATTGATATTGACAAAAAACTAGGTGGTTCTGGTGTTATGGGAGGATTATTTGGAGCACTTCTTGGTAATTCGTTGAGCGATCTCTTCGCAGCGTTATTGGACCCTAGTACCCGAGAACTTGCTGGCGGTATTTTTGCGGGCTGTATGTATGTAACAGTGATCGTTTATGCTTACGTTAGGGTTTCTAAAAAATCACTCTGATGACAAACTTTCTAAGTCGCTGGCATAAAAGCATAGAAGATAAGATTGTTGATTCAACGATGATGGATGATGAGGTTGAATTCCGTTCACCGCTTGTTTACAAACCAATCATTGGAGTCGAGATGGTCACAAAATATCTTGTTGCTGCCAATGATGTTTTGAATAACCCTAATTTCAGATATATCTCAGAGTTCACGCACCAAAATAAAGCCTGTCTTGTGTTTGAGACAAAATTGGATGATATGGAAGTGACCGGTATTGATTTAATTGAGTGGAATGATGAAGAAAAAATGTTGAAGTTATCCGTGTTTATCAGACCTTTTTCTGCATTAACAAGAGTTGGCGAGCACATGTCAATGAAATTAAATGCAATGTCATGAATGATTCAAGTAAGAATGTAGATCGGTACTGGAAAAAAAATATACAGATTGTCTCAATTCTATTACTTGTATGGTTTGTAGCCTCATTTGGTTTTGGAATAATCTTTGTAAATGACCTTGATGAGATCAGCTTTTTTGGCTTCAAACTTGGCTTCTGGTTTGCTCAACAAGGCAGCATCTTAATTTTCGTTGCAATCATTTTTATCTATATAAGATTGATGAAAAATCTAGACCAAGAGTTCAATAAAGATCGTAATGATTGAAGGGCAATGATGGATATACAATCTTTAACTTATCTTTTTGTAGGCATTAGTTTTGGGCTGTATATTTTCATTGCAATTAAATCTAGAGCTGGATCAACAAATGAATTTTACATAGCGGGTAAAGGGATTCATCCCGTTGCAAACGGCATGGCAACTGCTGCAGATTGGATGTCTGCTGCATCATTTATTTCTATGGCGGGTTTGATTTCTTTCATGGGCAGAGACGGTGCAGTTTATTTGATGGGTTGGACAGGCGGATATGTCTTATTGGCATTGCTTTTGGCACCATATTTAAGAAAGTTTGGCCAATACACAGTTCCAGACTTCATAGGAACTCGTTATTATTCAACAACAGCCAGAGTTGTTGCTGTAATTTGTTTAATTATTGTTTCATTCACCTATGTAGCTGGCCAGATGAGAGGTGTGGGTATTGTTTTCTCAAGATTTCTAGAAGTTGAGATTGAAACTGGAGTCATCATTGGTATGGGGATTGTTTTCTTTTATGCCGTTTTAGGTGGAATGAAAGGCATCACATACACTCAAGTTGCACAGTACTGTGTTCTGATCTTTGCATACTTGGTTCCAGCAATTTTTATTTCAATTCTGATCACAGGCAATCCAATTCCTCAATTTGGTTTTGGTGATCGATTAATTGATCAAGAAGTATACCTTTTGGAAAAATTGGATTTGATCATGACTGATATTGGTTTTCAACCATATACGAGTGGATTAAAGGAAACCATTGATGTTTTCTGTATCACAGCGGCATTGATGTTGGGTACTGCAGGATTGCCGCATGTGATTGTTCGTTTCTTCACAGTTCCCGATGTTGCATCGGCTAGAAAATCTGCAGGCTATGCTTTGATCTTTATTGCTATCTTATATACGACAGCTCCCGCGGTTTCTTCTTTTGCAAGATACAATTTATTTGAATCAACTCATAATGTTTCATACCAGCAGGCACCCGAGTGGTTTAAGAATTGGGAGGACATTGGACTGATTGCATGGAGGGATAAAAACAATGATGGGTTGATACAGCATGCACCCGGAAATGCATTTGATCCAGTCAAGCCAAGATACCTAGATAGCAATGATGAATCTGGCGAACGAATGATAGTTAATGATTCACAAGTCTCATCAAAAAATGAAGTATATATTGATCGTGACATCATGGTTTTAGCAAATCCAGAGATTGCCGGATTACCACCTTGGGTAATTGCTTTGGTTGCTGCAGGTGCACTTGCTGCAGCATTATCAACTGCTGCGGGGCTTTTACTAGTAATCTCGGCATCCGTTTCACATGACCTCATTAAAAAGACTTTAGCAACCAATATTAGTGAAAAGAGAGAGCTCTTTTATGCACGTTTTTCAGTATTTATCGCTGTAATTATCGCCGGCTTATTTGGCATATATCCACCTGGATTTGTGGCACAAGTCGTTGCTTTCGCATTTGGACTGGCTGCAGCCACACTCTTTCCAGCACTCCTTCTGGGGATTTTTACCAAATCAATAAATAAGGAGGGAGCTGTTTCAGGAATGTTAACAGGACTTATTTTTACTCTCGGTTATATAGTTTATTTTAAGTTTTTGAATCCAGGAATGAATTCATCGTCGAACTGGCTGTGGGGTATTTCACCGGAAGGAATTGGAACGATTGGAATGTTGATAAATGTTTTCGTGAGCATAATGGTCTCAAAATTTACATCCAAAACCCCCTCAGAGATAGAAGATTTAATCGATAGTATTAGACAACCTTAGGAGAAAAGAGTGATTGAAACTATATTTTTTGATACATCCATGCACCAATTCGCATATTTTATTAATTGGTTAGCCCTCACATTGCTTTGGATGATCAGTATTAGGATAAAAGATTCAAGTATTATAGATATTTATTGGGGATTTGGTTTTGTCCTGATTGCTTGGTCTTGCTCTTTTCATAATGATATCAACGGGTTAGTATCAACTGACACACGAGAATTGCTGCTAGTAATGGTGACTATTTGGGGTTTGAGACTCACTTATTATCTTGCGAGGAGGAATTTAGGGCATGGCGAGGATTATAGGTATGTAAAAATGAGAAATGCCTCTAAAAGAGACTGGAGAATTGTCAGTTACTTTAGAGTCTTTATGCTACAAGGCGTGCTTCAGGCAATCATTTCTTGGCCAATTCTTCTAATCTTTAGTCGTAACCCTAACAAGGATTCTCTGATCTTAGTTGCTTTGGCAGTTATATTTTTTATCATCGGGTTTCTATTTGAATCCATCGCAGACCAACAAATGAAGAAGTTTAAGTCAGATCCAAATAACTCGTCTAAGATCATGAACAAGGGCCTATGGAAATACTCAAGGCACCCAAATTATTTTGGTGACTTTCTTCAGTGGTTTGCAATCTTTGTATTATCTTTGTCAACCGGATCTTTCTTGGGTGTGGTCGCCCCCGCAATGATGTTATTCATCTTTTTCAAGTTGACAATTCGTTTGTTGGAAAAACCTCAATCTAAAAAAAGGCCTGGCTACAACCAATACATCGATCAAACAAATATGTTTTTTCCAGGGCCGAGCAGGACAAAAGATTAGATAAAGCTTATTACTTAATCCTTAAGCCTTAGATACCATGTTGATGTATCTTTTGGGATAAAATTTCTAATTTCTATAATTGCTTCGTCAACATTATTCACTAGGACCAATTCTTCACTCGTTGATTGGGGCAAAAACCCTTCTTTGACTGCATGCTCAATGAACACCTTTAGTTTTGAATAATAATTCTCAATATTGAGCAAAATGATTGGCTTTGTTTGAAGCCCAAGCTGATTCCAGGTTAAAGACTCAAAAAACTCTTCCCATGTTCCCACTCCACCAGGAAGGCAGACCACTGCCTGAGATTTATCAGCCATCATCTTCTTTCTTTCGTGCATATTTTTTACGATGATTAATTCATTCAAGCCTTGATGCCCAACCTCAATTTCATCCAGTTGTTCTGTGATGATTCCAGTAATGTAACCGCTGGCTTCAATTGCGCTGTCAGCAAGTATCCCCATGAGACCATTACTTCCTCCGCCAAAAACAATTCCATAATGATTCGCTGTCAGTTTTTGAGCCAATTCATTAGCGGTTTCAGAATAGATCTTTCTATTTCCAGGACTTGATCCCGCAAAAACACAAACATTTCTAATTTCAGAGGTTTTGGAAAGCATAGTTACAGTAGAAATAATGGAACAAGATACAGGACTGCCAGCGTTACAACAACTATGGCAATTAAATTAATAACAATGCCTGCTCTTACCATTTGAGGCACTTTGATCAATTCCGATCCAAACACAATTGCATTGGGAGGAGTTGCGACTGGCAACATAAATGCACAGCTGGCAGCAATTGCAACCGATGCAGTGAGTATGAGAGGATCAAACCCAAATTGGGCGGCTATGATTGCAACGATCGGAAGAAATGTCGCAGTGGTTGCCAAATTAGATGTGAGCTCAGTGAGAAATATAATCAAAGCCGTAAACATAAGGACTAATAATGCCATACTGAGACCGAGCGGCATCATATTGCCGATCCATGCAGAGAGGCCTGTGCTTTGAGCAGCAGCTGCAAGCGATAATCCACCGCCGAATAACAATAGAACGCCCCATGGAACTCCTTCTTGTGCATCCTTCCATTCTAAAAGATTTTGATTTGTACTTTTACTCGGTGTTAGAAATAGCATCAACCCACACAGCATCGCAATCCCTGGATCGGATAAACCTTCTAAACCAGGCATATCATTGATCATATCTCTCGTGATCCAAAGCGTTGCAGTCAGCAGAAATATTACTAGAACTCTCATCTCAGATGTTTTCATTTCGCCCAGTTCAGATTTCATATTTGTAATGATATCTTGAGTCTTTTTTGATGATTGAAACGAAACAGGAAAAGACATTCTTGTGAGCGTAAACCATGCAAGCGGAAGCAGTGTTAAACTCACAGGAACTCCAACCTTCATCCAATCCACAAAAGAAATTGAGACATTGTATTGTTCTTCCATAAAACCATTTAAAGTCATATTTGGTGCTGTGCCTATTAATGTAGCGATACCTCCTATGTTTGCTGCATATGCAATGCCCAATAGAAGTGCAACTTGAAAGTTTACTTTCTCAGAGTCGCTTAAATTTGTCCCTGATTCTTTAACAACAGAAATAATTGCAAGACCAATTGGTAGAAGCATTACGGTTGTCGAAGTATTCATGATCCACATACTTAGAAGGCATGAGCTCACCATGAAGCCAGCTATGATCGATCTTCCTGCAGTTCCAGTTAGATTGAGCACATTGAGTGCGATTCTTTTATGAAGATTGCACTTTTGGATTGCAATTGATAGAAGAAAACCGCCCAAAAAAAGATAAACATTTTTATTGGCATATGGCGCGGATGTTTCTTCGATGGATGCAACGCCAAGGAGCGGAAAGAAAACCAAGGGAATAAGGGCAGTTATGGCTATATGAACTGCCTCTGTCGCCCACCAAATAGCCATCCAAACAAAAATAGCTGCAGCTCTTTGAGCTTCGATTGGCAAGCCATCTGTATCTGGAAGAATAAGAATAACAATGGCAGCGATCAATCCAAGTAAGAAACCAGTTTTTGATTTTGAATTATTTGTCATGAATGAATGTCCTGATTTGACTCATTGTTAGAATACTAGAAGTCATAAGCGTTTTATATATGAATAATTAGTTTACTTTTTAAGTTAGAATTAATGGCATGACTATTGAGATATTGTATTGGATTGTATTATTAGGGGTTTTTGCTGGCCTCGCTCTTTTGGGTCGAAGAACAGATCTAAAATTATGGGCGAGAGTTGTTGCTGCCTTAGTGATCGGTGCAATTCTTGGCTTTATTTTTGGAGATGTTGCTGCGTCATCAAAGTGGATAGGCGACCTATTTGTTCGATTTATAAAGATGTTGGTTGTGCCACTGATATTTACATCGCTAGTTGCGGGCGTGGTGTCAATGGGAGATCCAAAAAGACTAGGTTCTATCGGCATTAAGACCATCACTCTATATTTACTGACCACTCTTTTTGCAATCAGCATTGGTCTGGTATTAGGAACTATATTTTCCCCTGGTGATGGGATTGATATCACAGGGGTGGATCCATACAGTGCAGTTCAGTCTTCACAAAGTGTCAGCGATCGATTGTTTGGCATTGTTCCACTCAATCCAATTGCTTCACTGGCAAATGGCGATGTTTTGCCAATCATCTTTTTCTCCATACTCTTAGGTATAGGAATCATATTGGGTGGAAATAAAACGGAAAAGCTTGGTGAAGTCTTCTCCTCTGCAGCAGAAGCCATTTTACAAATTGCTCATATGGTCATGCAGATGGCTCCATATGGAGTTTTAGCCTTGGTCGCCTGGGTATCAGGGACAATGGGCTTGGCAGCGCTCCAAAATTTATTTGTTTTGACTATTATTCTCTATGTTGGATGCATATTGCACATGATCTTGGTTTATGGAGGTCTTATCCGTTTTGGAGCCAGACTCCCGCTTAAAAGATTCTTTAAGGGAATCTTGGATGCGCAAGCAGTCGCTTACTCAACTTCTTCGAGTTCTGCAACACTTCCAGTCACGCTTCAATGCGTTGAAACTAATTTAGGGGTAAAGAAAACGGTCTCATCATCTGTTCTTCCTCTGGGCGCTACCATTAACATGGATGGAACAGCCCTATATCTTGGAGTCGTTGCTCTCTTTTCTGCTCAAATCTTTGGCGTTCAGCTTGAGCTGTCTGATTATTTATTGATTGCAATGACCGCTACATTGACTTCAATAGGTACGGCAGGCATACCATCCGCATCCTTGTTTCTGTTGGCAACTGTTTTATCGGTCATAGGAATCAGTGATGCACAAACTGCACTCATAGTTGGGTTTGTTTTGCCGTTTGATCGAATTCTCGATATGGCAAGAACAGTGGTCAATATCACTGGTGATGCAACGGTTTCTGTTCTTGTTGCTAAATCTGAGAACGAAATCGATGAAGATGTTTTTCGAAGTGAAAGCGTAATATAAACATCATAATATTTAACCTATGAGACGAACAAAAATAATTGCAACATTTGGGCCATCAATTTCAGATCCTCAAACATTAAGAAATGTTTGTGAATATGTAGATGTTATCAGGATTAATTTGGCCCATGGAACTTGGGATGAGGACGAAAGATACAATCATAAAGAAAATATCAAACAGATAAAAGAGATTGCCAAAGAGCTGAGAAAACCAGTTGCAATATTGGTTGACCTTAAGGGCAATAAGATTCGAATCAGTGATTTTGAGAATCATGTGATTGATTTAGAGCATGGATCGGAAATCAATGTTGTATTCACAAAAGAGAAAAAAACAAAAAACCATGAGATTTTTATTGATGCAGATTATTGTTTTTCTCAGATCCAATCTGGGGATCGAATTTTACTTGATGATGGTTTGATTCAATTGGATGTAAAGAATGTCGATGCAAACAAAAAAAGTCTTAATTGCATTGTTGACAAGGGTGGTTTACTCAGAAGCAATAAGGGTTTCGAGGTGGAGAATAAAATCATACATCGCTCAGGACTTGGAGAAGAAGATAAACGAGATATAAGAAGACTTGCTGAGTGTGAAGTTGATTGGATCGCGCTATCTTTTGTGAATGAGGCGAGTGATGTCACTCAAGCAAGGGAGGTTTTGACTGAAATAGGAAGTCCAATAAATCTAGTTGCAAAGATTGAACGTCTTGAAGCACTCAAGCAACTTTTCTGGATTATTAAGGCCAGTGATGGCGTCATGGTTGCAAGAGGTGATCTAGCACTAGAGTCAGGCCCTGGAGAACTTACAGGGCTACAAAAGGACATCATTAAACAAACGGTGAAAGGAAAAAGAATTGCAATAACTGCAACACAAATGATGGAATCGATGATTACCAATCCAACCCCAACCAGAGCCGAGATGACAGATGTTTCTAATGCAGTTCTGGATGGAACCGATGCGGTGATGCTTTCAGCAGAGACCGCCATCGGAAAATATCCTTTAGAAACCGTCAAAGCCATGCATGAAGTTTGTGAAGGGGCAGAAACTTATCAAGAATCAATCACAAAAAATGAAGAATATAAATTCTCTGAGATCAATAAAACCGATGAAGCCATTGCCATCAGTTCTATGAGTATTGCAAGAAATATGGATATCAAAGCCATTGTTGCCCTTACAGAATCTGGATCAACAGCATTGATGTTATCCAGGTATCGAACAAATATTCCAATATATGCATTTACACGAAATGAAGACACACAAAGAAGAGTAAGCCTTTATAGAGGCGTCATTTCATATCAATATCAATTTTTAGTCGATAATATGTCTGATGTCATAAGTGATGTTAGAGATGAGCTTGTTGGTTCTTCCATATTAAAGTCAGGCGATCTTATTTTGATAACTTCTGGGTCACCATTGAGAGTGAGTGGAGGGACAAACTCACTTCGTATGATTCATATTTAAAAAAACTCTAAAAGGTCTTTCAGATAGAAAATATAAGTAATACAATCCAAAACTCATACAGAGCAAAATTGTGAATCAGAAAGTCGGAATCAGTGCTATTACAACCTA
>Ga0206683_10000979_pt1 | contig 20049 bp, 18 predicted proteins | sample M280m12015metaG_FD_155483 | JGI IMG/M metagenome (GOLD analysis project Ga0206683, IMG submission 155483) | Ammonia-oxidizing marine archaeal communities from Monterey Bay, California, United States - M2 80m 12015 | ecosystem: Environmental > Aquatic > Marine > Intertidal zone | place: USA...
CAGGAGTAGTCGCTCGATTCCCCTGTATCCGAATGTTGCTCCGATTGTTCTGACGGTTTCTTCAACTTTTTCTTGGCGTCTTTCGAATCGGTATCCGATTGTCTCGGTGGGTACAAATATTTTAACAGGGGCAGGCAGTCCATATTCTCGGAACTGAGAGACGGTATAAATATGTCAAAATATGTCGAAGAGTACATATATCAAAACGAGAATGTTCGCTGTTCCAATGCACGTGGCTACTCTGGGACTGTGAACGAATGTGTTTGGTATCTGTGTCAGTACATTGCCAGGTTTGTAGAATACTACTTTTTCGGAGGCTCTCAAAAGCATGTTTAACAAGAGGGACATGCATCGTGCGCAGAGCCAAACACTTGTGTCCTGCAAAACGATTGTGGTGAGTATGGGAGCAACTAGAATCATCCGCGTGGACAGGGAGAAGTTGTTGCGGTAGGAGAACGAGATGTTCCACAGTGTGTAGAGAACAATGAAAGGAATATCCAGTGGCAGTTGTATGTTGCCTACGAGATATGTTCCCAGCAAGACATTGACCAGACCGTTCAGAACCCCGACACCAGTATACAGCGTTTGTATGTCACTAACAATGGCTTCGACTATGTTGACTGCTAGAAGCCAGGGGAGCAGTGTGTCCGAGCCGAGCGTGAAAGCTGCAGCGCCTGCAATGACACTGGCGCACTTCAGTACTTCGAACCAGTTGCACCACTCCGTTTCTAGCATCTGTTCGGAGTTATATCGCACGGAGAGTGACCATAGGATTAGTGCCCAGATTTGTATGGGTGCTATTGTTAGCCCGACTGTTATTGTGGTGGTCAAACAAACAAATCCGAACAGATCCGTCCACATGCTTAAGAGTATACTCTACTCAATATATACCAACCTTGTCGCACATCAGGTAATCGCTCTCGAGCTGTCGAGCCACATCTGTTCTGCCGTGTGTGCCCAGTGCGAGTTACTGATGTGCGACAACGTGGTATTTGACGGAGTGTACCAAGGCTGCTGCAGACACCAATTCCGAATCAGACCACAGAGAAATTCTGGGAAGTGTCGCACGCGAAAATAATGGTACCACGGTCCGCTTGATTTCAGACAAATGTGTCTACCGTTGAATTTCAACTGTACTCCCGTTTGAATGACGTCTCCGTTCAGAACACAGACGGAATTTTCGGGCACGCCGTTGATCTGCTGCACGACATTGGAGTTGTGAAAGTCTCGAAACACAGGAGGCATTTTTTTAGCAAACTGTGCGCATAGACGAGCTCGCAGACTGGTCCATCTGACCATGTGTTTGTTAACCGCGGGACTCTGTGTGGATTCTGTTATGTTGTGAAAACACCAAGCAATTAAACTTTGGAAATGCACCGGGCTCGGTACAAAACTATTCATTTGTCTGACAATACCTGCACCTATATATGTAGCCGTGTCCTGCTTGAAATGTGTAGATTCGGCAAACACGCAATTTGTATCGACGCATGTGTAGGATACAAACTACTCAACAACATTCAGCTTATTGTTGGAATTGCAGGTATAGTCTTGCTGAGCATCGGTTTACGCCTTGTCTCATCTGTGGACGTAGTTGTGGGTAGAATGCCCGTTGCTTGGGTCCTGGGAATGTTGACTGCAATTGTGGGAAGCAGTTGTCTGCTACTGTGTACTACTTTGTTTGTTGCGGCGTGCATGAGCCGACATGAGAAGGATGAAAAAGCAGAGGAAGTGCACCGTAATCGGCTGCTGCAGTTTGTAGTGCCATTTTTAGCGGCAACATTGCTGTTGTCGAGCGGTTTGTTCAATGTTCTGTACCATCCGCGTCAGGCGGTGATTTGTCCCTGTCCGGACAATTTTTACGGCATCGAGAATGGCACTGTGCTGAGTACCTGTCTGCCGTGCAATTGTGGACGAGGAACGTGCAGTTCGGGACGCGATGGCAATGGGGATTGTCTGTGTCCGGACCGCTACGACCCAGAGTCGCAGTGTCAAGAATGCATACCCGGAGCGGAGGGAACAAACTGCGAGCGCTGCAAATTTGGCTGGGACTACAATCATGCGAGTGGAAGCTGTGCTGGCTGTGTTCCCGGCTACGAGGAGCCGTGCGATTATACCTTTCTTGGCGCGAACCAGCGCGTGTGTGCTTTGGGATGGGAGACGCAGTGTACTCGAGAACCTACCAATTTCTACCCTTGGTACGTGGAGGCAGTGAATTGTCCGAACGGTGTCTGTCCCGACAATTTAGCTCAAAACTGTACGCTGGTGTGCGATAAGTGCGCCGAGGGATACAGTGGACTCTACTGTATTGAGTGTCCAGAGTGTAACCTGTATTTTGCCGAGGCGGCGGTATGCCAGAAGAACCTCCCTCGATCGAAAGACCCCATTCTTGGACCCGCCGTTTGCTACAAGGATCAAGACTGTGTGTCGATGCAGTGTGTTATCGACGGTGTTTCTGGTGTCTGCGCAACGGACATTCGAGTACAGACGCAGTGCAACTGCAACACAGTGGGTTTTCCAGTTCGAAGTCCGGACTGCAAGGGCTGTCCCGGAACACCGTACGACGGGGTGGGATCACCTTGCAACGAGGGTACCTGCATCCTGCAGGGTAAATCTCCCAAATGTATGTGTCCGGCTGGCTGGCAGGGCGAGCGCTGTGCTAAAAACACGGCGACCGGTCAGTGCAAAGTGAATTTTTTCGGTATCGACTGCCAGCCCTGTACGTGCAGCAGCCACGGTGTCTGTGACTGGGGTGTAACTGGCAATGGAGAGTGTAGATCGTGCGACTACAGTCCGAGCGTATTGACTGGGATTGGAATGTGGACCGGTGCGAACTGCGACGAGTGTGCGGGTGGCAAGGATTTTGTCGGCTGCAACAGCGAAGACTGGGTCGTTGGAGATCCACAGACCTGTCGTCGAACACCGACGTATCAAAGGCACTCCAACTGTGGGGCAAGTACGGACTGTGTGGTGGGTCAGCTGGGTCAGAACCCTTGTGCGCCACAGTCGTGTACGGACTCTGTGAACGGTCTGTTTTGTGAAAACACCTGCAGTGCCAGGGACGACTGGGAATCTCTGGGCTGCGACGTAGCAAACGCTACAACGGTTACGGGACTTGGCGAGCAGAAGGCTGCTGAGGGATGGCTATCGTGCGAAATAACGTGTCCGGTCAATAACGGTGAGTTTGTGGTAAACGCGGTGGCAAACGCGGTGGCAAACGCGGTGGCAAACACCTGCCTTGCCAAGGACGAGTGGCATTGGCATTCTCTGGGCTGCGACGTAGTGGGAGATACACCCGATATGGGACTGGACGAGCAGAAGGCTGTAGAAGGATGGCTTTCGTGCGAAATAACGTGTCCGGTCAATGGTGGCGAGTTTGTGGTAGTGGCGGTGGAAAACACCTGCAGTGCCAGGGACGACTGGCTGTCTTTGGGCTGCGACGTAGCAAACGCTACAACGGTTACGGGACTTGGCGAGCAGAAGGCTGCCGAGGGATGGCTTTGGTGCGCAATAACGTGTCCGGTCAATAACGGCGAGTTTGTGGTAGACGCGGTACAGAGTGAGGGGGTAAAGGTAACACGATCAGTCCCTCTGCAACCGTAGGCAACCTGTAGAAAACCGTAGAAACTATTCCAGCTCGTAGTCTACGATTGCGTCGTTTGCGATGTGCACGACGAGTTGCGTGATCGGTGGATTGCCTTCTACGTTGTAAACTTGAGTGTTGTCGTACTCCGAAACGAGCTTGAACGGTATTTGGCAGCGCGTGCCATTGACAATGTGTGGCTGTAGCATTGCGGCTACGTACTGTGCCAGTGGACTGTTTTGCTGCACTTTGCGCTTTCTTTTGTTGGTACTTTTCCCGGATATCTTTTGCAGGATGGCGCGAATCTGATGAACGGATTGAACGGATTGGTCTGTCATTGGGCATCTCTAACCTGGGTTATATATGCTCGTCCGAACACTGCAATGTATGTCTACCTGATCGGCTATACAACCCAGCAAAATAAAATCCATACCTACATTGGCGCCACTGCCGATTTTGAAGCGAGGTTTCAGGAGCACAACGGCGTAAACGGACCCAAGAACACCAGATCGGCGGCGGGCAAGTGGTTTCCGGTAATGGTGCTGGACGTACCAGAGACTATGGACGTGGAGACGTTGGAAAACAATTGGAAACGTTCTACCCGAGGTGTGGAGTCTCGCATAGCTTGGGGATTCCAGGCGGTAAAGAAGCATACTTTGATCGGGTATGTTGCCGACTTGGACATTGGTCTGCTGAAGCAAATGCCGGAGGGCAAGGTCAAAAAATTGGACAGACAGTTTTGGGACAGTATATAAGTACCCGAACGCTTCTGTTCAATGTTCCTGGTGTTCGTGGGTGTAATGTACGCGGCAGCGGTGCTTTACCTGTTGATCGCGTACTGTGGAGAGAAACCTCCCGTGCAGCCCAGGCAGCCACAAGTGTTGGAGCGTCGGATGTTTTAGCGCCCTATTTAGTGGGTCCAGCATTGACAAAATGTGGCTGCTGGTCTGGGGTCTGGTTTTGCTGCTGGTGCATGTTCAGTTTCGCCACTGTGGTCGCATCACACTGACCCTGCTGAAAGTGCTAGAAACAACAGTCATCGTGCTGCTGATGCGACTCTGGTACAACTTGGAGTTGCCGCTGGAAGACATGCAGCACCAGCTGTTGGACCTCTGGAACCGACACACCGAGTTATGAACCGAGTTATGAAGTATGGCAGACGAAAGGGCATCGACACTGATCCAAAAAAAAATGTTTCCTTGGAAAAAAATAGTGTTTAGCGGTGAGACCGATGCTCCTACCTTCTGTGCTCTGGTGTACAAGTACGGCTCGGAGAACATGTCTTGGGACGATTTTGTCGGGACGCTCAAGAGAGACTCGCAGCATTCCAACAAGTTGGTTCGGTCCATGGCGTCTGTTGTTTTGTTTTATATTCACAAAATACTGTATACGACCGAGGTAGACAAATCGATCGACCATTTTTTCGGTGAAATACTGGCAGCCATAGACACCACCGAGCCCAGAGAGCCCAGAGAGCCCAGAGAGTCCAGCGTCAAACGGCGATCAACTCGACCGTCGCGCCAGCCTGTGCGATACACCCCTATTTAGATCTGTGTCTGCAACCTCAATGTTGAGCGATTTAGTAGAGTCGACACTGGACAATAATCCCGACATGGTAGCGGAAATATACGGACCCCTGCTGACCGGGGGCGTGAAGGTACGACTGACGGCAGTGGAATATTGTGACGAGCAGGCGATTGGTTTGTGGAAAGATACCTGTCTGCGACATGGCTTTGTGGCTACTACGAAGCACAACATCGGCGCGGGGCACGTGATTTTAATTTGTCGTCCAGTGAAGCAAATTTCTTGGCTGACAGTGTGCATTGTGACTCTACTTGTGGGTTTTGTCGCCCACCTATATTATCAACAGAGCTTAGGATAAAATGCATAGCAAAGACAAACTTTTCATAGAAAATAGTTTAAAATTATTTAATACCGATGTAGACTACAAAACCTCCGAAACTCTTCAGCGTATTAAAATGGTTGTTACGAATCCTCCCAAGATTTCCTGGGACATTTTGTGTCAAATCCAGCTGATGAAGGCGTGCAAAATGGAAGTGAACGTCCGCGATCGCACAATTTTGCTGGACTTTTACAAGGAGGGATCCACACCCGGGAAGAAAAAACGCAAGCGCGGACATGAAGAAGCCCAGCACAACTTTAAAGTGAAGGTGCACAAGGACGACCAAAAAGTGGTGGACCGCATCTTGAACTACATCTGCAGTCTGTCCGACCTTTGCCTGTTCGATGTGTCGTGTACCAAGGATACTACCTACGACTTGGTTTTACACAATGTAGAATCTTTGCCGTACACCCTGCTGGCTAAAATCAAAGAGGCGCTGAGTTCATTTGTAGAGGACATTGAGTTTGATTGTCCTAATCAGAGAGTACACTTTTACATTAAGCGTAATGACAGTTTATAATTTTACCACTTTCTATCTTTACGTCCGTCCAGGCACTGGTCTATCGTTTTCAACTTGTTCTGTACCATCTTGTACACGTGTTCGTCCAGTGTATTGGAAGCTACCAGATAGCGAATATCAACTGGATTGGTTTGTCCGATGCGGTGACAGCGGTCCTCGGCTTGCAGTAGAATCCCTGGGACAAAGTACATTTCTGCAAAAACGATGGTGCTGCAGGCAGTGATGGTCAAGCCAGTGGAGCAGGCGCCGATGCTCAGCACGGCATGTGTAAACTCCCCCGCTTGAAAGCTGTCGATCCGCTGCTGGCGTGCTTCCATGGGGGTTTTACCATCAATTCGAATGTGGTTTGGCAGCACCTCACAGACGGCGTCCATCATCTGCTGATGGTAGCAAAACACAATGATGTTGTCGGGCAGGTCGGTACAATACTTCCTTACTGCGTTGCTCTTGGCTAGACACGTGCAGCGAAACAGTTCGGAGACAATGCGCTGTCGCTCCAATACTTCGGCATGACTCAGTTCACCGGTCTGCTCCGCCCTGTTCAACTCTTGCCAGCGCCGTTTGTGACGTTCGATGTCGCGACTTTTGGTAACCACGAGATCTACTCTAGTGCGCGTCTTGAGAGGCAGATCGGTCAGTACGTCGCGTTTCAGACGTCGAATAACGCATGTAGCCTGCAGCCGATACGCCAGTTCCTCCTTGTTGGTCGCTCCGGAAACATCTACAAACCCCAGTGGACTCCGCTTGGCACCGCAGTAGCGCTGCGCAAAGTTGGTGTACGTGCCAAAGCACCGAGGCTGCAGCATAGCCAGCTGCGAGTACAGTTCCACCGGTCGATTGGGACAGGGTGTACCGGAGAGTAAAAAGGCATGCGGCGTCCGCAGCACCAATCCCCGGAGGTTTTTCGTACGCTTGGTTTTGTGCGACTTGACGTACTGCGACTCGTCCAATACAATGCAGACACAGCTTCCAAGTTCGGCTACGCGTTTGGCGGCGATGTCGTAGGAAATAACGAACGAGCCGGAGGGTATGGGGTCTTTGCCAGTAACCCGCAGCAGCTCCAGACCCCACTTGGCTGCTTCCCGTACCCAGTTCAAAGTGAGATAGGCGGGCGAGATGACGACGGTTCTGCCGTTGTAGTACTTGGCTAGGGCAATGGCAATGGCGGATTTCCCACAGCCCATGGAATGTCCCAACAGGGCTCTTCCCCACTGAATAGCTTTCCGAATGTCTGCCCGCTGGAACGCAAACAGCCTCGGGTCCAAGTCGAGCGCATCGACGGTGTGCAGGACGGGGTAGTTCTGGGTGTACAATGGTGGATCAATCACTTCCAAGGCGTTCATCTCGGACCGCAGAGTTGCCATGGAACTTATGGGAATGACGTACTTCCTGCCTTGCTTGTATGGCTCCAAACATGGAACGTTCTTGATGTGCTTGAGGGTGCCCAGCATTTCTTCTTCCGCAATGCGCTGTAGGTTGAGCGTAGGATTTTTTTTGCGTTTTTTTTGGCTCGTGTGAAACATGATTGACTTACAAAAAGGTGGTACTGGTTGACCCTGCAGCTGGGACGTGAAGCGTGAGTATATGAAGAGTAGTGAACAAGTGGAACGTGGCAGTAGGCGCACTGCATTTCTCCTGATCCCGGGTCTATGTTTTGAGTTGCCATACATGAGTTCTCACAGATGTGGCAGGAGCCACTCCAAACCAGCATTGAGCCCTTCACTGGCTGCGAAGGAGCTACCAAACACGGCAAAGGGTCGAGTCCATCTCTGTGTGAGACCCTGTAGGTGAGAGGGTGCGGCAGCGTTGGGAAGATCCTGCTTGTTCAGGAAAATCAAGATAGGAGTCGCACTGTAAAGGTACCGGTTCATTTCCGAGAGACTGGACGTGGACTGGGACAGACGGGTGGCGTCGACGACAAAAATAACGGCGTGGGCGTCTCGTGCCAGAGTGTTCCAAACAACATGCATCTCGGCTACCCCTCCGGTGTCGTAAAGATCAACAGCAGCGTGTCCGAAAAACACTCGACACTTGTCAAATCCCATGGTGGGCACCGTGTCTCCCACCATCTGTGCCCAGCACTTTTTTAACGTTGTTTTGCCAGAATTTGTAGGTCCGCACACCACCACTTTGCGCGTTACTGTTAGCCAGCCCCCCATTTGTGAGTTGAGTGCAGTACTTATACCAAAGTTCTACACTTCATGAGAGAATCTATCCTATATAAGCATGTCCCTCATGTCTAAAATGTACAAGTCAGAAAGTGAAACAAAAAAACCGTCATTTACCATGTTCGAAGAATTTTTCGGAGCACTGTCTCCGGGCGAAGTCCGTGCGGACGAAAAGTTGAGCCATGAGACATACAACTTGCCCAAGGCGTACGAAGGCAAGAACAAGCGACTGGAGGATGTGCTCGATTTCATGATTCGCAAAGAAGACGAGTTCTACACATCGCGTCTCTTGCCTTGGAGCGCCACCGACGACATCCACGTGCAGTGGGAAATTTTTAGATTTAATCGCACCCTGATGGACGTCGAACCGGAGCAGGGCATTCCGAGATTAGTGACGGCAGAAACCGAGCATCGCAGCGACAACTTGCTGCGCAGAGGTCTTGCCTTTATCATTGAACATGGTTTCATGACGACCGACAGAGGCAGAAGACACTTCATGCTCAACTTGCAGCAAATTACGGATGCTGTTCACACAACTGCCTATTTTGGGGTCATGCACGCTCTGCTCAACGGCAAAAACCACTACAAAGACTGGCGTCGCAAGTACAAGCGCTATCCCAAAAGACCACGCAATGTTCTGCGCGACGAACGCAATCTGTGGGCAATCGTGCAGAAATCACACAAAGGTTTGTACCTCCTCGACGCGGAAATCAAACACGCCATGCAATTGAACGGTGTCATTCCCAACACCTGGGTCTTTCCACCCAAAATGTCCATTTATCTGGACATGGTGCCCGAGGAACAGACACAGTTCCAGTTGAAGGGGCAACAAGCCGCAGGCAACTTGGAAATTGACCGCAGTCAACAGGGAATTTCGTGGAGAGGGACCTCGGTGTTTGAATCGCAGTCCTTTGATGTGGATTTTGTCAATGACAATTTGGACATGCTTCAGCGCAATCAGCAAATTGGAGAGTACTTTGTCCTCAAAGCACCAAAAGGGGATGTCTCCATGAATGTAGACTTATCATTTTTCAATGGTAGAATCGACAGAGACGACAGATTCGTGAAGGAGGACATACAAGCAGAGCACTCTGGCATGCGCAAACAAGAGGACGGAGAATGGACGGAAAAACGTAGACTGTACACCGAAGCGAATCCTCTTCACGGCAGCAGATCGGGGAAACTCCAGAAAAGTCATCCAGCCGCCATTCATATTTTTTCCGCGGACCACGACGACTTTGTTAAAATCACGTATGCGGAAGCGGAAGCTGCTATGTTAAATACACAGTCCGAACAAGACTATGCTGCTATCAAAGATGTCCACACACAGGAAGCCGGTAGTACACTTCCAACCATTAAGCAGACAATGGCAGACCTACGCAGCAAGATTGCAGATTTGAACAAAAAACGATTGGAGGCGTTTGATACAGAAGTAAAAAGATTAACTGGTACCGCAAAAACAGAAATGGCAAAACGGAGAAAGGATTTTGCGAGCATTGCTGGTAAAAAAAGCGGAGAAACAATCAATGTCGATTATCGTCAGATACGAGATTTCATACGCCAATATACTCCAATATTGGAGAGGGAACTTATTGCTGTGAGATCTAACCGCCTAGATCGTATTCGCCAAGACATAATAGATATTAGTGTTATTGCCTCGCGTCCAGGCGCGACTGGATGTAGATATTCGGTTATGAATCCGTTTAATGAGACTGATCTTACAAATTATCATCGAAATATAATTAGAAATTTAGACGGGATGGAGGCTCATTTTAAGAATACTGCAGCTGCAGGTGACGATGCTGTAGAAGGTGATTTGACTAGGATTGGAGAATTTTTGAAGTGTCTTGCTACTTCCGTTAAATTGCAAGAGGAGTTGGTTACAGTGATTGCCTCGGCAAACGGCAGCAAGCAGGATATTATTATCTTTCGTCCGTTTCAAACCTATCGCATGTCCTCTGCTATTTTAGCCGCCGGCGGCAGCGAGCTGGGAGAAACGTTCCACGGACACCACGATTTCCAGCTCTCCGACGACATTATCCGCAAAGTCCACGTGGGTCACTACACCCACTACTCCAAGTCTGTTGTCAAGCGTCCCAAAAGATATGCAATTGCGGAAAACATATTTGCGCAAGGATATGTGGGAGGAGAGGGAATCAAATTTTACACACGTCAAACTTTAGCCCAGGACATTGAAGATGGCACCCAGGGTTCAGACGATTGTCAAGGCAGTCTTATTGCATGGGGGGTACCTGCCGGCAGTACGGATAGTCTGCCTCCGGTATTAGACATTACAGGTAAGTTTTCCGCAAACTACGCCGTGAGCAGTACAGAAGAACACTTTCCGGGCAGTTCAATTTTGGCAGACATGGTTAGCAACGGTCAAGTCCATACGGAAAACGATGATTTTTTCCAAGCAACGGAGCCGTTCAACACGATCTGCTGTCGAGGTGCACAGTACACTGAATTGTTCAATCCAACAGATGGCGGCATGTATAGTAAGTTAACTCATTTAAATCAAGGGCACTGGGGTGAACTTACGTATCCAGGGTGCATGAAGGTAAGAGAGGGGACCATGATGCACATGGAGCAGTCCCGTTGTTTAATGAAGGGGCATGAAATATAGTTTATTAACAAAAATACCTACTCTTTTTGGCGTGACAGTTTGTACAAAGTGCTTGTAAGTTTTCTATTACATCTTCTCCTCCCTTGCTCAGTGCCAAAACATGGTCTATGTCCATCGCTTTGGGATGCAGCAGTTCCTGACACACTTGACACTTGTATTTTTGCCGATACGCTACTTCCCATCGGAATTTCCGCGATACCTTTCGAGAGGTTTTCAGTGCTTGCTTCACCGCTTGAATAGCGACACGCTGGTTTCTGTTTTCGGGTATAATCCAACCGAGCAGGCGTGTCAAAGAGGATTTGTCGATCCACTTGTCCCTGTACACCATTTTCAGCGGACACTGGTCCAGAAGTCGCGGAAAGGGCACACCAAGTGCCTCCTCGATTGCGGTCCACTTGTACCAAGATGTGCCGTCTTCCACCGTTGTTTCGATGCAGCGCTCCATGTTGACAACTCGGAAAAGGGTTATTTATAGTAGCCGCTACACTGGATAACATGGGAGCAGTTGTCTCCAAGTGTTTCGGTCGTCGTCCAACCGCTTCGGTGGCATCGGTGCTCAGCGAGTTGAAGCGCGTGGACGCCATGCTGCAGGAGATGGTCTCCAAGTACGAAACCCAGGTGGAAAAGTGCAACGTTCAGCTGAAGCAAGCTCCTCGCAGCAAGTTGCTGTCCTTGCTTCGACGTCGCAAGCTGCTGTTGAAGTATGTGACTCAGTGCGAGCAGCGAATGGCGGTGTGTTTGCAGAAACAATGTGCACTGGAGCAAGTTGCGGTGACGAAAATGCAGATCGAGGCTATTCGCAAGACCAGCAAAGTCTTCAAAAAATTTACTCACACCCACGCCATTGAACGCGTTGAAAAGTTGCAGGACGACATGGAGGAGCTGGAAAATCAGTTGATGGACATAAACGAGCTGTTGATGGAGCCGGTGATCGCCAACGAAGATCTCAACGTGGAAGAAGAGCTGGCGGAAATGATGAGACTAGAGACCGAGACACCCGAGTCTAAGCACGAGTTCCGCAGGATCGACGAGATCGACAAGACGGAGAAGACGGAGGAGTTCGAAGACACCAGAGACGAAATGCATGCCGGAGAAGAGTTGAAACTTCTACTTTCCGCTATTTAGTCGTGCCAGCACGGACTGGCGCACAGTCGGAAATGTTTTGCCCATCGACGCGGCTCTGCGCAGCTGTTTGATGGTGTAAATGTGGTGCTGGTTCAAAACAGCCACACTTTTGGGTCCCACACCGTGCAGCGACAAAAGTTCGGAGGTCGTGGTCTTCGTCTTCGTCTTCGTCTTGGTCTTCGTCTTCGTCGTGGTCTTCGTCGTGGTCTTCGTCATGTCCAGGCGCAGCTTTTTACATATTTTTTGCAGTGCCAGTGCGTCATGTAGAGCTTGGTGTGCAGGGTACTTGGTCTGAAACAGGTGCTTGTACACGAGTGGCTGCGAATGGGAAGGTAGGTCTACAGCCAGGCGTATGAGTGGCAGTGAATCTACAAACGCCACGGTGCAGGGAGTGTGTGTCAAATGTGCTCGAAGGATGTGAAAGTCAAAACTTTTGCCGTTGTGGGCTATCCACGTAGTAGCTTTGCACGAACGACTGAAATTCACCGCTGCGTCCATTGCCTCTTTGGGCGATCGAAACAACTCCTTGTTGTGGAGCAACGCTTCGATGGCTGCAGCTTGAGACGTCATCGATTTCTGGCGCAGCTTGCAAGGAAGGTATTTTTTGTCCACCAAGAGCTTGGTCCAGAACCGCAAGGTACGTTTGGGATCTTGTCCCAACTGCAGCAGGCGTGAAACAACGGGTTGACTGCCAATCGGATTGACCAAACACTGGTACGTTCGGTCGCCGCACGCCATGCCAATTTCTAATATTTGCTGATGCCTGCGCTTGAACCCTTTGCGCAGAAAGGTAGCTTCCAGATCGACAAAAAGCATCGTTTGGGAAGTATTTGTCCGGGTATATATAGGAGACGGGACTACGTTTAAATGGTTTACTTTATTGGTAATGTTCTGAGTCCTACCGAAACACAGCCAGAACAGAACGATCCCACGTTTGCGTTTACCCACCAGGAGTCTGAATCGTTGGCGCTGAAAGGCATACCCATTCGCATGGAGCACAACGACAAAATGGAAGTAGGAACGGTCCGATCGTCCTGGACGGCAAAAAACGGGACCAAGTGGATCGTTGGCAAGTTGAACGACAGTGGACTGCAAAGTGTCTTTGCCAAGCACGCCATCGCTTCGGACAAACCGTACTACACCGGGCTGTCGCTCCAGCACACACACACGCAGTTTGCCAATGGTACCACAAGTAAAGCTCCTGTTGAAGTGAGTCTGTGCTGTGATCCGCGGCGCGCCGACTGTCGCATTGTATTTGTCGAGAGTAAGGACAAACGATCAAGAAAAACTACCTATAAAACAGCGCACACTGCCTCCAAAATGACAGACACTATTCAGCCCACTATTATTGCAGACGAGACCGCAGCCCCAAAAGTAACCGAAACGGTGGAACCAGCAGCACCAGCGACGGACAAAACTCCCAGTGCCAAAGAGATGATGGAGATCATCGTCAATCAGCAAAAAGAGTTGGAACAAAATGAACAGCAGCAGGCGGAGTACGAGGCGTACAAAGCCAGCGTGAGCAAAGAAAAAGAAGAGAGGTTGAACCAAATTCGCTCCAAAAACGAAGCGCTCGCCAAAGCTTTGGTGGAAACTTGGTCCAAAGAGCTCAACCAAGACGACCTCAACGATCAGAGCCGCAACAACATCATGGAGCTCGCCAAAAAGTATCCCGCCGAGACCCAGGATTTTTTTCGCGTAGCCCACCATGCCTCCAAAAAATTTGCGCAGAGAGACGAGGCACGCCTCAAAGAGTTGGAAGCGAACAAGGACGTAGAGCTCAAAAAAAGTTTTAACCAAGTCATGTCCAAACAGGTGCACGTCGCCAGCAGCAAAAGCAATCAGGTGGAGAAAGCTCCTGCCGACCACTTCATGAAGGCATTGAACAAATATCGCGTAGAGGGGTCGGGCAGAGATTTGATGGAAAGGGTCCTCGACATACAACAACCCGTTAAACGTAGAAAAATGTACTAATTCCTTATTGTCTTTAACACCAGTATACACAGTATCCATATCCACATCCCCGGCAAAGGACGACCGTCACTGGACGTCTGTGACATCGGCACATCCTCTGACTTCTCTTGCAGCGTCTCTTGCAGCGTCTCTTGCAGTGTCTCTTGCAACCTACACTCCACTCCCAATGCGCCCATTATTGCTACCTCAGAGGGTCCGATCTCCAAACATTGTCGAGGAGGGATGCTGTAGTGCATGGGCTCTCCCGGCTGATTGTGGTGCGAAAACGAAGAGCCACTGTTGTGTATTTTGGGCGTGTACAGTGGAATGCCACCGACAGTGTACACAGCAGACGGACGTAGTGTACAGTTGTGTATGGCTTTGCCTTGGTCTCCCTCGATCTGCGAGTCAAACATCGTGACGTAGCAGTGGTCTCCCAACGAATACCCCACACTGCTCTCCGAAACGCTGCTGCTGATGCCCACTCCGTGCAATAGCTCGTGCAAAATTGCGGTGCGCAGATCGTATCTCCAACCAATGTCGCACGAACCGTCGGCGGACCAATGCCAGCCATTGGGCACTTTGGGATTTATTCGTATCGTGATGTCCACATTGTCCACGTTTTCAAAAAAAATCGAAGAGACCCAAACGTCCCCTTGCAGAAACATGGTACGACTGGCGTAGCCCAGCACCTGTTTGCCTGCCAGATCCTCGTCGTAGGCAATGTCAATGGACGGAGACTCGGGTAAGTCGCAGACCGTTCTCATGTCGTTCCACACGATCTCCGCCGCCTCGGTCAAATTGTGTCGTGTCACTTTGTAGGTCCCAGTGGAATGTGCCTCCAGCTCTTCCCATCGCATTTTCACCCAAAAACATTGCTACTTATACAGAAGACACCCTCACGTACGAAACCCGACGATGGGCATTGGAGTCCAGACGTCGCCGACCACAGTAGTGACCCATAAATTTGACGTCAAACACCACGAACAGCTCTGATCCCAGCCCATCCACGGCATCCAGACCCACCGAAAACCCGTCGGTGTCGCAGTCGGGAGCCAGATCCGGATACTGACACTTGTCGGACTTGTCGTAGTTTTCGTGGTGGCGACAGGTCGCAAAGTGGTTGGAGGCTACCGCCGCTGCCGCTGTAGTCTGACCTCCCTGCATCAAATCCATGGAAAACGCCAGCACTTCGCTTTCGTGGTCGCCCCAGCCATAGCAACCGATGTTTGGACACGCCTGTGTACTGTTGTTAAGGACGCACGCCTCCAGATTGCCGACCTTTGCCACGCACATCCGAATGTCGGTCATCCACGGCTCAAACCCCTCGGTCACCGTCAGACGAACAGACACAATTTCGTGCAGCAGCACGCTCGGGTTCTGCACGGTCAGCTCTCCCTCGATCTGCGCTTCGACACTGTAGTAATTGTCGACCGGACAGTCCACCACGCTCAAATTAAAAAAAACAGTGGCGGTGACGGCGTTCTGCACGCAATGCTGCCAGATAGAGCCGCTGTGAACGCAGTCGCTCATCTGCACCCCAAAAGCGTAGTACCGATTGACAAACTGAAAGCAGTCGACCGACAGATCCCTGCACTGGGTATGCATGGTAAACGTGGTAAATCCTCTCTCCTGGTTGGGAAAACTCTGGACGTCGTCCACGTCGTACGGAAATCCAACGGGAAAGGAGCCGTGGAAATCCGACTCCTGGTACGCTACGCGATAGCGGGTCTCGTCGTCGTACATCTGAACGGCGGTGTCGATCGCAAAAAACATTGCCATGCGGTACCAGTTGGCGCCAGGACACGGCTCCATCTCGTACTCCAAAAAACGAAAAGACAGGGACGGGTCGGCGGCAATTTCCACGCAGGAGCCGTCTCGACACTGAATGTTGTCCGTAAATCCCCAGTCGCTGTAAGGATGCAAGCAGTCACTGTCGATCTCGCAGGAGACTTCACACACATTGGCGCGCACCAGCTGCAAGGGCACGGAAGCGCAGCTGTTAATGCTCTCCACGCAGGTGTTGAGCGTACAGGGGTCGTTGTCGGAACAAATGCGCTCCTGACCCAGGCACTGACCGTTCAGGCAGCTGTCTCCAACACTGCAGTGCAGACCGTCGTCGCAGAGGGTACGATCCGGACTTGGGACTTTGACACACTCGCCGTCCACACAGTCGCCCACACCACACTGGTCGTCCAAATGGGTGCAGTCCATGGCGTCGGAGGCAACACAGACACCCCCGTGACACGTCTTGGTCTGGGCACAGAGATTGTCGTGCTCACAGGGAGTCCCGTCCACTTGTGTCGTCGACACGCAGCCCAGCAGAGGATCACAGCTCGTAGCCATGCAGCTACTGAGGGAGCAGTTGAGGGCTGCACCTACACACATGCCTCCGGAACACACGTCGGCTAGAGTACAGGCGTTCTGATCGTCGCAGACCGTGGAGTCCAGGTAGGGATTGTGCTGGCACTGGTTCTGAACACAGACGGCTTGGTGGCAAATTTTGGAGCCGCAGTCGGAGGAGGTCTGGCAGCAACCTTCGACGCGCTCGGTAAAACAGAGCCCGAGACAACTGTTGACGGTGCAGGGATCTCCGTCGTCGCACGCTTTGGGGTCGCAGCGCACATCGAGCAGAAGAAAAAGGAAGAGCGCGCAGCAAAAGAGCGACAGGCACCAAAATCCCGGAAAGGAGCGATGAAAACGATCTTGTCGACCCATTTGTAAATCAAGTGTCCAGGGTTAAATACCCAAAAGAAATTTTTTGAGGTATAACTAGGCGTGTCTGCACATAGAAAAGAATGAAAAAATTAGCATTCACAGGACTACTAGGATTCGCCCAAGCGATCAACGGCGTGGACCACCACGGACAGATTACGCCTACCGAGATGATTACGGGTGCGAGTGAGTGGGAGGTAACCACAAAACATCATTCGTCAACAGCCGACAGCGATCTCTACCAAGTAACGGTATTACACGATAGAGATTACGACAAAAAATGCGAGAAGATTACAAACGAGGTGTCATTAAACAAAGGCAATGAAATCCCGGGACCCAGCACTGTAGTGGCATGGGCAGGAGACTGTGGTACGGAAGGCACTCATGGGTTCGAATTCGTAAGCGATAGTTTGGAGGGTCTCAATAATGCTGGAGATGAATTTACTACTAAATTTTGCGTCAAGGCGTCGCGCCAAAGCGACAACTATGGTAAACTTCAAGTCGATATTGGACTTAAAACAACCTTTCAAACAGATCCACTTACATCGGGATGTGTTGTAAATAGTTCTCCGCAAGACGCATTTGACACTGCTGATGATGCACAAGAGGCTGTTGTCGCTGTTGTCGCTGGTACTTTTGAACTTCAATTAACCAACGATATGAATTTGGAAGCACTGGCAGGCGGCACTCCAACCGATGGAATTACACTCGTGCAACTAGGTGCAGATACCGAGGACGATAAACAAACAGAAGCCAAAACTGTGTTTGATCGTACCTTCCAACTTAAAGACAAGCGGGTTCAGGATGAGAGTTATATTAAACAAGCTTCTAGAAGTGCTGATCTGAACTCGTACGAAGCAACAATGATAATGGGCACCAACTCGACTTACAGTCAATACGAAGGTGCTAAAGACGATAAAGTGGCAATTGGATGTAAATATGTCGCTAACACTAACATAGGCACCGACCACCTTGTTCACATTGAATGTAAAAATCCGTTGGCTGACACATTTAAGTTGCCGTTTGACCACGCACACCCGGATTACTTTGGCAGCGACGACTGTGTGTCTGGATTGTGTACCGGAGCTGTGTCGGTCGACATGACAGCGAATTCACCAGGGTTAGTATGGGGAGGAGCTGGCATTGAGGAGTTTGCAACATCGAGCTTTGAATGTTCTGAATATACGTTTACAACAGGAGATGCACACGAATTTGGTGAATCTATTGGATTAAGCAGCATTTATACCCTCGGAGAAGAGACGGGAGCTTGCAAATTGAGCGATACGCTATCTTTTACAGCGCCAGACGACGTTACTGGATGTACCAATGCGACCTGGCTTGCAGGTACAGAGAATCTTAATCACACGAAACATTTGTACGATCAATGTATTGTTGCTCAACCAGGCACATACATCCCTGGGGGTGAAACATTAACCATCGGAGAGGGTGTAGATGCTGTATCTTCTGGTCCATTATGGGTCGATTACAAGCAATTTGGATTTGTACCGACCAACGATAATATTAACCTGGATTTTACTTACTCTGCTACAGTAGACGGCGAGAAAAGTATACCACTCAGTGCACGAACAGAAGGAGGTGTAACACGAACTTGTGTAACTACTGCTAGCACTGATTCTGATATAACAAAGGCACAAGAAGAAATACAGAATTGGAAAAACGATATCGATATTGAAGCACAAAAAATTGTGACGGATGGAGTTATGAAAGCTGTGAAAGTAACAGAAGACCGTTTCGCTGGTCATGGCAGAACGGGACCATCTAGATGTGATCCTGTTGACCTTGAGTTTAAAGTTGCTTGTACGTTCACCGATGTGACTATACGAAACAACAAGGTAGGCACAGAGACAGCAAATTCGGAAGTAAAATTTACCCTGGATGCGGATACTCAAATTCTTACTGTCCCAGCATACACGCCACTATCGTCGAATGCCAATGCAAATCGTATACGCGAAACATCCCATGATATTTTGGCTGGTGGGGCTCTTGTACCGCCTGTGCCGGTAACTGGTTTAGTATACGATAATGTTCCCCATGATGATGTTGTTCTTACTATGACTTCGGGCGATGGTGTCACGACGTTTAATTGCTTTGATGATCCTAAAGTAAATGTTTACACAAATAGAGTCGATCTTCCATGTCAAGACAGCGTCAATTTGGTACATACCACAAAAACCTACATTCGGTACACGGCAGCTCAATTGACAGTTACTGCGCAAGTATTAGACAGAGAAATAAAGGAACGCTCCGGATATGCAGATATAGACTCTGACACTACCAAAACAGTCCGCTTTACAAGTACCGCTATTACTGCTGATCTTGCTGCCAGTCATGATACAGGGTTCACTGCTGTGCAAATTGAAACGCACACCGATGGACCAACAATGACTATTGTGCCAGATAGCTGTCAAAGCAATACGGATCCGGCTGCGTCGCCGCCGTTATATTCCTACGATTGCATTTTGAATATCAACGGTGAGATTGATAACATAGAAGGGAGTGCTGATTCAGACAAGATTGTCAAATTTACGGCAAAGTATGGACATCACACTGTAGATGAGTGTCAAGTCAAGGAAGACTCCCCTGACAAACAAGATGTTGATGTTTCTAATTCAGACACAGTTACATTTAAAGCAGAACCTGACAAATTCGGCGGTAAAATTGAGATTACAGACACTGAAACCGATGAAATTCTCACAACCGATTCTGTATTTGAGCAAAGATTAACTGCAGACCAAATATTGGACAGTGAAGTATCTGTTAAGGTGGATGCAGCTGCACACAGTTCAGCCGAAGTCATGGTTAAATTCTATCGCGACACGAACGAGGGCGGCGCAAACTGTAACCCAACAATCACAATACCAACCTCGATTGATTTAATAAGATGTGAAAGGACTGATGGATGTGACACTACGACAACGGATCAACCAGTTAATGTCACAATGCCCATTGGTAGTTCAGAATACTATGTTGTACTCAAGACACAGGGCGTATTAGACAACTCAAAGAACGTGGAGCAAACAATTGAGGAGCACATCCTTTCAATTAAAGATTGTGCTGCATCTGCCGAACGTAAAGTAAAAATTAGAATTGAGATGGCAAATCCTGCATCCGATCCATACTACAAAAGAAAATTGGACAACGCTTTCATAAAAATGGAGGCGGGTGAACAAGATCTCGTAATCGGGACGAATCAGTACAAGAGATGGAACACTGTCGAATTGCAATTGCAACATTTTACCGTGGCTATGGCAACTGCCGAACAGAAAGAATTTAAATTTAATAAAACCGGCTGCCAATCCCAGCATTTTACACCACCAGCAGATGGATCAGCAGATGAAAATGGTCCCGCAGTCGCGGAATGGACATCCACCAAAGAATGTGTCAATTACGGTCGAATTGCGGTCGAATTTGAAGACGAATGTTACAAATTTAAAGTCA